>Ga0185320_10714234_pt1 | contig 24912 bp, 20 predicted proteins | sample OV2TP2_FD_128023 | JGI IMG/M metagenome (GOLD analysis project Ga0185320, IMG submission 128023) | Hot spring microbial communities from Beatty, Nevada to study Microbial Dark Matter (Phase II) - OV2 TP2 (SPADES assembly) (version 2) | ecosystem: Environmental > Aquatic > Thermal springs > Hot...
AATGAAACCATTGTCTTTAAGTTTGAAACCATAATTCACATTAGCATTGTACTGAAATCCGTCCGTTTGATTATCCAGCACTTTTTGACCGTCATAATCCAGGTTGCCGCCATAGCCGGTTATATGCGTGCCGGCAGTAGCCGTAGCGGTAAATTCGTTTACACTTTGTTTAAGAATAATATTTACCACGCCGGCAATGGCATCGGAACCATACTGGGCGCTGGCGCCATCACGCAGTATTTCTATTCTTTCAATAGCAGCAGCAGGAATGGCATTTAAATCGGTGCCTGAATTGCCACGGCCGCGGCTTCCGTACAGGTTTACCAGAGAACTCTGGTGCCGTCTTTTACCATTGATGAGTACCAGTGTCTGGTCGGGCCCTAAACCACGCAACGTCGCCGGGTCAATATGATCGGCGCCATCCGATCCCGATTGCCTGTTGGCATTGAAGGATGGTGCTACAAAGTGCAGGATAGAATTTATTTCTACCATACCCAGCTGGTTGGTCACTTTTGAAATGGGAATCAGGTCCACCGGTACGGGTGTTTCAGTTGCTGATCGCTTCAGGCTGCGTGTACCCACGGTGGCTACACCGGCAAGCGTTACGGCGGCCGGTTCGAGAGAAACATTAACTGTGGCACCTGAAACGCTTACTTCTTTACTATTAAAACCGATTCCGGAAAAAACAAGCACAGCGCCAGCTCCGCTTGTGCGGATGGAAAAATTCCCGTTTCTGTCCGTAGTGGTTCCCGTACTGGTACTCTTCACAGTAACTGAAATTCCTTCAACAGGATTGCCCTTATCATCTGTTACCCTGCCTGTAACGGTTTGCTGAGCCAGCACATTTGTAAGTATTAAAAGCAATGAGCCGGCAAGGAGAATAAGTCTTTTCATCAGAGTTTAGTTTTGGTTCTCAATGCTTAAAAATAGGAGTTTTTTTCTAATACCGGAGTAATTGAAATCAACAGGACAGGAAAAAAAACGGAAGGCTAAAAAAAACCCCGCCGGGGCGGGGTTGAGTATGATTTATTTCTTCATTAAGTCCTTTGTAGCTTCCATTATCGGGTGCCGGTCCAGGTATTGGCCAATAAAATCAACTTTGCCTGCATCGTTGTAGTGATATACATTATGAACCCAGAAATCCAGTTTTTTGCTGTTTTTATATTTAACGTGGGCAAATGACCATGCAAGCACCCATTTACCTGTTGGCGCATATTGCGATTGCTGCATATTTACTTTCAGCGGAACTAAAATAAATTCTGAAAAATTCAGCGAATCAATGATTTGCCAGCGCCCCTTGTAATAATCCTGTATGGCCTTTTTGCCAACCAGGCTGTCGCCGCTTGACCATAGTTGCCTGGCATCATCTGCATAGTCTGCCGTCATACCATCAATATCACCTTTTGAAAACGCCATCAAACCATTTTTTACGCCATCAGTTTCGCTCATTGCCATCAGTTCATCTGCATTTTTTGGCGTATCAGAGGAAGTTGCTGTGGCCGGTTTTTCTTCGTTTTTTTCATTACTGCATGCAAACATGAATACGGAGATGAGGACTCCGGAAAGAATTCGCTTCATAAATTTTTTGTTTTGAGTTAAAAAAATGGTGACTCCTGGTTTTGACAGGGCAGGAAATGCAGAATTCAAAAGGCGGAAGCAATGCTGATTTTAAAAATAAGCACTATTATTTACCCGGCAAATAAAATTTTCCATCAGCTTCGGCAACCGGTTAAAGGCAATTGGCGTATTAAATTCAGCAGCGTATTTTTCTTTAACTTTAATCAGACAGCAATGAAACAGTATTGCCTGGTACCGGTCGTGGTTGTCCTGCTTTGCGGTTGCAATGCCATGAAAAAGCTGGAAGACGGTATTTTCATTCAGCAAAGAACATCTGCCAACCAGCCCTACCCCCGTGTGGACTCGCTGCTGATTGTTGCCAATGGCAATTCGGCCACGCAGCATATTATGGATGAGGTGATTCCCCTGGTGCGTGAAGGACTGAAAAAACGAGGTGTACCTACGTCCTCAGTTTTTATTTCCTATTCCGACAGGCGGATTAATGAAGCAGAATTTGACAAAAAAAATTATACCTACACTTTGTGGATTTACGAGCAGGACAGGAAACTGCAGCAACTGGAAGCGTACGATTACCTGGTGCCGCTGGCTATGAAAATAACCGACAACAGGAGCGACGCTATTATCTGGATTGCCACTTCCATTTTCAACAATATTATCCGCAAGCAATTTTACAGGGAAAGATATGCAGGCACACTGGTATTGCTGTTCAGGGTAAACGGGATGGTGCGATGAGATTTACTTCGCTAACTGAATCTTGTTTTTGCCAGCAGCCGCAAAGCAGTGATAGCCGTAATGACAAGGGTGGTGTAAAAGAAAATGCGGATGACTTGTTTGTCCCGCATGTGTATCATCAGCAGGGTGGAGCAAATCAGCATGAGGCCGATGATGAAAACAAAAGCCAGCCGGTTGATGTTCATGCGAAAGGCCTTGTTGGTAAAACTGTCTTCGCTGAAATTGACTTCGTGTTTTATAATTCCGTCTTTCATTTTACCCACTACCTCCTTCACATCCTTAGGCAGTTTGCTTACAAGGTAGATGTAATCTTCGGCCGAGTCCATCACCGTTTTTACAATGGCATCCCAGCTGAATCGTTCTTTTATTTTTTCCGTGGCATAGGGCCTTATCATGCTGGCAATAGAAACGTTTGCTTCAAGATGTTCTGCAAACTTCTGAATGGTGGCAAGCGATTTTATCAGTGTAAACAGGTTGCTGGGCACCCGCAGCCCGTAGCGGGTAATCACTTTAAACGCCTCGGTCATGATGGCGGAAATATCCACCTGTTCATAACTCATGTAGCTGTACTTTTTAATTATTTCACCCAGGCGGAATTCCAGGTCTTCCAGTTCATGGAAATACTGGATTTCGCAAAGACTCAGTATGGATTTGGCAATGCGGTGCGGGTCATTTCTTGAAAAGCCGAGCATAAAATCAATCAGCGCCTGTATCTGGCGGGGCTTCATGCTGGCCGCCATGCCGTGATCGAGCAAGACAATCTGGTTGTCGCCACGGATAAATATATTGCCGGGATGCGGATCGGCATGAAAGAACCCATGACGAAGAATCATTTTTAAAACAATATGCGTTCCGTTTTCGGCAATCACCTGCGTGTCGTAGCCGGCCGTTCTCAATCCTTCAATATCATCCGGGCGCATCCCTTCCACAAATTCCATAATCAGCAGCCGCTGCCGGCTGTACCCGGTAAAAACTTTCGGTATGTAGCAGCGGGGATCGTCTTTGAACATATCGGCAAAGCGCAGCATGTTGGAGGCTTCGTTGGTAAAGTCGAGCTCCTTCATCAGGTTTTCGCCAAAATCTTCCACAAAGCCAATGATGTTGAAACTGGCCAGGCCGGGGTATGATTTTACCACTTGCCTGGCAAGTATCTTCATCAGCACGAGGTCAATTTCAATTTTGTGTTTGATGTTTGGCCGCTGCACTTTGATGGCCACTCTTTCGCCGCTTTTCAGCACACCGGTATACACCTGGGCAATGGAAGCCGAAGCGAGGTGCTTACGGTCGAGATGAAGAAAAACCTGTTTGATGGTATCGCCAAGTTCGGTTTCAATCAGGCTGATGGCAAGGTCATCATCCATGGGTCTTGCGGCCGATTGGAGTTTTTTAAGTTCTTCACGCAGGTGATCCGATGCCAGGTCGGGCCGGTCGGCAATTATCTGGCCGAACTTGATAAAAGTGGGGCCGAGCTCTTCAATGGTCTGCCTCAGTTGCTCTGCCCGGCTGGTAAGTTTTCTGCCTTTGGGATCGAAGATGCGCCGCATCCATGTATTGTACATCCAGTTTTTGGCAACATGCTTCAGGATGATGAAAATAATCACTATCAGCCTGTACATATTTCTGAAAAACCGAGCAACCTGGAAGATCCACATAAGGGAGTTGTTTACGCTTTAAAGATAAGGGTCTTATCCTTTCAGCCAGCTTTCCAGTATTTGTTTTTGCAGCGGGGTGGGGTTGGGCATGGGAGTAATGGCAAAAGTTCGTTCTGTTTTTGTACCCAGAATTATTTCTTTTGTCGTGTAAGTATTGTTTACAGATACGGTGAGTATGATTTTTTCGCCGGGTTTGGCTGCTGAAATTATTTGATTGACCTGTGTGCCTGTTGCTTTTGTTTTGTTCACCTGCAGCAGCGCCTGGCCTCTTCTTATTTCTGCATTCCATGCCGGCGATTCCCATTCGACCGATGAGATGAAAACACTGTCTTCCCGTTCCCTCACCGAAAACCCTGCCCAGGCGCCGGGCAATTCTTTCAAAGCAGTATCAATAAGCAGGCCTGCATAAGCCAGGTAGGCGGTATAATCCGGTTGCCGGGTGGTGGTTACAAATTCAAACTCAGGTGCAATGAATGTGCCGGCAACCGTTTCGAATGCTTTGCGCAGTTCCTCATCGGTAAATCCTCTTTTCTTTTTCTGGTAATACTCCTGGTAAAGTAAACGCATCACATCGTCCAGCGATTTTTTATTTCCCGTAACCTGCCGGATTTTTAAATCAAAAAGCAAACCCACGGCCGGACCCTTATCATAATAAGAAATTGTTTTGTTCACTTCGTCGCCGGTACGGCCAAAGGGTCCGTCGCTCCATGTATCGTAACTTGCCTGCTCCAGCGTCTGGTAAAGGCGGCCGGGTTTATTTTCAACTGCTGCAACGTTTCTGCGCAGCGCTTCAAACAATTCTTCATCGGTAGAAATGCCGGCGCGGCGCACCACCAGGTATTCGTAATACACCGAAAAACCTTCAGAAAGCCAGAGCATTCGGGTGCGGCTACCGTTGTCGTAATCAAAGGGGCCAAGCTCCGCAGGTCGTACCCGCTTTACATTATAATGATGAAAATATTCATGCGCCAGGAAATGAAGCGTTCGGATATAATTTTCCCGGTTGTTTAAACCATTACCGTTAAAACCAAATGTAGTGTTGTTCAGGTGTTCGATGCCGCCGGCGCCCGGCCCGATGGCAATAAAAGTGTAGTGTTTGTAGGGGATGTGCCCGAAAATTTTTACCGATTCATCCACAATTTTTTTCAGGTCAACTATAAAATTTGCCCGGTCAAATTCGCCCAGCCTGTAACCAATAAAACGGTGCGTGACACCCCGCACCTTAAAAGCTGGCAATTCTTCAAGATTGCCGGCCAGCAGCGGGCTGTCGTACAGGATATCGAAATCAGGAGCCGTGTAAGTAAATTTTTTTCCGCTGACCGAATCAAGACCGGTAGCTACCCGGTTCCATTTGTTGTGTGGCACCACTTTGACCTGCACCGGGTGGCTGATCATTTTATCAATATGAAAAAAAACACCGGCAGGTAAAATATAGCCCCGGTTTTCATCAAGGTAAGGAGAAGCAACAAAGGCCCTTTCTGATTTTATTTCATAAATAAGTTTTACCGGGGAAATGTTGTTGCTGAAAACCCGCCAGCTGTTGCCGGTAGTTTTTTCCCATTTCAATTCACGCCCGGCGGCATCGGTGGCCCTGAAGTTTTTTACATTATTTGCATAATCCATCCGCTGGTAATAGCCGGGTGTCCATACCGGCATTTTGAAATCAATGGCATCCTTTTTAATGCCGCTGCAAACCAGCTCTACCTGGAAAAAATGCCACTCGGGGTTTTCCATTTTTACCGTATACACAAGGGAGCTTTTTTGCGCCGTTGTTATAAAAGTGAAAAATAAACAACAGGCGAGAAAAACAAAGCAGGATTTATATTTCATAGCAACAGGCAATCATTTAAGGTGTATGGCAAAAAATTCCAGCGTACGCTGCCAGGCAAGTTTGGCGGCCGCTTCATTATAGCGTGCCGTGGATGTATCGTTGTGAAAGGCATGCTGCGCCCCTTCGTACATGTACAACTCGTAAATGATATTGTTTTTCTTCAACGCCTCTTCATAGGCGGCTATGCCTGCATTTACATTTTCATCATTGCCGGCATAGTGCAATTGCAATGCAGCTTTTATTTTCGGCACATCAGCAGCACCGGGCTGGCGTCCGTAAAACGGCACAGCGGCTTTCAGTTCGGAAATATTTACTGCCAGGTTATTGGCCATGGCGCCGCCCCAGCAAAAACCAACACAACCCGCCTTACCGTTAAAATCTTGACGGGTTTTTAAATAATCATAAGCGCCGATAAAATTTTTCAGGTTATCCTCCGGCTTCAGATCACGAAAAGCGGATCTTGCTTCATCTTCGTTGGCAAAAGTTTTTCCCAGCGCCGATAATGCGTTTGGAGCAATAGCGAGATATCCTGCCGTGGCAGCACGCCTTGCCACATCTTCGATGTGTGCATTAAGCCCGCGGTTTTCATGAATGACAATTACGCCAGCGTACATTTTTTCTTCTTTTGGCCGCGCCACATATGCTTTCATTTCGCCTGGCACGCCGGGGTACGTTATGTATTCGGTAAATAAATCCTGCCCGCTGGTGATGGCCGCTTTGGCATAATTATTTTCCAGCAATGGCAACACGGCCATGGCAGCCATAGTGCTCCCGGTAAGCAGCGTAAGGCGCTGAAGAAAATCATGCCGGCTGAGCGGCCTGTGAGTGTACTCATCGTACAGGTTGATGATACGCTGGTCCATAAAAAAGTTTTTTAGCAGGCATTAAAGGTAAGGATGTGCTGTGAAAATTTTTTTAAACGGAGTACCGGAGAAATGCACAGTGCTTACCTTTGGCCTTCATTTTTAATTAAAATCAGCGTGTATATGAAACGACTTTTTTACATCGTGCCGGCAATTGTGCTGGCAGCCTGTAGCAGTAATGGCGATAAAACCGGCGAAACAAAAGATACAACAGGTCATGCATCACATGCCATGACAACCACTGAAATGCCTCCCATGCCCGAAATACCGGAAAATGCAAAAGTATTTTTTGCCAACCTGAAAGACGGGCAAACTGTGACTTCGCCAGTGAAGGTGGAAATGGGTGTGATGGCGCTGAGCGTGGATACCGCCAATGGAATTCTGAAATCTGCTTCGGGTCATCATCATATACTGGTAGATATTGATTCTATACCAACCGGTGAAGTAATTAAAAAAGATTCCGTGCATATTCACTTTGGCAATGCACAAACTTCTGCTGAAATCAAACTTCCGGCCGGTCAGCACAAACTCACCCTGCAGTTTGCCGATGCGCTGCACCGCTCATACGGAAGCCGCCTTGCAGGTTCGGTGACGGTGAATGTGAAGCAGTGAAAAAATTTTTCCGGAATGCATATTGCCCCGCGAAGGGGCATTTTTTGTGGTAAAAAAATCCGGGCTGATGTATGCACTGGAACTATCAGCCCGGTTTGTTGGTAAATGAAAAAACCCGGTATCCACTTTTCAGTGATTACCTGCGGTTTTCAGAAGCCGCTGTTTTGCTTTAGCCAGGGCTTCTTCTTTGGCCTTTTCTCTGTTTACTGAAGTGAAACGTGCAATGCAGGCGCCGGGGTCCAGGTTGTACACATGACAATAATACTCCTCAGCAATCCTGTACGTTACAACCCGCACACTGTTGCCTTCGATAGTGACGATTTCTTCAGTAAAATTTTCTGCGTTCATCAGGCCATTTGTTTTTCGGTCAAGGCAATAGCGCCTTTCTCCACCGGGGCGCCCACCAGGTTGCCCCACTCTGTCCACGATCCGTCGTAATTGCTTACATGCGGATAACCCAGCAGGTATTTCAGTACAAACCAGGTGTGGCTCGATCTTTCACCGATGCGGCAATAAGCGATGATTTTCTTTTCGGGTACAATACCCTTGCCCATGTAGAGTGTTTCAAGCTCTTCTCTCGACTTGAAGGTGCCGTCTTCATTGCAGGCTTGTGCCCAGGGTATATTGATTGCCCCGGGTATGTGTCCGCCCCGCTGGCAGGTTTCGGGCAACCCGGGAGGTGAAAGAATTTTCCCGGTAAATTCATCGTTGGAGCGGACATCCACCATAGCGCCGTCTTTGGCATTCATAGCCTGCTGCACCTGTGCCAGGTAGCTGCGGATGGATTCATCTCTTTCCTTTGCCGTGTATTTTACCGGCTGTGGTTTTCGTACTTCTTTAGTAACCACCCGCCCTTCGGCCAGCCATTTTTTACGGCCGCCGTTCATGATGCGTACATCATTATGACCATACATTTTCAGTTGCCAGTGGGCCCAGGCAGCAAACCAGTTGTTGTTGTCGCCGTAAAGAATCAATGTAGTGTCATTGCCGATGCCGCTTTCACCCAGCAGTTTTTCCAGTTCAGCTTTGCTGATTACATCACGCTGTAGGGTGTCACACAGCTGGGTTTGCCAGTTCCAGCCCAGTGCGCCGGGAACGTGGCCTTCCTGGTAAGCCTGTGTGTCCACATCTACTTCTACCACGACGACATGAGGGTCAAATTTGTGCTGATCAACCCAATCGGTGGAAACCAGCACTTCAGGATGAGCATAGTCAGACATTGCAATCGTTTTTAATGGTTAAAAAATTGAGAAGGACTGTTAAGTTACGACGGGAGGCAGGTAATTTCCAAAAGAAATTTTTATGAAGGTAGTTGGTCAACATGCCACGGACATTTTCCAGCATTGATCCTTCTGTTTTCGGACACGCTTAACAAGAAATGGCCAATAGAAAAAAAATAAATGTAATATGGGTTATTTCCATTCAACCACTTTCCTCTGTTGTCTGCGAAAACTAACGAATCAATACCAGGGTGCCTTTTTTGAGTTTTCTTTTCTGTCCTTCAAATTGATATTCACATGTCCATACAAAAACATTGCTGTCGGCATCTTTTCCACTTACTTTTCCATCCCATCCTTTCCCTAACTCAGTTGATTCGTAAATTAATTGCCCCCAGCGGTTATAAATTCTGAATTTGTAATACTGAACGATGCCAAAAAGTAATGGTCTGAAAGTATCGTTCAATCCGTCACCATTTGGTGTAAATGCGTTGGGAACAAATATTCCTTCAAGGCATTGCTTGGGATTAATAACAATAGTGTCGGTCCCTGTGCAATTAAAGTTGTCAGTCGCCCTTAACCAATATACTCCTGGCTGCGAAATGGTTATTGATCGCTGAGTGGAGCCGGTATTCCATAAATAAGCGGAATAGATATCTGATGTGGTTATTTGAAGAGTAGAATATGAACACAAAACTGTATCGGGCGGTAAAAAACCGGAAGGCAAAGGGAGCAGGCGTGTAATTTTTGTAGAATCAGAGCCGCTGCAGCCGTTGTTGTCAGTTACTGTCACCCAATATGTGCCGGTTGAGTTTACAGCAATACTACTTGTGGTGGCTCCGGTATTCCAGTTATATGATTTCATACCTGCACCTGCATTTAAAATTTTGAAGGAGCCCCTGCACAGCAAAGAATCTTTCGGCAGCGTGACCCCCGGGTTATTGAAAACATTCAGTACAACCAGGGTATCATGGGAGGCGCAGTTGTTGGTATCGGTAGCAATCACGGTATAGATGCCTGCCGAGTTTACATTTAGTGAAGGAGAAGTTTGGCCTGTGCTCCACAGGTAATTTGAAAAACCCGGTCCCGCATTCAGTAAAATTGAATTTCCTGCACAAAAGCTGGTATCATTTCCAAGAAAAACAGGGGGTGAATTATTGACGTTGACATAAATGGAGTCAAAAGCAAAACAACCCGGTGTTTTTTCGGCAATCACTTTATACATGGTATCTATAGCAGGAAAAACAATAACCGTTTGCCCGCTGGTAGTATTGATATTGTAATTGGGGCTCCAGGAATAATTGATGAATCCCGAAGGCGCCGTAATAGTAAGGGAATCGTTATTGCATTTGGTGAGGTCGGGGCCAAGGTCAAATGGGATGGGGGGAGTGGGGGTGATGATAATGGTATCGCGGAAAACATTACTACAGGTATCAGTCACTTCTACCCAGTATAAGCCGGGTGCAGTTACCATAAATGATGAATCTACTGAATTATCCTGCCACAAATAACTGACATAACCACTGCCAGCATTTAGCAAAAGTGTATTGCCGGGACATAAGGAAGTATCAGATCCTAAATTTACCGGGGCTATACCAGATCCAGTTATTATATAAATGGAATCTCTTACCGGGTTACAAGAGTTTCGCAATGTTGCTGAAACTTTAAATGTATCAATTGAATTGAATTGAAGTACTATCATTGTATCATTTTGCAAAATGATATTAACCGGCCCTTCCACAACCCAATCGGTTGGCTGTGTACATTTCTTGTTTTTGACCACACGATAGATATATTGATTATTCAGATTGCAAATATGTTTATTGCCGTAAATCCTGATTAATGTACAAGAATCAATATAGTCAGGACATAATCTTCTGTTTTGTGGAAATATTTCGTTAATATCAGGATTAATATCCGTGGCAGACACATTTACCAAAGAATCAACCAGCCATGTGATATTATAACTTAAGATGGAATAAGGTAAAATGGAAAGATTTGATGTATATAATTCGCAATCTGGGTTAATATAGCCGGTGGTATCAATTTTTTGGAAAGTAAAATTTACTGAAGGATAATAAGCTGGATTCATAAAACCTGTGTTGCTACCACTTAATCCGAAATAAAGTCCATTGAATGCAGAAGTCTTGTAAAGCCCATGAGTAAAGTGTGAATTATATTTTTGCCAATAAATCGTTCCGCCAGAATCAATTTTGAGGAAATGGCTGTGATTAACAAAACCTGGCTGAAGCAGCAGGTCTTCTTCACCTTCATGAAAAAGGTATATACTTTTGCTCGGCAAAACACTTAAGTCGGCAAAAAAGGGAAAATGATAGTTTGCTAAATAATTTTTTACATATTTTGACGAAAGCAGATTCCCATTTCTATCAATAAAATGCATTGATTGAAATGAATTAATACCACCCAGTGTATTATAGTTGATAGCATTTATTAAAAAAAGAGTATCATACAAATGCAAGCCCATAAAAGCAATACTTCGACCCTGTTCTGGTATTTCGTACATATTTGTCCAAAATATCTGCCCGTTTGTCGGATCAATTTTAATAAGAAAACTGTTGAAAGGATTAGTATATATCAAAGATGTGTCCGGCAGTTTCAGTAGACCAGTGATGAAAACATCATTTCCTACCTGTCGTAGCGCTGTAGGCAATGGATAATCATAACCGGATGATTTTTTTAAGAATTTATTCCAGATTACTGAACCTGTATTACTGAAGCGGGTTATTGAAAAACCCTCCAGGTAGCTGGAGAGACCGATATATGTTCCATCGCTTAGTTCTATGAATTTTCTGAAAAAAAGCGATCCCTGTGTGGTTGAATATATTTTTTTCCATAGTGCGGTTCCATATTGGTTGATCTTCATAAGGAATGCGAAATTTTGCAAGCTGCCACTAATCAAAAAACCAGAGTCACTTAGCGACTGAACTGTATAAACTTTGGTCTCCGTATAGGCTTCAATTAATCTTGACCATTCAATACAACCGTTTTTTTTCTGCTTTATCAACATACCATTTGCTGCTCCAGTAAAAGGTTGCCTGTAATAGGTGTATCCTCCTGTCAAGAATCCACTGTCGGAGGTGACCGTAATTGAGTTTGCATAATCATCAAAATTGGAAAAGCCATAGTTGCCGGTTATATGTTGGTTGTTGGGGTGGGGCATTCCGGTATGAAAATAGTTGATGATAGTTGTGTCGAAGCAATTTCCGTTTGAAGCAACTAAAATGATTTCATATGTTCCAGGTATATTAAATGAATAATTCAGGATAGTCATGTTTCCAAAGAATACACCATTTACAAACCATTGAACCAAAGCGGCATTAACACTTGTGTTGGTAAATGAAACTAAAATATTTGATGAAAAAATTGAATCATTTCCAGGGGAGATCCCGGCCACCACTCCACAATTGTTATTAGTTCTTTGTCCGGAAAACAGATTCTGCTGCTTATGTGAATGGTTGAAATTTATTTTATTGATCTGTCGGCTGGACGAGTCTTCAATGAATGCGATATTTGCAATAATAATCTTTTTGTCTTTCAGTTGTACAATTTGCGAAGGTTGGGCTTTACTGTTTTTGGTGATAAATGAAAGTACTATTACAATAAAAATTATGTAATGATGTAAATGTACTACTCTTTTCATTGGCAAGTAGTTAATGGTTTTATCCTTTGGCTAAAATAATAAATAGGGGTGATTTATTTTGAAAAATAATAAATTGCTGAGTTCAACTAATAAATAATTACTCCAACTTGAAATAAAAATGACCTGATTTTTTTCATGTATTTTTAGTACCTTTTTCAAAAATATTATTCAATCTGTTTACTTTTTTTTACATCATGAAAAAGAAACTCCACCGTCGTCAGTTCATCGGCACTACTGCTGCCGCTTCCGTTGCTTTCACAGTTTTGCCCCGCCATGTGCTGGGCGGTAAAGGTTTTATTGCACCCAGCGATAAAATCAATATTGCTTACATCGGCTGCGGCACACAGGGTTTAAGGGAAATGTGTGAGCTCATTGTCAATCCAGAAATTCAAATCACTTCGGTTTGTGATCCGAACAGGCTGAGCACCGACTACCTCGACTGGTCGCCTAACGGCATCCGCGACGGCATACGCAAGGTGCTGGAAAATCCAGGCTGGGGTGCCAACTATACAGGTATCCCCGGCGGACGAGACATTGGGCAAGAGCTGGTAGATACTTATTACAGCAAAAAAATACCCGGTTATAAAAAAGGTTGCGCCTCGTATGCCGACTTTCGTGAACTTTTTGAAAAAGAAAAAAATTATGATGCCGTAAAAATTATGACGCCGGATCATTTGCATGGATATATTTCAGTTGCTGCCATGAAAAAAGGAAAACATGTGGTGATTCATAAGCCCCTTGCCAACCGTATGCATGAAGCAAAGCTGGTGATTAAAACAGCAAAGGAAACAGGAGTAAGCACACACTTGCTGGCATGGAGCAAGCGGAGCGGCATGGCGCTGGTAAAAAAATGGATTGAGGAAGGGCAAATCGGTACACTGAAAGAAATACATAACTGGAGCAACCGGCCAGTGTGGCCGCAGTGGGTGGCCAACCCGAAAGATGAAATGCCGGTACCGAAAGATTTTGACTGGAAGCTTTGGCTTGGCGTGGTGCCCGACCGGCCCTACCATCCCAATTATACGCATAATGTTTTCCGCGGCTGGTACGATTTCGGCGGCGGCGCCATTGCCGATATGGGTCATTACAGTTTATGGCCCTTGTTTTTGACAATTGGTGTAAACACCGCGCCGCTTTCGGCAGAAGCCTATGGCACTACCACTCGTGTTATAGAGAACCAGGTGTGCCGTCCTTATAATAATGATGTGGCTTTTCCTTATTCCTGCATTGTACGGTTTAAATTTCCAAAGCAGGAAACGCTTCCTGCCTTCGATTTATTCTGGTACGATGGCGGCATGAAACCGCAGGTGCCGGAAGAACTGGGCAGTACATCCCTTGACCCGGAAGGTATGATGTTTGTTGGCGATAAAGGAAAAATCATCGGCGGTTTCCGCTGCGAAAATCCTAAACTGTTGCCGCTGGAAAAAATGACTGCTTACATGCAGGGTAAGGAGCCATATAAAGATGAAACAGAAAGCGGCGAGCCGCACTGGATAAATGCTTTTAAAAATAAAACTCAATCACCGGGCAGCTTTTTGTATGCAGGACCTGTGACGGAAACCATTTTACTTGGTGCGGTAGCGCTTCGTGCCAAAAAGAAACTGCAGTACGATTCTGCCAATATGAAGATCACGAATGATGAAGCAGCGAATAAATATTTTTATCGGGAGTATAGACCAGGATGGGAAATGTAACTGAATTTATTTCTATGTGTGACCTATGTTTCTATTGTGTCTATGTGGTAAGGTTTTTTTAACCACATAGGATCATAGGCACATAGTAAACACATAGTACTAACTATTAAATTTTTTTTTAACTATGAACCGAAGAGATTTTTTAGAAAATTCAATTGCGATAGGTGCAGGAGGTTTAATAGTGCCCTCTTTATTAAATGAAAAAAATACAGGTATGAATTCGGAAAAGAAAGATGATATCTCCATCGCTCAATGGGCCTTAGTAGAAGAAATAAGAGCAGGTAAATGGAAAAATCTTGATTTTCCAAAAATTGCAAGAGAGGATTTTGGGGTAAATGGAATTGAGTTTGTAAATACTTTATTTGAAGTGCCGACAGAAAATTATCTAAAGCAATTAAGGCAAAATGCAAAAGATCATGGAATCACAATGGTCTTGATTATGTGCGATGCCGAAGGCGATGGTGCTGCCGATACCAAAGAAGGGCAAAAGCAGTTTGCCATCAATCACCGCAAGTGGGTGGACATAGCTTATTATCTTGGCTGCCATGCTGTACGCACCAATTGCCGCGGCCCGCAGAATGCGGATAAAAAGGAAGCACTGAAATGGGCAAGTGATGCCTATAACCAGCTGCTCGAATACTCAAAACCTGCCGGCATCAGCATCGTAATCGAAAATCATGGTGGCGTATCGAACGATGCTGACTGGATGGTGGAGCTGATGAAAAAAGTAAACAATCCCTTATTTGGTACTTATCCCGACTGGCGCCAGCCCTCAACAGACTTTGATAACTATACATACCTGGAAAAAACATTGCCTTATGCAAAAGGAATGTCTTATCGCAATCAGCCCGATGATGCGCTGACGATAAAAATGATTGAACTATGCAAAAAAGGCGGATACAAAGGCTGGTATGGAATTGAAAGCAGCGGGAGAGAGGCAATTAAGAAAGGTGTGGAGATGTTGAAAAAGCATTTGCTGAATCAGTAAATAGTTAAAGTTCTTATTCAAGCCCCATTTTCTTTTGTAATTCCTTGAACCCTTCTTCATTTCGCAACGGGTCAAAAAGTTTATCCACTTTAATACTTATCATTCCGTAGTCATAAAGGCGGTAGGCAAGATTTAGTTTCTCCATGGCTTTTTGTTTTTCACCCATCCAGGCATAAAGGATGCCGGCGGTAAATGCATTGTCGTAAGGTGATGCAGATTCAAGTGAGTCCACCATTTTTTTTGTTTTATCCATCTGACCGGTACGGGTATAAGCTATTCCAGCCATTGTGAAACCGGAACCAGGGCGCCTGTAAATTAAGATACTGTCAAATTCATCTTTTAAGAAATGATACATGAGTTTGGTGCCGGTAGTCGTATCTGGCCGGCTGTCAGGTCTCAGCTCATTTCTTAATGTTATTAATTTTTCAGGGTTGCGGGTATAGCGATAAAAATTTGACCAGCCAGCAAGCATAATTCCGGAAAGCGGGTCCAGTAGTTTTGCTTTTTGTAAATTATTTTCTGCTTCTGCAAAATTTCCCATTTCCATTTGAGCAAAAGCGAGGTAAACATATCCTTCAGCATTGTTTGGATTCAGTGCGATGGATTTATTTAATTCCTTAATAGCAATGGCCGGAGAAAGTGTGCTGATTTTAAGTACATCACCAAGTATCATATGTGTTTCCGATCTTTCTGGTCCATAGGTCACTGCTGTTAGCGCTGCATCCAGCGACTTTCTTACATAGTATGGTTTTTCACTCAGGCTTCTAAACGGAATCTTAGAGTAAGCATTAGCCAACTCAGCCCAGGCAAGTGAAAATGTAGAATCTTTTTTTAATGCAGCTAACAATGGCTCCACTCTTTGCGGCCATGGCAACTGTTTTGCCCGCAGGTATTCATCATAGGCTTCCAGGTTATCCGTTGCTTTTTCAATGATGCGCTTTCCTTCTTCTGTTGTAAGCTTCACATTCAGCGCTGTGGCGATACGCTGTGCCACTTCACTTTGTATAGCAAAAACTTCAGCTGCATTGCGGTCAAACGTTTCGGCCCAGAGGTGTTTGTCTGTTTTTGCATCAATAAGCTGTGCCGTGATTCTTACTTTGGCTCCTTCTTTTCTTACACTGCCTTCCAGTATGGTTGCCACACCCAGCTCATCAGCAATTTCTTTTATGTTCTTGCGGTTGTCTTTATACTGCATCACCGAAGTGCGGGAAATCACTTTCAGCCCGGCAATTTTGGAAAGCTGGGTGATGATGTCTTCCGTTATGCCATCGCTGAAATATTGCTGGAGGCTATCATTACTGATATTTTCAAAAGGCAGTACCGCGATGGATTTTTCACTGCCGGTAAACCCGGTTTTCTTACTCAACAAACCCGGCAGCAACAGGGCTATCAACGTGGTGACAATGACAGCTGTTGATAACAATATCCATTTCCGTAAAGCTTTCAGGCTTCTCCTGCCTGTAATATCAACAACCCTTCCTTCAATTTTTTCTCTGGCGGGTACAGTTATTCCTTCATTAGCCAGGGCATATACTTCCATCGGTTCGGACACATTCTTCAGCCGGTATCTTCCGAGATAAACGGTTTTAAATTCCTGGTGATTTCTGATTTTGTCAAACACTTCTTTTGAAAACAGGATGCTTCCAGGCTGTCCCAGCGATTGAATCCGGGCTGCCAGGTTCACACCATCACCCATGATTTTCCCATCTTCATAAATCACTTCGCCGATATGAAGTCCGAGGCGAAGAGGAACCGGTGGGTTGGCCTGCATCTGCTGCTGAATGCTTAAAGCACAACGCATGGCTTCTGTAATACTAGTAAATATGCATAGACTGCCGTCGCCGTAAAATTCAATTATATCACCTTCACAGTCTGTTACTGTTTTTTCCAATACAGCCCGGTGATGTTTTACCATTTTGATGGCAGATTGCTCATCCCGCTGCATCATGGCTGTATAACCGGCAATATCGGTGAATAGAATAGCAGCGAGCTGGCGGGTAGAGGACATTGCATTGATTTGGTATAGAAAGTTAATAAAAAAGTCCCGCATAAAAGGGACCTGACCTGCCTGCGCAAAAGCTACGGTGGACAAGCTATCAGCTATCAAATATCAGTTTCATCATATCAAGCCTCCGCTTCCATATAACTTTCTACCGGCTCACAAGTGCAGATAAGATTTCTGTCACCATGTGTATTATTAACTCTTGCCACCGATGGCCAGAATTTATTTTGAGTAACATAATGAATCGGGAAAGCAGCCTGTTCTCTGGAGTAAGGTTTTGTCCACTCATCACTTATCACTGATACCTGCGTGTGCGGCGCATTTTTCAGCGGATTGTTCTTTTTATCCATACGGCCTTCTTCAATGTCTCTTATTTCCTGCCGGATGCTGAGCATGGCATCGCAGAAGCGATCCAATTCAGCTTTATCTTCACTTTCTGTTGGTTCGATCATGATAGTGCCTGGTACGGGGAAACTCATCGTCGGAGCATGAAAACCGTAATCCATCAGCCGCTTGGCTACATCTTCCGCTTCTATCTCCGCCGATTTTTTAAATGGCCGCAGATCAACAATAAATTCATGAGCACAGGTGCCTTGTTCATCGAGGTAAAGTATTTCAAAATCTTTTTGCAGTCTTGCCCGCATGTAGTTTGCATTCAGAATGGCGTATGTTGTTGCTTTCTTTGCACCGCCAGCGCCCAGCATCCGGATATAGCCGTAGCTGATGAGAAGAATGGAAGCTGAACCAAATGGAGCTGCGGAAACAGCATTGAACATTGAGTGTTGAGCATTGTGCGTTGAATAATCAATGTTCAATGCCCGATGTTCAATGCTCAACGACTCATGACCTGGTAAATATTTTCTCAAATGTTCCTTCACACAAATCGGTCCCACACCCGGCCCGCCTCCGCCATGCGGGATGGCAAATGTTTTATGCAGGTTCAAATGACAAACATCTGCGCCGATTAATCCGGGTGCCGTTAATCCCACCTGTGCATTCATGTTGGCGCCATCCATATACACCTGCCCGCCATGACCGTGAACAATTTCAATTATCTCTTTCACCGTTTCTTCATACACACCGTAGGTGCTGGGGTAAGTTATCATGATGCCGGCCAGGTCGGCAGCATGTTGTTCAGCTTTTAATTTCAAATCTGCCACATCAATGTAGCCATTATCCAGTGCTTTTACCACTACTACTTTCATTCCGGCCATCACGGCGCTTGCGGGGTTGGTGCCATGTGCCGAAATGGGTATCAGCATCACGTTGCGCTGGTGTTCGCCCCTTGCTTCATGATAGGCTTTGATGGCAAGTAACCCTGCATACTCACCCTGGGCACCGCTGTTGGGCTGCAGGCTGCAGGCATCAAGCGCTGTTATTTCGCAGAGGTATTTTGATAATTCATCAATGATATACTGGTAACCTTCTGCCTGGTCAGCGGGTGCAAAGGGGTGCATCTTGCTCCAGTGGTTCCAGCTCAGCGGAATCATTTCGGTGGCGGCATTCAGTTTCATCGTGCAGCTGCCGAGCGTTATCATAGAAGTGTTCAGCGAAAGGTCCTTGTTCTCCAGTTGTTTTATATAGCGCATCATCTGGCTTTCGCTGCGGTGTGTGTTGAAAACAGGATGTGTGAGGAAAGAAGACCGTCTTAAAAGCTGCGAAGGGATATGCTCCGGTTCTGCATCCTGGTTTATCTGGAATGCCACCGGGTCTTTGTCGTTTTCAAAACAATTAATCAGGTCGAACAAATCTTCAGGCAGGGTGGTTTCATCCAGTGAAATGCCAATGAGGTTGTTCTCCATATAGCGCAGGTTGATATGCTGCCTGAGTGCTTTTTCTTTGATAGCTGAGTACCCGTTTGTTTTGACTGTAATGCTGTCGAAGAAACTATGACTTACCAGCTCGTAACCTCTTTCTTCAATTGCATCCGCCACCGTTTGTGCAAGCACAGCAATTCTTTTGGCTATATTTTTTAAACCCGCTGGTCCGTGATACACGGCGTACATCGCAGCCATATTGGCAAGCAATGCCTGTGCTGTGCAGATGTTGGAAGTGGCTTTTTCCCTTTTGATGTGCTGTTCCCGTGTTTGCAGTGCCATGCGAAGTGCCCGGTTGCCGTTGGCATCAATGCTTACTCCGATTATGCGGCCAGGGATGCTTCGTTTGAATTCTTCTTTGGCAGCAAAGAAAGCAGCATGCGGACCGCCATAGCCAAGCGGCACGCCAAAACGCTGTGCCGAACCTACCGCACAGTCGGCGCCAAGTTCGCCGGGTGGTGTGAGCAGGGTAAGTGCAAGCAAATCGGTAGCCATAACAACAAATGCCCCGGCAGCATGCACACGGCTGATGAATTCACGGTAATCTTCTATGGCGCCTTTGTCATTAGGATACTGAACAAGGGCGCCGCAATAGGTATTGTCAATAACTGCTGTTTTATAATCGCCGGTTACAATTTGAATGCCGATGGGTCTGGCTCTGGTGTATAAAACATCTTTTGCCTGGGGAAAAATTTCCTTATCAACAAAAAATTTCGGATGCGTGATATGGTCCTGCTTGTTGAGGGTATTGAAAAACATGGTCATGGCTTCGGCAGCGGCGGTGGCTTCATCCAGCAGCGAAGCATTGGCAATGGGTAGTGCTGTCAGGTCACTGACCATGGTTTGAAAGTTGAGCAGGCTTTCCAGCCGGCCCTGCGAAATTTCGGCCTGGTAAGGTGTGTACTGCGTGTACCATCCGGGGTTTTCGAAAATATTCCGTTGAATAACGGAAGGAGTGATGGTGTCATAATATCCCTGGCCGATATAGTTTTTAAAAACTTTGTTGCGTAGCGAAATGTCTTTCATGTGCTGCAGAAATTCAAACTCACTCATGGCATCAGGCAGCTGCAGCTCATGCTGCATGCGGATGGTGGCCGGCACTGTTTTATCAATCAGGGCAGCCAGGTCCGGTTCGCCTATTGTTTTCAGCATTTGCTTCGTTTCGTTTTCATCGGGTCCGATGTGGCGGGCAGAGAATTCAGTTTGTTGCTGTTCGAAAAGGTTCATAGAATTAAATTCTTTTTTAGGGGTTCATGTTTCATAGTTCATGGGTAGTGAGTGAGACATTGGACCGTGAACTATTAACTATTGCACTAAAAAGCGGGGCAAAGTTAAGGCTGCAGGAATTAATAAAACGCTGCATATTGAATGGCCGGGAAACTGTGGAAAACAACTTTCAACAGTTTTCTCATCGCTTTTCTTATATTGGCAAATCAAATGCGGGTATGCACCCAACTGATTGCTTAAACTGTGGCGCTGCATGGCAGCCCGGAATGAATTATTGCCCGCAGTGCGGACAAAAAACCGATATTCACCGGCTGACATTTACTCATATTCTTCATGAATTTTTTCATGCTTTTACGCATGCTGATAAGGGCATATTTCATTTGCTGAAAGGGTTAGCTACCCAACCCGGTACCGTGGCAAGAGAATATGTAGAAGGGAAAAGAAAAAAATATTTCAATCCCTTTACCTTTTTTCCTGATAATGGCCGGGTTGTTTGTTGTTTCCAATGTTTATTTCAGACCTGCGCCTCAAAAAGTGGAACCCAGTCAGCAGGTACTTTAGCGAATTCCCACTGAAGAAGGTAAACAAAAATACATTGCCATGATGCATCGGATGAGCCGGGCCACCGGTTTTATGGAAAAGCATGGGAATGTAGTGGCAATGATTGCCATTCCTTTTATTTCATTGCTTTCATGGTCGTTTTTTCATAAAAGGAAATACAATTTTGCCGGGCACCTGGCAGCCAACATGATGTTTATCACATTTGCAAACATTGTTTTTACTGTATTGGTTTTCTCGTTGCAGTCGTTGTTTAAATGGACGGAATTCAATCATTACTTTACGTATGCGGCACTTGTATTGCAGGCTGTTTACCTGGGCTGGTGCCTGAATGGGTTTATGCAACCTGACCATGCTGTGCAAAGGGCAAAATCATTTCTGGTAAGTTTTCTGGCTATTGTGCTTTGGTTTTTTCTTTCCCTTGGCACAATGGCTGTTTACATTTATCAAAGCAATGAATTTTACAGGTTTTTCGAAAGAATGTTCAGTCATTAGGTCAATTCGGCGGTTATATAGTTTCTTTGTAGTATGAAGGAAGAGTTGCTTCAAAACTGGGTGAAGAAATCGGCTGACCGGCAAAGAGCATATAAAAATTTTCTCCGCCGGGCCGATAAAAACAAAGTGCTGAGGCAACTGCCCGGGCTGCATGAGGAAACATTTTCAAAAATTGACTGCCTGCAGTGCGCCAACTGCTGCAAGAACTACTCGCCCCGCTTTAAAACACCCGACATCAAACGCATCAGCCGGCATCTGAAATTGCGTGAATCGGAATTCATCGAAAAATATCTTGTAGTGGATGAAGATGGCGATTTTGTGGTAAATTCAAGACCCTGTCCTTTCCTCGGCTCTGATAATTATTGCACTATTTATGAAATCCGACCATCGGACTGTGTACGTTTTCCCTATACCGATGAAGATGTCTTTTTAAAAAGACAGGAGCTAACCCTTAAGAACTCCACGTTTTGCCCGATTACATACTTCGTACTTGAAAAATTATTGGCGGGGGATAAATAAGATTTCCATCGGTTCTGAATCCTTTGGGGGGAAATAATTTTTTTTAAAAAAAACGACAAAATGGGAAATATTTATCCAAAATGTCGTATTTTTGGTGTATGGAAGAAAAGAAGAAAAAACCCAAGGTGTATAAAATTCCTGATGACGCACCCCTGTCTATGGTAGAAGAAGCAGCGGTTCAGTATGAAACGCTTCGTGTAATACTTGGCGGCAATAAGGCAATGAAAAAAAACATTGCCGGCGATTTCGATTTGATTGCCCTTTCCCGTGAGGGCATAAAAAAATCTACCCTGAAATCACTGGCGGCATACCTGGGCATTTCCATGAACACTATGAGCGGGCTGCTGCATACTTCGCACCGGAATATTCAACGAAAGGATGAGGATGAAATGCTGGATACATTAAAAACAGAGAAGGTGCTGGAACTGGCAGCTTTTGCGCAACGCGGTATTGAAGTCATTGGCAGCCGCGAGGGCTTTATTGAGTGGTTGCATAGTCCGCTGGTAGCCCTGGGAAATAAACCCCCGGTTGACTTTTTAGATACTTCATTCGGTATTCACCTGGTTACAAAAATCCTGGGCCGGCTGGAGCATGGGGTATATTCTTAATTACTTCAGACCCCGCAGGTGAGCGGGGCCTTTTTTTACTTTTTTAAATACTATATGGAATTGTTTCGTATTTCGCAGGAAAAATATGCCGAAGATCTTTCGGGCAACGGTGCCAGGCTGTATGGGGGGCGGTGGAACAGTGAAGGATTGTTTGCGGTCTATACTTCCTCCACCCGTTCGCTGGCACTGCTGGAAACACTGGCGCATACGCCTGCAAAAATGCTGAATGAAAAAGTGTATATGCTTATCACGTTTTCAGTGCCTGATACTTTGTATCCCGAAGTGCTTGACAGGAGCATGCTTACTGCCGGCTGGGATGCACCGGATACCCGGCCATTGACAAAAAAGCTGGGCGATAAATTTTTAAAGGCCAAAAGCAGCGTGCTGCTTGCCGTACCCAGCGTATTAATACGGGAAGAGCTGAATTTTGTAATTAACCCGCTGCACCCGGAAATGAAGAAACTTAAACTGGTGAATAAAAGGAGAATAAATTTTGATTCCCGCATAACTGCCAATCTGTAACGCAATCCTGAATTTCATTTTTCCTCTGTCAGTTCTTCCCAGGCTGCTGTAAGCGGTCTCACCAATCCGTCGCCTTTCCATTCGGTAGCAAATGGCAGGTTTTTGGTCAACAGGAATCCTTCCCTGGTTTTGCCTGCAGCTATTTCGCTTTCGGTAAACCTGAGTATACCGTCAAGGTAGTCGGCAAATTTTTTCAGGTCATCGGAATTGCCCACAATGTTGTAGCCATCGGCGGCATGACCAAAGATGTAGGTGGTTTTATTATCAAACCGCCTGATTGTTTTGTTCAGCACTTTAATCCAGCCCTTGATGCTGGCACCGGCGCTGCGGTCAACAAAGGGATGGCGGCGGTTAAACATCAGGTCGCCCATGTGAACGATATTTGTGTTTTCAAAATGAATAATAGCGTCGCCATTGGTATGGGCGGGGCCGAAGTAATACATAGCGATGCTTTCATCTCCCACATGCTTCTGCCAGTAGTCGGAAAAAGTCCGGTCGGGATAAAGCTGCCTGTCTTCTGTTTTATTCGCTTTGGCTACCCGCTTCTGGTTTTTCTTTGAGTTTTCATGCGCCACTACATTTTTCACCAATCCCTTAAAGGCGATATTGCCCGCTGTATGATCGCCATGGTGGTGGGTATTGATGAGGTATTTTATTGGAGCATCGCTGTTTTTCTGCACTTCGCCAATCAGGTGGGGGGCGGTATCGGGAAACTGTGCATCCACCACCACTACTCCTTTTTTCTCCAGCAGGAAGCCGATGGTGCCGCCCCGCTCGGTAAACACGCCGATTTTATCCGTCATCATATGAAACATCCACGGCGGCGGAGCGGATGACGGGGTTTTTGAAAACAGGGAGGCAAATATTTTTTGCTGAGTAAGGCTGAGTGCACCGATAGTGAATGCAGTGTTTTGGAGAAAGGAACGACGGTTCATATAGTTTATAGTTTGTAGTTTGTGGTTTGTGGTTTTTTGTTGCTGGTTTCTGGTGCCGGTGTGAAGTTTCACGTTTGCTCAATAGAATTATTGCAGTAAAAAAGTGCGACCCGCCTGCTCCGCCTGTGGCGGATACGGCGGGCAGGCGCAACGGGAGCTTCATAGTAGTACCGGCGCTGGCTACCTAATCAAAAAACTTACAACAGAGATGAAATTAGTAAATAAAAGTGAATGTATATATCTAAGTTCCTCCTTTGGGGGGCAGGGGGGCCGGACGGTTCAATATTCAAATTTCCTCAAGGTTGGCGCTTTTATCCAGGTGACGACAGTCACCAGCAGCGTCATGCAGCCGCCGAAAATGACGGATGGCACCGTGCCCATGACGGTTGCGGCTACGCCGCTTTCAAACTGGCCAAGCTCGTTGGATGAATTGATAAAAATGGAATTGACCGAGGAAACCCGGCCACGCATTTCATCCGGCACAAATAGCTGCACGATGGTGCCGCGGATGATTACACTGACGCCATCGAAAAGTCCGCTGGCAAACAGGGCGGCAAAACTGAGCCAGAAATTTTTTGAAATGGCGAATAAAAGAATACAAAGGCCGAAGCCTGCAACCACATAAAGCAGTACGCTGCCCTGTTTTCCTTTCATCGGATGCCAGGTGAGCCAGGCAATGGCGAGGAAATTACCAAGATAAGTGGCGGCCATCAGCCAGCCGAGGCCCTGCGGGCCCACGTGCAGGATGTCTTTGGCAAAAACGGGGAGCAACGCTGTGGCGCCACCAAAGAGTACGGCAAACATATCAAGACTCATAGCGCCCAGTAAGGCTTTCTGATGAAACACATACCGCAAACCTTCTTTGATACCGTCCCAAGTTTTGGCATTGCCGGGTTGCCAGCTTACTGGTTTAGGTTTTATCAGTTGAAATAAAAGCAGCGAAATGAAAATAGCGGCGCAGGTAATGGAAAACGCAACGGTGATATTGGTGTAACCGAGCAATAAACCTGCAATGGCAGGGCCGGTGACGGCGGCAATAAGCCAGGTCATGCTGTTGAGCGATACGGCCCTGACCAGCGATTCACTGTTTACAAGCTGCGCCATGAATGCATTGAATGCCGAAGCGCTGAAAGCCCTGACCACACCGGTGCCGAATACCAAAAAGTAAATGCTCCATTCAATAATTTTTGCTGATGTGTTTTGAGTAAACCACCTGGATGTGACAACAAGCAGACCCATCATCAGCAACAGGTACATGGCGATGCAGATGCTGATCAGCCGGTGTTTGTTACTTTTATCCACACGTACGCCGGCGGGCAAAGCAAAAGCAATAGCCGGTATCACTTCGCTTAAGCCAAGAATGCCAAGCGCCAGCTTGCTGCCGGTAACTTCATACAGTTT
>Ga0185320_10003882_pt1 | contig 23741 bp, 19 predicted proteins | sample OV2TP2_FD_128023 | JGI IMG/M metagenome (GOLD analysis project Ga0185320, IMG submission 128023) | Hot spring microbial communities from Beatty, Nevada to study Microbial Dark Matter (Phase II) - OV2 TP2 (SPADES assembly) (version 2) | ecosystem: Environmental > Aquatic > Thermal springs > Hot...
GTGCTTATTTTATGAGTGATGTTGACCATAGACATGCTTACTTGTTTTATTCCCGGCCTGGTTTTATTCTCCCGCCAGTTTCAGCAGCGATGCCAAAGATGCAGATTTTTATATTTTTTGTTTCAGCCATTCGCTGCATTTTTCAAAATCAGTTTTGTCGTTGATGTTAAAAAATAAGTTAGGGTTAAGCAGCAACAGGTCATCCATGTTCACCAATCTGTGGTTAACTGAAAAAATAAAATCCTGCATTTTCAGCTGGTCATTAACTATGCAGGCTGAAACCTCCTGGTTCAATGAATGATGATAAACCGCAAAGAGGGGATTGATTTTTTTCAATACTTCAGCCACGGTGGCCTGCCTGTTTTCGGCTGCACGCAGCAATCGCTCCGCCGCTGCTGCCGGTATGAAGGGAGTATCGCAGCTAATAAGGAATATATAAGGCTTGCTGCTGTAATTAAATGCTGTGTACAGCCCGCCCATAGGGCCCTTACCGGGAACAATATCTTTTATCACTTCATAGCCCAGTTGAAGGTACTGATCAGAACCGGCGATGATTTTTATTGAAAGCTGAAGACTGCTCATCATATCAAGCACATAACTGATCATCGGTTTGCCGTTCAGCAGCATCATGCCTTTGTCCTGTTCCATACGGCTGCTTTTGCCTCCGGCCAGCACAAACGCTTCAATATTTTCATACCTCTTCATGCATTAAGAAATTCAAATACGGCAATTCACTTTCCGGCAGCTTCAGACAAATGTACATCTGCCGGCCGGGCGGCAGCGATATACTGCGCTGAAATTTCTTTTGCCTGCTGCACCGGTACCATAAACAAAACATTTTGTTATCCTCCTATTCCCACCATGCTGCGGTTGAACACAGCATTTACATCGGTATGTTCATAGCCTTTTTCAAACTGCCCGCCCATAGCTTTAAATTTTCTGCTCACTGACTGCAGGATCAGCGGGGCAAGCGGTTCTCCTTTTCGCAAGGCGCCGGGCAAGTCCAGTTCTTCCTTTCCGAAGAGACAGTTTTTTAATTTTATTTCTGCGTTCATATACGCTGGCTGCTGATTCGGCAATTACATCCATGTGCGCCTGTGTATACACACGCCGGGGAATTGTAAATCGGACCAGTTCCAGTTTGGGATAATAATTTTCGCCGTTGGATTTTCTGCCGGCAGAAACAATCCCTCTTTCCATTGTTCTTACACCTGAATCGAGATAAATTTCAGCCGCCAGTGTTTGTGCCGGAAAATCATCCTGCGGGATATGGGGTAAAAATTTTTTTGCATCCACAAAAATTCCATGCCCGCCGATGGGTTTTACAATCGGGATTTCATACTCTTTCATCTTTTCTCCCAAATAAATCACCTGTCCTACTCTTGCCCTGATGTGATCATCACAAACGCTTTCACCAATACCGATGGCCATGGCTTCCATATCTCTGCCGGCAAGCCCGCCATAAGTATGCAGCCCTTCATACACCACCACCAGGTTTCTTGCTTCTTCAAACACATCCCAGTCATTGATGGCGAGAAAACCGCCGATATTTACCAGTGCATCTTTCTTGGCACTCATGGTGGCACCATCGGTAAGGGAGCAGATCTCTTTCACAATTTCTTTTACAGGGTTGTGTTCGTACCCTTTTTCACGCTGCTGAATAAAATACGCATTCTCTGCCACACGTGTCATATCGTGAATAATGCGGATGCCGTGTTTTTTTGTGAATGTCCTTAATTCTTTCAGATTTTTTAAACTGATTGGCTGGCCACCTGCCATATTTACGCTGGTGGCAATACTTACATATGGAATTTTTTCAGCACCGTACTTTTTTACCAGTCGTTCCAGTTTGTTTAAATCCACATTGCCTTTAAAAGGGAATTCGTTTTCCGGGTCATGGGCTTCGTCAATAATGATGTCTTCAAACTTTCCGCCGGCCAGTTCCTGGTGCAGTCTTGTTGTGGTGAAATACATGTTGCCGGGAATGATATCGCCTTTATTTATCAGAATTTTTGAAATAATATTTTCAGCGCCGCGGCCCTGGTGAGTTGGGATAAGGTATTTGTAACCGTAAATATTTTTAACCACTTCTTCCAGGTGATAAAAATTGCGGCTGCCGGCATAAGATTCATCGCCCTGCATGATACCGGCCCATTGATCACTGCTCATAGCGCTGGTGCCGCTGTCGGTAAGCAGGTCTATCAGCACATCATCAGCAGGAATGCTGAAGGGATTGTAATGGGCTTTTTCAAGAATTAACCTTCGTTCCTCTTTTGTATTAAAGTAAATCGGTTCAACAGATTTTATTTTGAATGGTTCGATGATTGTGTGCATACAGGAAGTTTTTCCGGAGTAATTACCGGAATGAATAAATAAGCAAATGAAAATTCGGGAAAGACTTCACGTAGGCTTGCGGATGATATTTTTCCAGATTGACATAAAACCTGCACAAATGTAGAAGACACTGCCCTCAGGATATATGATTTTGGTCAGTAAGTAAGTGTAAGGCCTGGGTCATTAAGAAACTATCTGGTACTATAATTTTTGTTCATAATAGGGAATCTCGTCATGACTTTCTGTTTCTTTCTGATGCCAGTAGGTCAGTGTCACAATATGCCCGTCTTTTGTTTTTAACAACCGTCCAAATATTGCATTGGTTGGGTTAAAAGCCAGGTTGGTGACGCCGATAGTGAAGTTTTCTGCAGGGGGTGTGGGTTGAGGCTGAGGTTGAGGTTGAGCTTCTCCTTGATCAGCAGGTACAGACTTGACAGCCTGTGCCGCTTTCGGTGGCGGAGAAGTAACCACCATTACTTCAAACCCGTTGTGCTCCAGCAATTCTTTCAGGAATGTCACCCGATCTTTTGTTGCATTCCTTTCAACAACTGAGCATTTCACTCCGCCCAGTTCTTCAAATTCGTGATTTTTGTTGATGGCCATGCATTTTGATTTTATGAAGGATAAAAAACGAACCTTTTGTTTAGTTCTCTCCTGATTGGTTTAAGAATTTTTGAATAAGCTGCGGACTCGCTCTGAATCCCTTTTCAGTTAGTTTAAATACAGCTGCTTTGAAACTTGGAAGAATGCCACGCTGTTTTGCTTCAAACAATACCGCCAGCGTGCCGATAATCTGAATTTGAAGTTCGGCAGCTATTTTCCTTCCGTCTTTTTCATCTATTATCAGCAATGAATTTTCATGCTCTGCTGCCAGAGCAATTGATGAAGCTTCACCTGCATCCAGTTCTGCCAGCAGTTTTGAAAATAACTTACTATCGGATGGATCGGCAATTTTCATCCATGAAGGCGGAGTGATTTTAATTTCTTTTGCTACCGGTGAAGTAATTGTTACGGTGAAATAAAGTTTCTCAAGAAGTTCTAACAGCCGGGTTTCATATAATATTATTATGCAGCTTGCGTCAGCTATAATAATTTCAGGTGCGGCTTGCATCGGCAATCAGTTTTTTTTCATAGTCGCTCAGTTCATAATCCAGATAACAGACATTATATTTTGACAACAAGGATATAAAATCCCGGCGATCAATGCCCAGTATTTTAGCACCTGTTCCTGAAGAAATGATTCCTTCCTCAAACAGCCTGGCTGCAAAAAATTCTTTCAGCTCCCTTTCGCTGTATTTTGTTTCAACAGGTATGTTTAATACGATGGTTTGCATAAAAGCATTTATTCAAAGTTAAAAAAATTACCTGACCAGTGAATGAATATAATTATACGCTCCGCTTGTCAAACCAGTAATGATAATCCCTCCCACACAGATTGCCATGGCTATTTTCGGCGACCAGCCGGTTTTAACCGGTTCTATGGGGTTGTCATTGCCATCCATAAACATAGCTTTTATCACCCGCAGATAATAATACAAAGATATTACCATGTTGAGCGAGGCGATGGTGATGAGCAGGTAATTCCCTTTACCTGCGCCGGCCAGCAGTAAAAAGAATTTGCCAAAGAAACCAGCCGTGGGCGGAATGCCGCCAAGTGAAAACAATGCGATGGCCAGCACCCAGGCCAGCGTTTTATTGTTTTTATAAAATCCTCTGTAGTCATCCACATTTTCCCTGCCGGTAACAGCACTTACCAGGTTGATAACGCCAAACGCTGCGAGGTTGGAGAAGATATAAATGAGTATAAAATAAATAACCGAAGCGCTTCCTTCCGCCGATTGGCCCGTGATACCGATGAGAATAAAACCCACCTGTGCAATGGAAGAAAAAGCAAGGAAGCGTTTCATATTCTGCTGGCGTAGTGCAAACAGGTTGCCGATTAGCATCGTGAGCACCGAAAGCAGGAAAAGCATGTTGTACCAGCTTTCATTCAGCGGCGTAAACACATTGTATAAAACGGAAACCAGTACAAACAAAATGGCGCCTTTGGAAATCACAGATAAATACGATGTCACTGCGACAGGTGAACCCTCGTACACATCGGCCGTCCACAAATGAAAAGGCACGGCGGAAATTTTGAAACCAAATCCTGCAATGAGCAGGATGAAAGAAAATATATTGAGCGGATTGGCAATTAAGGTTGTACTCAACTCTGCAAAATTTAAAGTACCGGTTGCTCCATACACCAGTGAAATACCAAACAGCAGCAGGCCGGAAGAAAAGGCCGAAGAGATAATCATTTTAAATGCGGCTTCGGACGAGCGGCGTTTTTCCAAATCGAAATTGGCAAGGGCAGCGAGTGGAATGGTGGACAGTTCCAGCGCCAGGTAAAACATCAGCAGGTTGCTGCTGCTGATCATAAAAAACATTCCCAGCAAGGTTGACAGCAGCAGCATGTAAAACTCAGGTACATGCCGGTGTTCCTTTAGCCAGTTGTATGATTGCAATGAAATGATAAGAGTACCCAGGTTGAGCAGGTTCTTCTCAAAGATCAACAGCTCACTGGTGCGGAACATATCGCCAAACAGAGTGCCATTGCATGGAAATAAAAAACCGGAAACGAGGTTGATGAATAGGAGTATGTTGGCGAAACGAATCAGCGACTGATTTTGCCAGTCTTTTTTACCCAGTTTAACAAATAAAAGGATAAAGATGATAATCGTTATCACCAGTTCCTGTTTCATCAGCAAGAGAAAATCGTTCAGCATCAGGGCGATTATTGAATAGTAGTTATTAATTATTTGTTTACAAAACCTGCCAGCTTTTGTATTATCACTTCCGTCCCCGGGTTAATCAAATCTTTTAATAAGAACGGCACTATACCTATCACAACTATCCCGGCAATCAGTAACCCGGCAGCCAGGCGCTCATTCCAACCAGCATCACCCAGTGATAAATGTTCATTGTTTATTATGGGTCCCATGATGGCTTTGCCGGCAGCCCTTAAAATATAAACAGCCGTCACTACAATAGAGGCACATGCAATAATTGTTGCAATGCGATAAAACGCATCAGCTTTTTCCCATGAGCCCATAAACACGGTTACTTCTGCCACAAAACCGCTGAAGCCGGGCAAACCGAGTGAGCACAAACCCGCAATCACAAACACGGTGGAAATAAATGGCATCATCTTCATCAGCCCGCCGAGCTGTGCCACCTGTCTTGTGTGCGTCCGGTCATAAATCATTCCGATTACAGCGAAGAAAAGAGCCGTCATCAAACCATGTGATACCATTTGCATCACAGCACCGTTAATGGCTGTCTTTGTCAGCATGCCGATACCGAGCAATACAAACCCGCAGTGGCTGACGGAAGAATAAGCATTGATATATTTCAAATCGGTCTGCATCATGGTGGCGAAAGCGCCGTATAAGATGGCAATACAGGCCAGCACGATGATGATGGTGGAATACTGCTGCGCAGCATCTGGCATTAAATAAGTGGCTACCCGCAAACAACCATAGCCGCCCAGCTTCATCGAAATACCGGCAAGAAACATGGAAGCTGCCGTTGGCGCCGACGAGTGGCCATCAGGCACCCAGGTATGAAATGGAAACAATGCAGTAAAAATGCCGAAGCCCAGGAAGGCAAACGGGAAAAACAGTTTTTGCACTTCAACGGGAATGTTCATCCCTGCGATTTGAAGTATGTCGAAACTATGTGCACCATTCACATCCGTATTAAAATATAAACCAGCAAGTCCAACAAAAACCAGTGCCGAACCGCCCATCAGCATTAAGGCAAGCTTCATGGCGCTGTATTCTTTTTTGCCGCTGCCCCAGATACCGATGAGCAGGAATTTCGGAATTACGGCCACTTCGAGAAAAAAGAAAAGGGTAAATAAATCTAGCGCAATAAAAAACCCATAAGCGCCAAGACTTAAAAAGATCAGCAGGAAGAAAAACTCTTTGCTCAAACGCTCCACCTTCCACGACACCAGCACGCCGGCCATCACCACAAAGGCGGTGAGAAGAATCATAGCTATGGAAATTCCATCCACCCCCACATGGTAGTTGATGTTCAGCGGTGCATACCAGGTGTAGCTGGTTTCGAAAAGAAAACCGGAAGCGTCACCACCGGCCCTTTGTTGTTGATAGAAATAAAACAAAGCAAAGCAAAGAATCAGTTGCGCTGCCGAGCCAAGCAGTGCGATAGCTCTTACCTGCTTCAATCCTTTTGCGGGAAGGATAGCAAGTGCAGTGAGAAGGGGAATCAGTATAAGTAATGAAAGATTCATATTTATGTTATCAGCTTAGGTAATTCTATTTAGCGTCCCTTGCGACGCTCCGTTTATCTTTTGTAATTTACTTCATCAATTTTCACCACATAGAATCATAAGAACATAGAAAAACATAGGGAGCTCTATGCGAACCTATGTTTCTATTGTGTCTATGTGGTTCATTTTTTTACTTGCTATCTCCACAAATACAAAAACACAACCGCCAGCGCTACAATGCCGCCAAAGAAATATATGGCATAGCTCTGCACTTTACCTGACTGTATGCCTTTTATTAATCCGGAAATAGCAAATGTGGTACCGGCAATTCCATTCATCAAACCGTCCACAATGTTCCTGTCAATCCATGCTGCCGGCCGGCCGATGAGGTTGAAAATTATTTTTTTGGTGATGAAGAGATAAATTTCATCAACATAAAATTTCCTGTATGCCGCTTTGTACAATCCGCCCAGTAATTGTGATACCTTTTGCGGTCTGTTGCTTTCTTTGAAATACATCCATGCGGCAATCAAAATACCTGCAAGCCCAACTGTAACCGGGGCAATGGAAAACGTAATATCAAAATGTGATTCAAGAATTTTTTTATCTGATGAAATATATTCACCAAACGGAATAAGGCCGGCAAACAACGAACAAGCGGCAAGAATTATCAACGGCATTTTCATGGCAAACGGAGTTTTGTGATGGGGGACCTCACCCCAACCCCTCTCCAAAGGAGAGGGGCTTTTATCTCTCCAAAAAATGGAGAAGTATAGCCTGAACATATAAAATGCGGTAAGACCCGAAGAGAACAAAGCCACCGCATAAACCAATTTATTGGAATGCCATGCAGCCAGTAAAATTTCTTCCTTGCTGAAAAAACCGGCAAAGGGAGGGATACCTGCGATGGCAAAGCAGGCAATGAAGAAAGTCCAGTTAGCAACCGGCAAATATTTTCTCAGTCCCCCCATGTCCTTCATTTCATTGCTGTGAATAAAATGAATGACCACGCCGGCCCCGAGGAACAATAATGACTTGAAAAATGCGTGGGTGAAAAGATGAAACATGGAAGCAGTATAACCCAACCCGCTTTCACCACCATAGCCCGATACGCCGAGCGCAAACATCATGTATCCAATCTGCGACATCGTGGAATAGGCAAGCACTCTTTTGATGTCCGTTTGCGTGCAGGCAATGACGGCTGCAAGAAATGCGGATACAATTCCTGCAAACGTGACAATACTTAATGCCGCCTGTGTGAGAGTGAAAAGCGGGAATAATCTTGCAACCAAATACACGCCGGCCACTACCATTGTTGCGGCGTGTATCAATGCCGAAACAGGAGTGGGGCCTTCCATGGCATCGGGCAGCCAGATGTGCAGGGGAAACATGGCTGATTTGCCGGCACCGCCAATAAACACAAGTGTCAACCCCCAGGTGAGTGCATTTACACCAACGAATGATGCAGTTGTGACAGCAAGAAACTGCGGTGATTGTTGTGTCGTCAGCCGCTCCATCAGCGTATTAAAATCAAGAGTGCCGCCATAAAATGCAAGAATCAAAATGCCGACAAGAAAACCAAGGTCGGCAAAACGGGTAACAACAAAAGCTTTTTTGGAAGCGGCGACAGCAGAGGGTTTGTCATAATAATAACCGATCAGCAGGTATGATGACACACCCACCAGTTCCCAGAAAATATAAATCTGGAAAAGATTGGATGAAATGACAAGACCGAGCATGGAAAAAGTGAAAAGGGCAAGAAAAGAGAAATAAGTTGGGAATCTTTCTTCACCTTTCATATAACCCAGGCTGTAAATATGCACCATCAGCGAAACAAAAGTGACTACCACCAGCATCATCACCGATATGGGGTCGAGGAGGATACCCATATCAATGCTGATGCTTTCAGAAAAAGAAAGCCAGGAATATTTTACAGCGGTAATGGTTTGATAAGTATCGCCGGTTCTGCCATCAACAAAGAAATATTTATAAGCTGTATAAAATGCCAGTACAGTGGATACAAGTAAAAAACCGGTTCCGATAAGACCGGAAGATTTTTTCAAATATCTTCTGCCAAACAAACCAAGCAGCACAAAAGCTGCAAAGGGCAGAAGAGGAATTAAGGTTATGTAGGACGAATACGTCATGTAAATTTTTAACTGATCAATGCTTAATGCGCAATGCGCAATGCTCAATGCGCAATGCGCAATGCTTAATGCTTCAGGCGTTAGCTGCCGGTCCCTTCTCTCCTTCGCCAGGATCAGGATGGGAAGGGAGACCCGGCCTCACAATTTTAATCATCATTTATCAGCTGCTTCACTTTTTAATTTGCCTTTACAAAAACTGGCACTGTGCCCCGGCAAACCCCCTTTAGGGGGCTTGGGGGTTACCACTTCATCTCTTCTGCACTTTCTACATCAATCGAACGGTGACTGCGGTAGAGATTGATTATAATAGCTATCGCCACTGCAGCTTCTGCTGCCGCAATCGTAATGATGAATATGGTAAAAAAAATACCGTCAAGTTTATCTGGCCATACATATTTATTGAACACCACAAAGTTGATGTTCACGCTGTTCAGGATAAATTCAATGGCCATCAGCATCGTAATCATGTTGCGGCGGGTAAACAGGCCGTACATACCGATGAAGAACAGCGCCGTGCTGACGAATAAAATATGGGATACAGGTATATCAGCCATAAGCCTTATTCCTGGGTCCCTTCTCCACCTCATCCGGCCTTCGGCCACCTTCCCCTAAAGGAGAAGGAAAGCGGAAGATTGGATTGGTTTTGAGAGGAGGCCAGGCTTTTAGTTTTTTATTCAACAATAATAATTAAGCATTTCATCTGTCTGTTTCTTATCATCATTATTCAACCATTTTTTTTTCTTTCAGTGTTTCCAAATCAGCAGACTCTTGTGCGTGGGTGGTCCCGACCTGTCGGGATCGGGATGGGGCCGCTATCACAATGCAACCCACCATGGCCGCCAGCAACAGAATGCTCACTACTTCAAAGGGCAAAGCAAAACCATGCTCCCCTGTCTCCAGCATCTGGCTGCCGATTTTATGTACACTCCAGCCAAAAGGTTTGTCGCCGGCTTTGAAACCATATTCATAAATCAGTAAATAAGTAAGTGCAAAACCAAACAGCACAGCAAGGATGGAAGCGACAGTTCTTGTGATCGGCGCTTTGGGCATTTCCTTGCCCGACTGCTGGGTAAGAAAAATGGAAAAAATAATCAGTACTACTATGCCGCCGACATACACCACTATTTGTACGGCAGCGATAAATTCCACCTGCATCCAGAAAAACAAAGCCGCCACGCCGATGAGTGAAAACAACAGCCAGATGGCTGAGCGGAAAATTTTCCTTGTGGTGACGGATAGAATGGCTGTACCTAAAATAAAGCCAGCAATGATGTAGAATATGATTTGTGATGCAGTCATACCTCACCTCCCGGTATCCTCTCCGCCACAGGCGGAGAGGAGAGGCCGGGCTTTTAGTTTATTAATTTGGCTTTCGCAATTATGCATTTCAGCATACCTTATTCTTTTCAACATTTTCAAACACTCCTTTTTCAAATTGCATTTTCAAATAAACGGGCATTGTGCGTCGGGAAGCCCCTTTAGGGGGTTGGGGGTTTTATTCCACCCCTTCCCTTATTTTACTTCCCGGCTTATTTAAAATCTTCGTCAACTGGCTTCTATCGGTTACACTGTGTTCAAAAGTCTGTGCCATCTTGATTGCATCGGTTGGGCAGGCTTCGATGCACAGGTTGCAAAACGTACAGAGCTCCAGGTGATATACAAATTTGTCAATCGCTTTTTTCTTTTTGCCGTCGGGGGTAATGTCAAACTTCGTGATGATTTTAATGCTGCCATTGGGGCAGGCCAGCTCGCAGGCCGTGCAGCCGGTGCAGGCATGTTCGTTTTTTTCATCATGCGGCATCACTACTTCGCCGCGGAACCGTTCGGGCAATACCAGCGTTTCCCTGTTGTCCGGATACTCCTCGGTGATTTTTGTTTTGCGGTGGCGCAACGCATAACTCCCCGTCACCTTCATGCCGTTGAGGAGGGATTTGAAACCACCAGCTATTTCTTTTATGTATTTCGTTATGAACATTTATGCCTCAACTCTCGGTCTCCTCTCCGCCACAGGCGGAGTGGAGAGGCCGGACTTTAGTTTGTTAATCAGCTATTATGCTTAAACATTTCCGCTTTCTGTTCTCTAATCAGCACAAAGCTTCTGACTAAATGAAAGCTTCCCTGATGCCTAATGGCGAACAGAACGTTGAACGGTCACCGACGCTTCGGTCGGGTCTGACGACTCTGACGAGTATCAGACTCCGTCAGAGATGCCGACATTTATCGTCGGCAAGCGTCGCAACGGAAGCTTAACCAGGGAACTTCAGCCGACGCACCAAAAAATAAAACTTCAATTAAAAGAACTTTTAGAACTCTATCAGCCTCTTCAAATAAGCAGGCCCTGTGTGAAGCAAAGCCCTCCCTTCGGGAGGGTTTGGGTGGCCGGCTCAGAAATGCCACCCCATTATCGCCACCAGTGTTACCAATAATAAATTAACCATGCTTATCGGCAACAAATATTTCCATTCCAGGTTCAGCAACTGGTCAATGCGCAGCCGCGGGAAGGTCCAGCGGAACCACATGATGACAAAAATCAAAAAGAATGTTTTGCCAAAGAACCAGGCACTCGACGGAATGTAATCCATGATTTGGTTGAACTGCGTGCCGGTGCCGAAATGCAGCGGCTGCCATCCGCCGAGAAACAGCGTGACACCGATAGCGCATACAATAAATATATTAGCGTATTCGGCAAGAAAAAACAGGGCGAACTTCATTCCCGAATATTCCGTATGAAAACCTGCCGTGAGTTCCGACTCCGCTTCGGCCAGGTCAAACGGGGCACGGTTGGTTTCGGCTGTTACGGCAATCATGAAAATGATAAATGCAATCCACACCGGCAAGTGCCCTTTGAAAATCCACCAGCCGTCGGCCTGCGAGTTGATGATTTCAGAAATACGCAAATCGCCTGCAAGTATCACGATGGCCAGAATGGAAAATCCTGCCGAGAGCTCATAACTCACAATCTGTGCGCCGCTGCGCATGGCGCCCAGCAATGAATATTTATTGTTGCTGGCCCAGCCGGCCATCAGTATGCCGATGACCGACACTGACGACACCGCAGCAATAAACAGTACCCCGATATTGATATCCCAGATTTGTAATCCCTTTGCAAACATCAGCGGCGCCATCACCACCATCGCAATAATCATTACAATAAACGGCGCCATGTTGAACAAAAATTTATCGGCGCCTTCCGGCGTCATACCCTCTTTCACCATCAGCTTCAGCGTATCGGCTACAGTCTGAAACATGCCGCCCGGCCCCACGCGGTTGGGTCCGAGGCGCAGCTGCATCCACGCCGATACTTTGCGCTCCATCATGATGAGCACCAGCCCCAGCATGGCAAACAGCCCGATGATGAGCACACCCACAATCACAAACTCAATCAGCATGGGCCACGGTGCACTGAAGGAGTCATTCAGCCATTGGTGAATATTGTTTGCTATGGTATCTAATGAAGGCAAGTTGTTAGTTTATTGTTTATCGTTTGTCGTTTTTCGTTTATCGTTGCGAAGCAATCTCCTGCAATTATTTATAAATTTTTTGTTAGTCAGCTTTTGTTCCCTGGTTGGGCTTCCGTTGCGCCTGCCCGCCGTACAAGACTTTGGCAGGCGGGTCGCACTCTTGTACGCCCGATAATTCTATTCGGCAATTCGCCTCATCCCTCTTATCCCTTCTCCTCAAGGAGAAGGGACGGCGCTGCAAATCTTTAATGAACTAATCAACTGCCATATCAGCCATAAATTTTAAGGCAACATCAATTGAACATTCATTTTCCATTCTCTTGCCTCTCCCTTCCTTTATTGAACCCCTCCGGGGTTCTTTTCTCCGCTTTCATTTCGTACCCCGGATTCCATCCGGGGCTATTCATGTAGCGCCCCTTCGGGGCGCCGCGTGAAAGAAATAAGCGTTTGCTGTCTTTTTCAACTCATTATTCTTTATTCCTTGTTCAATATTTTTTCATCGACATTCAACCATTTCAATTAACAAAGAGCTTTTCAGCAAGCGGGCCTTGTGTGCAGGTGGCCTCCCCTAAAGGGGGAGGTCGGGAGGGGGCCGGGTTTTCATCTGTCAATATCCGGTATCACCAGGTCAATCATCGCCATTATCGCCACCAGGTCGCCAATCTTTCCGCCGCGGGCCATCGTGTCCAGTGCACTCAGGTTGCTGAAGCCCGGCGAACGGAACTTGATCCGGTATGGCGTAGTGCCGCCTTCGCTTACGATATACACTCCAAACTCGCCTCTTGCTGTTTCTACTCTTGCATAATATTCTCCCTTCGGCAACTTCAGCACAGCTTTTGTTTTGGCCACATAATCGCCTTCGGGAATATTGTCAATTAACTGCTCTACGATGGAAAGCGATTGCCTCATTTCTCTCATCCGCACAAGATAGCGGGCAAGACAATCGCCCCCGGTTTCAATACATTCTTCAAACTGCAGCCTGCTGTATACTTCGTAGGGATACAGTTTTCTGATGTCGCAGCTCACACCGCTGCCTCTTGCTGTGGGCCCTGTGCAGCCGTACGAAATGGCATCTTCTTTTGACAAATAACCAATGTCTTTCACCCGGTTCTGAAAAATCACATTGCCGGTGAGCAGTTCATCGTATTCATCTATTTTCTTTTTGAAATGAGCAACGAACTCTTTTACTCTTCTTTGAAAACCGGGATGAAGGTCGGCCATTACTCCGCCGGGTACCATATAGTTCATGGTAAGTCGTGTGCCGCAGGTTTCTTCAAAGATGTCGTTAATCATTTCCCTTTCACGGAAAGCAAGAAAAAAAGGTGTGAGAGCACCAATATCCATTGCCGCCGCACCCCACCACAGCTGGTGCGATGCAAGCCGTGTCAGTTCATCCATCAATACCCTGATAACTTGTGCTCTTGGCGGCACTTCAATCTGCAATCCTTTCTCCACACACAGGCAGCAGCCATGATTGTTGATATGTGAAGAAAGATAATCCATCTTGCTGGTCACGTAAATGAACTGGCGGAATGTAAGGCTCTCACACATCTTTTCTATCGAGCGGTGAATATAGCCGAGATGCGGTTCCACTTTTTTAATCGTTTCACCATTCAGCCTAATCACCAGGTGCAGCACACCATGTGTGCTTGGGTGCTGCGGGCCCACGTTGATAACCATATCGGCCTCTCCAATCCCTGAAGGGGGGATTTGAGAAGCTTCATTCAATATGGTAGTCTCTCTGTACATGAAAGTCTTTCAATAATTGGTTCTTGTGTACCCGCAAACCCCCTTCAGTGGGCCTGGGGGTTATAGTTTTATCATATTCACCGGGTCTTCAAAATCTTTCCACATCGGATTCTTTCCTTCCCAACCTTCGGGCAATATCAGCAAACGCAAATCCGGATGGTTCAGAAAATTCACGCCGAACAGTTCATACACTTCCCGCTCGTGAAATTCTGCTGTTCTCCATATTTGCGATACGGTTTCTGTTTCAGGTTTGTTTCTGTCGAGCTGCACTTTTACTACCACCTGGTGCCGGTATTGTGTTGATTCCAGATGATACACCATAGTGAGATGAGTTTTCCAGTCCACGCAGGTCAGGCAAAACAGGTAATCAAAATTCAGCTCGGGATGTTTGCGGAGCGTTTCGGCAGCAGAAAGAAAATCATTGGCAGTGATATTAATATTCAGCCATTCACCGCTTTCATCAAAGGATGCGGATGGAAGGAGTTCACTAAGTTTTGCTTTAAGTTCTTCTTTTAACATGAATGTTCAATCAAATGTTTAAGTCTTCCAGCCTTTCCGTCTTTGGCGGAGTTGGGAGTTTATGCTGCCTTCATTTCATTTCGTATCTGTTCCCTCGTCAATCCGCTTTTTATTTTTTGTTGCAAGGTCATTAAAGAATGTATCAGCGCTTCGGGCCGTGGCGGGCAACCGGCCACATACACATCCACGGGAATCACATGGTCGGCGCCCTTTACTACCGAATACGTATTGTAGAAAAAAGGACCGCCACTCGTAGCGCAGGCGCCCATGGCAATTACATATTTCGGGTCAGCCATCTGGTCGTACAATCGTTTCAGCACCGGCGCCATTTTATTTACAATGGTGCCCGCAATAATTATTACATCAGCCTGGCGTGGTGTAGCCCTTGCCACTTCAAATCCAAAACGGCTCCAGTCGTATTTTGCAGAGGCGGCGCTCATCATTTCTATAGCGCAGCAACTGGTGCCGAATACAAGCGGCCAAAGCGAATTGCTTCTTGCCCAATTGATCACATCATCCAGTTTGCTCAGCAGCACTCCGCCGGTGGGTGTGGAGTGCACCTGTCCCGGGAAAGCCGGCGCACCGGAATGTTCGGCCCCCCAACCCCCCGAAGGGGGGATTTGAGAAGCATCACTGATTATGGTTGTATCTCTGTACATTTAGTTACTTTGACACTTTGGTTTTGTGTGTTTGCTCATTTCCCCGCTTAGGGAAGATTCAGAGGGGCTGCTGGGCTTGTGCGTTGCCAGGCCCTCCCTTTGGGAGGGTTTGGGTGGGCTGTTACTGCCACTTCAACGCTCCTTTTTTATGCGCATATAAAAATCCCATAAACAGGATGAAAAAGAAAATCACAATTTCCACCAGCGCAATCCATCCAATACTCTTTACCACCACGGCCCACGGGTATAAAAAAATCAACTCGACATCAAAAATCAAAAAAATCAGTGCAAACAAATAATAACCCACATTGAACTGGATCCAGCTTGGCCCTCTAGTAGGTATTCCACACTCGTAAGGCTCGCCTTTCTGCTGATTCTTCGTTGCTTTTAAAACTATTTTGGAGATGAGGATAGCAATGCCCGAAAAGGCAACTGCAGAAATCATTAACACAATCAGCGAAACTGCTCCCATAGAATTTCACGAATATAGCAAAGGTCGGATGAAATACCGACATGAAAGAAATCATCCCGGTACATGATTTCTATCCATACAATTCCTGGTGTATTGATTTTCTTTCATAACCCATTGCCTGGATTCTGTACTTGGCTTCATCAATCATGTTTTTCCACCCGCAAATAAGAAAGGATGCCGGCTGCCGGCCGTCACAAAGCTCTTCATACACAGGGTGAACATAACCTGTGCGGCCCTCCCATTTTTCCCTTGATAAAGTGGGGATATAATGATAGTTTTCGAGCTGAAGATTTTTCAGTTCATCATGGTAAAGAATATCTTTTTGTGTGCGGGTTCCGAAAATGAGATAAATATTGCTGTGTGGCATGTGGTGGATTTTTAAATAATGCACCATGCTACGGAAAGGAGCCACACCTGTGCCGGTGCATATCATAAACAAATCTTTCTGAAGATATTCGTCTTTCAGCGTAAACACGCCCAGCGGCCCCCGCAGGGTGAGTTCGCTGCCAACATCTACCTGGTTAAATAAATAAGGAGTGCCCAGCCCGTCTTCCACCAGCACAATCACCAGTTCAAATACATTGGTGCCATCGGGCCAGCTGGCAATCGAATAACTTCTCATCCGTTTATTGGGCTTTTCATGAATAGGCAAATCCAGCGTTACAAACTGCCCGGGTTTAAAATCAAATTGCTCCAGTTCGGGAATTTCAATGAAAAAACTGCGGGTATTGGGCGCTGATTCTTCAATACGGATTACTTTTCCTTTAAGCCAGGGTTGCAAAGCCATACAAAAATATTTCTTCAGGATGCTAAACTAAGGTCAAATACAGGATGCGAAAAATTTTCTTTACAAAGTAAATAAAATAAAGGCGGCCTCCCGGTTGTTACCGGGAAACCGCCTTTTGCCTGATGGCAAGCAATCGAACTTTTAAAAATAAAAAAAAATCCTGTTGTGGCAAATATTTTTCAGGGATGCACATCGGGAGGAAGCTCTTTTATTTTTTTTATCCCTGCATAATATTTTTTCTTTTTCCATGTATAGGCTATCACCAGCTCATAGGTGGCAGCAAGTTTTTTCAGGTACCGCGAGATAATGACTGAGTCTTTTGACGCGCCGGAAGGATAAACCAGCAGCACCTTATTTTGTGTGGCCGGCGCCATGGTGATGGTATCATTTACCATGGACCCGGTATAAATTATTTTTTTTACCGGTAATGTGGTCACCGTTTCCGTTTTCAATTCGCATCTCAGGCCGGCAATCCACAGCCCATCAATATTAATCGAATCGTTTTTTAGCAGCTCAATATAAAACCAGTAATTATAGGTTTGTTTTCGTTCCTCTCTTTGTTTATTCCGGGGTTCATCAGCCAATACCGGCAGAATGCCGGGAATGCTAGCCTGTTTATAAGCATGAATTTCTTTCACCGGCCATTTTATAATGCTGAATCCTGCAAGTAAAACCAGGCAGATGAAACAACCGGGTATTGTAAAGCTGGTCCACATATAATAATGATGCCGGTGTGATTTTCTATGAAGCAAAGAAACTGTTAAGAAAAGATGCCGGGCAAAATCGCAACCTTTACCGGATAAGTTTCTGGATATGCCGGTATTTCCTGTTATCGCTGTAAATGCTCAACACATAGGCTCCTTTGGGCAGGCGGCCGATATCAATGCTGCCGTCCTGGTAGCCGGCTTCACGGCGGTAAATTTCCTGGCCCTGCATATTAAATACCTGTAATGAAATTTTTCTCACATCCGGTTTGTTGCCTGTTCTGAACTGAACAATGGATTCTGACACGGTTGGAAAAACCAGCCGGATAAAATTTTTATCATTAAGCACCGGGTCATTCACTCCTGTAACCAGGTTGGGCGTACCGATATTGGTATAATAAAGACCGTTGCCGTGAGTGCCCACCAGCAATACGTTATCAACTGGCCGGTAGGCAAGTGAATTAATGACGGCAAAATTGATGGTTGACACCGCTTCTCTCTGCCAGGTGGGGCTTCCGTTTGCCGCCAGGGTAGTTCCCAGGTTTTCTACTGCAAACAAGCCAGCCGATGTACCCACATAATATTCTGTAACGGCATTATTCGAAGCATCCTTTTTTACTGTAATCATACAACTGCGGGCCGAAATAAACCCGGAAGTGCTGGTGCCGGCAAGATTTCCTTCAGCTGTTTTCCATGTTGGTGTGGCGCTTTTGGCATTATTGGTCCATAAAATGTTAACTACATTATTAAAAGCTCCTGTTGCCTGATTGATTCTACCGTAATTGGTAATGACGGCCACAATTTCATTATCATTATTGGGGTTGACGGCAATATCCTGCACATTAAGCCCGGCAATATTTGCCACGGCTGCAGCAGGTGTGATTTCAACCGGCGCTGCCAGTATGCCGGCATTGCGTGGGTCGTCAAGCCGGAAAATTCTGCCGTCTGTTGTTCCGAAATACATCGCATGGCTGCTGCCATAGTTTCCGCGGCTGAATGCCATGGCCCGGATGGCAATATTGGTACCGTTGCTCACATTCACTGCATTACCCACCCCGGTGAGTTCAGTCCAGGTGGATGAAGTGACGGTAGACGCCGATGTTGTTCGGAACAGGCGGTTGAAGTTTACATAAAACAGGTCTTCGGTATTGTCGGGGTTCAATTTGAAATTGGTTACAAATTCGCCAAACTCCGTCGTAGAGCCTGAAAAAGATGGAGTCAATCCGGAAGGGCGAATGTCGGTTGTTGAAAAAGAAGATTGTAATTGTCCGCGCCGGATGCCGCCAAGCTGGATACCACCATATAAATATTGCGTAGAGCCGTTTCGTTTTGAGATACCCACCGAAGCGCCATCACCTCCAATTAACCGGCGATGATTATTGCTGTCTGCTGCTGCTGTTCCTACCAGTCCTGTTTTATCCCTGAACTGCGTGCCATTGTCCTGGGAGCCGCCGGCAAAATTATTGGCGGCGGTTTCTGGGTCAATGGTAACCCGGTAATATTGGAGTGTTTGATAATTATTCAGGTTGGTCCATGATACAGTGGATCCCGGAGCCGTAATATCGCTGGTCACCTGTATGCCCCCGTCATTGGCACAGATTGCTTCGTTGGAATTAGAAGGATTGAAAACTAAATTATGTATATCCGGGTGGCTGTTTGCATAAAAAGTAAGTGTGGGTAATGTATTGCCATAACCTCCGATCCACGAAGTGGTGGCTGTGGATGCAAAACCATTGGTGGAACGATACAGGCTGGTACCGCCAAGCAACACAAAATTCGGGTCGTTAGGTTTTACGGTTATAAACATGTCATAGCCTGTTTGTATTGCAAAAGGATCGGTTGCTTCATGATTGCCTGCAGGAAAGTCGGGCAGATTAGCTGAAAGATTAGTCCAATTGAACCCGGCACTCATATCGAGCTTAAACAAGTCAGCTTCTTTGTCAAAATCAGGGCTTGCATTGGAAAGACCGTTTTCATACAGTACATAAAGAATATTCTCGTTGGATGGCGCTATTGCCATTAATATTCGGCGGGTATCGTAAAATCTGCCCGTTCCTATCTGTTCATAACTATAGGAATTACCCCGCCATCCGCTTACCGAGTCAACACCCAGTGTGGAGCCACCGGCTAACCTGGTGAAAGAGTTTAGATCTCCGGTTGCAGACCGCCATACTCCCCTTAAAGCAAAATCGGTAGCGGCACCTGTCATGGCCACATAAACTTTGCCCGTTGCAGAAATAACCACATCACACTGGCCTGTGGCAGCAAATGCTGTAGAATCGCTGCCGAATACAGTTTGAAAAGTAGTGCCGCCATTAATAGAACGAATAATCCGGCGATGAGCTGCCACATACACATGGCCATTTACAGGATTGATGGCAATCTTGTGAACATAATCAAACGGGTGATCAAATCTTTCGGCCACACCTGCTGCAATCGAACTGCCATTATGGTCGGTAATGTTGTTCAGCGGAAGTCTTGTCCAGGTAATTCCATTGTCGGTGGATTTAAATAATCCATGCGAAAGATAACCGGCACCGGTGGCATCAGTTGAACTTCCCACATACTCACCGCCGCCGGCATACCATGTATCCTGGTTGCCGGTTCTCGGGTCTTGCGCTACCCAGGCCACGTTATGTACTTCGTTTTGCGGTGTCACTCTTGTCCAGGTGGCGCCGCCATCAGCCGAGCGGAAAATGCCTCCGCTCACGCTGCCGGTAATAATTACCCGGTTTGTGCTTCCATTATACCGCACATCATAAGCAAGTGCCCTGGTGCGGCCACCCTGGTTATTGGGCCCCGCAGGGATGTATGTATTCTGCACTGCGGTTCTTGCCATACCTGGTGAAATATTGCGAACGGGTATTGTTTTAGAAAATTCAATTTCCTGCTCACGCATCCCGAATGGTACCTGGCCAGTTACCGGGTCTTTTATCATATCGGCTTCGTATTTCCAGCGCAGGTAGTGATAAGCGGCTTGTTTTTCGCCGGCAGGTAAAATTAATTCAGCTGCAGCCGGCTTATTGGTTTCTTTTTTTTGCAATAACAGTGGAAAAACCCATGCAGCAAGAAAAACCAGCAGAGCTGCAATAACCATTCTGATTTTCATGAGTAGTTTTTTAATCATGGCAATTTACTTAAATATACGTTTCCGTATTACTGCAGGGATTGATGCTGAATTTTGCAAGTTCTTTCTTTTGGTTTAAAGCCTGAATAAAAGTTTTCTTCAGCGCCAGGTTATTTCCGGAAAGAAAAATCCGTTTTGTATTTTTGCCGGGCCGATGAGTGTACAGGTTTTGTTGGATTTGTACAAAAACTCCCCCCGCCTTTTTCAACTGGCGGACAAGCTTTCTTTTGCCAATTCTGAAACATCAGGCCTGAAAATCAGGCTCGAAAACCTGCAGGGTAGTTCGCCTGAATTCATCGCCGCCGCCATTTTTGAACATGAAGCATGCGCACAGTTTAATCACCTTATCGTATTAAATGATGCGGAAGATGCCGCTTATTTTCACAACACCCTTGAAAACCTGACCGGGGCGCTTGACCTGTTTTATTTTCCTTCCTCCTTCAGGCAAAGAAAAAATTTCAGCCAGCTGAACAGCAGCCATGTGATGCTACGCACCGAGGGGCTGACAAAGATTGCTACCTCATCCCCCGGCCCCTTCTCCATAAATGGAGAAGGGGAGTTGAGGCGCAAAATCTTCATCACGTATCCCGAAGCGCTGTTTGAAAAAGTGGTGGTGCCCGATATACTGTCTTCCAATATCATTTTTATAAAAACCGGCGATACGCTGGATACCGGTGCACTGCTGCTGAAGCTCGATAGCTTTGGTTTTGAGAAAACAGATTTTGTGTATGAACCCGGCCAGTTTGCCATCCGTGGCGGCATCCTCGATATTTATTCTTTCGGAAACGATAAGCCCTACCGGATCGAACTTTTCGGCAACGATGTGGATTCCATCCGCATCATTGACCCGGAAACACAGCTGAGCGAAAGAAAACTGCTGCAGGTAAGCATTATCCCCAATATCGAAACACAGTTTCAGAACAAGGAGAAAATTCCGTTGCTTGATTTTTTACCCGGCAATACCCTCATCTGGATGCAGGATGAAGAACTGGTGAAGGCAAGACTCAAAGATTGCGAAGAAGAGCTCCATTATTTCCTGGCAAACAAAACTGAAAGAACAGAACAAAACGATGATGCGCTGTTTAGGGCCGATGATTTTATTTCCGCTGCTGATTTTGAAAAACAGGTTGAAAAACGTACCTGTGTTTATTTCGGCAGTAATCAGCGACGTCTTCACGCCGGAAATATCAGCACACACCTGTCTCCCAAAACTTCGGAGGATCATTTACTCATCACGCATCACTCATTACTCATTCATTTCAATACCCGCAGGCAGCCGGCTTTCAACCGCCGGTTTGATTTGCTGATTGATGACCTGCTTACCTGGGAAAGAAAAGGATTCCGGCTGTACATTTTTGCCGAAAACCCCAAACAACTCGAGCGGCTGCGCAACATTTTTGAAGACCTGAAATCCGACATAGTTTTTAACCCGGTCATAGCAGCTATTCACGAAGGCTTTATTGATGAGGATCTGAAAATTGTTTGCTATACCGATCATGAAGTTTTTCAGCGCTATCATAAATACCGGGTAAAACAGGCTTACAATAAAAACAAGGCGCTCACGCTGCGTACGCTTCGGGAACTGCAGCCGGGCGATTTTGTCACGCATATTGATCATGGGGTCGGGGTATTTAGCGGACTGCAAAAGATTGATGTGAACGGCCGCCTGCAGGAAGCCGTGCGGCTGATTTATAAAGACAGCGATATTCTTTACGTCAACATCAACAGCCTGCACAAAATAGCCAAGTACACCGGTAAAGAAGGAACCGTGCCGAAGATCAACAAGCTCGGCAGCGATGCATGGAACAGGCTGAAAGATAAAACGAAGGCCAAGGTTAAGGAAATCGCATTCGATTTAATTAAGCTGTATGCCAAACGAAAAGCACAACAGGGCTTTCAGCATACGCCTGACACGTACCTGCAAACTGAGCTGGAGGCATCTTTTATTTATGAGGATACGCCTGACCAGAGCAAAGCAACCGCGGATGTAAAAAAAGATATGGAATCACCATCGCCGATGGATCGTCTCGTTTGCGGTGATGTGGGTTTTGGAAAAACTGAAATTGCCATCCGTGCCGCATTCAAAACCTGTGTGGAAGGCAAACAGGCTGCTGTGCTGGTGCCTACTACTATTCTTGCATTTCAGCATTACCAGACTTTCAGCGACCGGCTGAAAGATTTCCCGGTGACGGTGGATTATATCAATCGTTTTAAATCGGCAAAGCAGCGAAAGGAGACGCTGAAGAAGCTGGAAGAAGGAAAAATTGAAATCATCATTGGCACCCATGCCCTGCTGGGCAAGGATGTAAAGTACAAAGACCTTGGCCTGCTGATTGTGGATGAGGAACAGAAATTCGGCGTAGCGCATAAAGAGAAAATAAAAACCATTCGCACCACGGTGGATTGTCTTACCCTTACCGCTACGCCCATTCCCCGCACTTTACAATTTTCGCTAATGGGCGCAAGAGACCTGAGCATCATCAACACGCCGCCGCCCAACCGCCAGCCCATACAAACCGAAGTGGCTGTGTACAACGAAGACCTGATCCGCGATGCGATTTATTATGAAACGGAACGCGGCGGCCAGGTGTTTTTTATTTACAACCGGGTGCTGGGCCTGGCCGAAATGGCAGAAATCATCCGCGGACTGTGCCCCGATTTAAGTATCGGTATTGCCCACGGGCAAATGGAAGGCCACGAACTGGAAAAACATATTCTTGATTTCATAGATAAAAAGTACGACGTGCTGGTGTGCACCAACATAGTGGAAAGCGGCGTGGACATTCCGAACGTGAACACCATTATTGTAAACAATGCCCACCACTTTGGTCTCAGCGATCTGCACCAGCTTCGCGGCAGGGTAGGACGCAGCAACAAAAAAGCATTCTGTTATTTGCTGGCGCCACCGCTGAGCACATTGCCCGATGATTCAAGAAAAAGATTGCAGACCCTGGAGCAGCACAGCGAGCTGGGCAGCGGTTTCCAGATTGCCATGAGGGACCTCGACATCCGCGGCGCCGGAAATTTGCTGGGCGGCGAGCAAAGCGGCTTTATGGCAGAGATTGGTTTTGAAATGTACCAGAAAATCCTCGATGAAGCCATCCGCGAACTGAAGCGAATCGAATTCAAAGAATTGTTTAAAGAAGAAATTTCACGCCAGGACGATTTTGTGCAGGACTGCACCATTGATACCGACCTGGAAATACTGATTCCCGATGATTATGTGGAAAGCATCACGGAACGTCTTTCACTTTACCAGCGACTCGACAGTTGCGAAACGGAAGAAGAACTGCAAACAATGGCGGCAGAAATGAAAGACCGGTTTGGTCCCTTGCCACAGCAAGTGGATGATTTGTTCATTTCGGTGCGTTGCCGAAGGCTGGCCGTGGCGCTTGGTTTTGAAAAAATGAGCCTGAAAGACGATGCGCTGCGCTGTTACTTTATCAACCGGCCCGACTCACCCTATTTTGAATCGCCAACCTTTCAACGGATACTCTCGTTTATAC
>Ga0185320_10222350_pt1 | contig 23334 bp, 25 predicted proteins | sample OV2TP2_FD_128023 | JGI IMG/M metagenome (GOLD analysis project Ga0185320, IMG submission 128023) | Hot spring microbial communities from Beatty, Nevada to study Microbial Dark Matter (Phase II) - OV2 TP2 (SPADES assembly) (version 2) | ecosystem: Environmental > Aquatic > Thermal springs > Hot...
GATTACTTCTATTCCCCGGTTTAATGCCAATGGTGCTGAATCAAAAGGCTCAGGCGCCCTATCCGGAAACAGGCAGTGGTTTAAAGCGGATTATATCCGGTTGAAAAATGTGATGCTTTCGTACGACCTGCCCGGTAAGTGGCTTTCGAAAGTAAAAATTTCAAACGCCCGGGTATATGTGCAGGCTACCAACCTGGCCACAATCAGCGACTGGTTCAGTTATGATATTGAATTTGTCGGCACGGCAACCGGAATCATTCCGCAAACAAAGAATGTCACCTTTGGTGTTCAACTTGGCTTTTAACCCCCAAAACATTTACAATTATGAAAAGTTATTTTAATAAATATGTAATAGTGATTGGCCTGGCAGCTCTGCTGGCGACAGGTTGCGAAAAGCAACTGGAGATTTCGCCCCGCCAGTCAATTGATGCCAGCACTGCGCTGACATCGAGAGATGCCATCAATGCAGCCATTACCGGTCTTTATGCAAGATTGAAAAGTGCCCGTATGTACGGGCGGGATTTAATCACTCATGCAGAAGCACTGGCCGATAATGGTTTTGCCACCAATAAATCAGGTCGTCTTTTGCCTGAAGCTAATAATGTGCAAGGCGCCCATTATACCGGTACCATTTGGTCCAGTTTTTATGCCGGCGTCAACCAGATTAACCTGATACTGGAAACACTCCCAACCCTTGACCTGGCGCCGGCCATTACCCAGGCCGAACGGGACCTGTGGGAAGGGCAGTTGTATTTCCTTCGTGGTCTGTATTTTTTTGATATGGTGAGAGTGTATGCCTATATACCCGGTGCAGTGGTGGCTGCGCAAGACAGGGGCGGGGTTCCGCTTTCACTTACCGGCATTTCCACTGCTGAAGCTGCATTGGCATACAAGCCATCCAGGGCTCCCATTGATGATGTATACAACCAGATTATTGCCGACCTTACCCAGGCAGAGGCAAAACTGTTGTACCCGGGGCTTGGGGTAAGCCAGGCTAACAAAGCAGCAGCGCAGGGCCTGCTTGCAAGGGTGAGTTTGTATAAAAAAGATTATACGGCTGCCAAATCGTGGGCTGATAAATGCATTGCCTTGGCCGGCAGTAAAATGACAACAGCATCTACATATGTATCCAACTGGAGATCCGCCACCCATGGCGAAACGCTCTTCCAGGTTGCTTATGCCACCAACGGAGAAAATATCGGTGTGAATGAATCGCTGCAAACTTCATTTACCACCCTGGTAACACCCGGCAACCAGGGAACAACCGGCGGTTTTGGTGACCTGGTGCCAACCATAAGCCTGCTTACCGACCTGGGTATAACATTGCAGGGGGGAATGACCACCACAAATTTTGCGTTGAATCACGTAATAGCCAGCCGCAGCACCGATGTAAGAAACCTGTTGTTTGAACCCGGCACAGCCGGCCGTGGAAATATTAAAACAGAATGTACCAAGTTTATTGGTAAAAACGGTTTTATCAACCTGGATAATGTACCGGTATTCAGGATTTCCGAAGCCTACCTGATTCGTGCTGAAGCGCAGATCACTACCGGTTCATCCGTATTTAACCAGCCCGCAGCGCTTACTGATATGAAATTTGTGAAAGTAAGAAGATACACAGATTACACGGGTTCAGCACAGGAAACGGCAGACAATGCCATGGATCCCACCCAGCTTTTTAATGAAATACTCAGGCAAAAAAGAATTGAGTTTGCTTTTGAAGGCCATCGCTTCTTTGATCTGAAGCGGCTGGGAAGAGACCTGGTAAAATCACCGCACTACAACACAGTAGCCTTTACCGATACCCGCATACTGGCTCCCATTCCACAGAGTGAAGTGGACGGTAATCCGAATCTGAAACAAAATGCTGGATACTAAAAAAAAATAATTATGAGAAGAATACATTTTATTGCACTGATTCTTGCGGCCTTCTTATTTAATGGCTGCATAAAGAACGACCAGGTTATTTTCAGAGATTCCCTGGTTGAGTTTGACGCCGCCGTTTGGAATGCTAATGCGGCCGGGCTTACTTACCCCATCATGACCAGGGTGCCAAGAGAAGGCGCCGCCACTACCACAAGCCAGCCCACGATTACAAGAACTAGCGGTACTATTCAACTGCGGATAAACCTGGTAGGGGCACAGCGCTCAACTCCCATTACATTTAATTACCAGGTAGTACCGGGCGAGTCTACAGCAGTTGCCGGCACACATTATACCACGCCATCCGGCACAGGCACCATTCCTGCCAATTCAAGTTTTGGTGTTCTTACCATTGAAATATTGAACCCCGGTGCCACCAGCGGCTCCAGGATACTTGTACTGCAACTGATGGACAGCCCTGATGTGAAGGCAAGTGTCAATTATGCCAAAGTAGGATTAAGTATTTCGCAGAGCTGACAGGATTTTAAATATTTTCAAAGGCTGCTTTTTATGGGCAGCCTTTTTTTTACCCGGAATATTTATATATAAAACCGATTTCCTTAATTTTCATCTATAAATTAACTGTTATTATGAAAAAAATTCTTTTGGCTGCCTGCTTATGGACAGGCGCAGCTGCTGTAAATGCGCAGACTCCTTCCGAGCCTCCGCTGGACGATTACACAGGTAAATATGTTTTTCCGGAGGGCAGCGTAGTGCCTGAAGTGGATGTGACGATTACAGACGGCGCCTTATTCATGACTTCGGTTGCAGGCTCTTCTGTTTGCACAAGACTGAGTGTGGATTCATTCCAGATAGTGGAGTTCAGCGGCATTGCCTTTTTTAAGCGAGGCGATGATAAAAAAGTGAATGCTGTGCATATAGAAGCCATGGGCTATGTGCTGGACGGGCAAAAGAAAAGCGACGGAAGCTGGGGCTTTACATTTTATTACCGGCCGGGAGGGGAATTACTGGTACCCAAAAAATAATCAGAAAATAAAATTGATTAATTCCTGCTGCGGGATGGTTTGCTGGCTGCCCTGCAGCAGGTTTTTTATGGTGCAGGTTTTTTCTTCCACCTCTTTGGTTCCGATAAAAACTGCATAAGGAATCTTTTTCTTTTCTGCGTATTTAAACTGTTTGTCAAACTTCACAGTTTCATGGTACAGTTCGCAGCGGATGTTCTTGCTCCGCAATTGCTGCATCAGCTTAAATGCGGTTTCGCTTTCTATTTTCCCCAGGTTAAAAAACAAAACCTGTGTGCCCACATGCACATTGGCCGGAAAAAGATTCAGTTCTTCCATCACATCATAAATGCGGTCCACACCAAATGATATACCCACCCCGGGAATGCCGGGAACACCAAACAGGCCCGTGAGATCATCATAACGTCCGCCGCCGCCAATGCTGCCTATTTTTACTACTGCCGGTGGCCTTGCTTCGAAGATGATGCCGGTGTAGTAGTTGAGGCCGCGGGCAAGCGTGGGGTCAATGATAAGTCGGGAGTGGTGAGTGCTGAGTCGTGAGTTGACGAACTCAAGTTCTTCAATTCCTTTTTTCCCTGTTTCCGATGAACCAATGAGTTCTTTTAATTGTGTAATTTTTTCTTCGTTGCCGCCGGATATGGAAAGATATTTTTCAGCTAAGTCCACCTGTTCCCTGTTCAATCCTTTTTGCTTCAGCTCTTCCTTTACTTTTTCCAGGCCAATTTTATCCAGCTTGTCAATGGCAATGGCAATGTCGTTCATCTTTGCTGCGCTACCGCATCGTTCGGCAAGGGCGGTAAGAATTTTCCGGTGGCTGATGCGTAATTCAAAATCATTTATGCCCAGCTGTGTAAACACGTCGGTATAAATCAAAGCAAGCTCCACTTCGTTGAGCAGCGAATGACTGCCCACCACATCGGCATCGAACTGGTAAAACTCCCGGTATCTTCCCTTCTGCGGCCGGTCGGCACGCCACACGGGTTGCACCTGGTAACGCTTAAACGGGAAAGTGAGCTGGTTGTAATTCATTGCCACATAGCGGGCAAAAGGAATGGTGAGGTCGTACTTCAGGGCCCTTTCAGTAATTCCTTTTGAATTTTTTCCCTGTAATATTTTTTCAAAATCTGCTCTTACCTGTTTTTCTTTTTCTTGATTATCGAGCCCGTTATTGAGAATTTTGAAAATCAATTTATCGCCTTCTTCGCCATACTTGCCTATCAGCGTTTCGAGGTTTTCCATCGCCGGTGTTTCCAGCGGCTCAAAACCATAAACCTCAAAAACGTTTTTTATTGTTTCAATAATAAAACTCCGTTTGCGGATCACTGCGGCTCCGAAGTCTCTTGTGCCTTGGGGTAGCGAGGGTTTTGTCATAGTTACTGGTTGCTGGTTGCCGGATTCTGGTAATTGAACCCATCTTTGTCAAAGCTATGGTGGGCAGGCATTGAAAGGGGATCATTGTCCCGATAGCTATCGGGAGAATATTTTCTTACGATGGCTTCGCAGGCTTCATCAAGCAGCTTAAACACTTCATGATATTCCCGCTCCGGTCCGTACCAGGGATCAGGCACTTCCATGTTTTTGCCGGGATACAGTTCATTCAATAATAAATCCGCTTTGCTTTCAATAAAATTGTTTTTAGCTATCCGGCGCATTTCTTCCATCACATCTTCAGCCATGGCATAAATTTTATCGAAGCTGATAAAATCGTCTGCTGTAAATCTTCTTGCCCTTTGCTGGCTGATATCAATGCCGTGAAGCCTTGCAATTTTTTGCGACAGCGGATGCGGCGGCTCACCGGTATGATAGCTGTTGGTGCCGGCGCTTTCTACTGTCCACTTCAATCCTGCCTGCCAGGCTTTTTGCTGCAGAATGCCCTCAGCCAGCGGGCTGCGGCAGATATTGCCAAGACAAACCATTAAAATTTTCATGCAGCAAATGTCTGCGAAATTGAATAATTAATAATGAATAATGAATAATAATTTGTTCAGAAACGATTACTATATGGAAATAATTTCTGCCTGCATCTCATTCGCAAAAGTATAGCCATGACTAACAATGAAATTCTGCAGGCTGATATGCTCGACATTTTGTTTGAGCGCCGCAACAAACTTTACGGAGCCTACGCATTGCGCAAAACATATCCCAGGCGACTGAGTACGGCCACTGCTGCAGCCCTTTCGCTGGTGCTGCTCTTGCTTATCATGTCTTTTATCAATAACAATAAAAAAAACAGGAGGGGACCGGTTGAAAACGACAGAACAGTAACACTGACACAGATTGAAATTCCGGAAAAACCCGATGAACCTGAACAACGGAGGGAGCAAACTCCATTACAAACTGCACAGGCCGACCACCAGCAAATAGTGGTCGTGCCCGATGAACTGGCCGATGAGCCCATAGCCGAACAAATGGACATTCAAAATGCACAGGTGGGAAATGAAAACAATTCCGGAAAACCGGATGATGATATTGTAAAACCCGTTACTGAGGAAATTGACACCGGAAATACAACCGCAACCATGCAGGAAAATGAATCAATATTTAGAAAAAGAGAAATTCCTCCTGCATTTCCCGGCGGCGAGGAAGCCTGGGTTTCTTTTCTCCGGAAATTTTTACAAACACCTGACGATCTGGAACCCGGCCAGCGGGTAGATGTGACGGTCCGGTTTTGGGTAGATGTTGATGGCAGTGTGTCAAAACCTGAAATTATCAAAAGCGGCGGCAGGGCATTTGATAATGAAGTGCTGAGGGTGCTGAAAAAAATGCCCAAATGGGAACCAGCCGAGCAGAACGGCCGCAAAGTGGCGGTATCTTACACGCAATCTTTCGCCTTTCTTGGCATGGAGGAATAAGCCGTATATGAAAATTGAAAATTTTACCCCAGCAGCCCGGGGAATTATAAATGAACTTGTCTATTTCAGGGTAAAAATTTTTATCTTGCCGCTTCCGCTAAGGTTTTGATAGCATATGATGTTTGACGATAAAGAACGAAATACATCCGCCCGGCTGCGGTCCCTCTACAATTATACAATGGGCGTATTGTGGATAGCTGTCGGGATTTTCTTTTTGTTTCAAAAAAAATTCGGTTACGATCTCCAGTTCAATTCGTTACTGACCGGCATTTTTGGGGTGTCCAGTTTATTGTATGGTTTGTTCAGAATTTACCGGGGGTACATAAAGAAATAATTAAAAAATTAAACAGGAATGGCATGCTGTGGATTCGCTACCGATGGATATTCGTACCGGCTCTTTTTATTATAACGGGATGCGGGTCGGGAAATGAAACAACCGGTAACAACCGGTATGACCGGGGGCACATTGCTATCAGCGCCGACGAATCATTCAAACCCGTTATTGATTCGCAGGTGCAGGTGTACGAAGCAAAATATCCCAATGTAAAACTGAATGTTCTTTATAAACCGGAGGCTGACTGCATCCGTGATCTGGGTGTTGATTCCGTTAAAATGGTCATCATCACCAGGCGGCTGCACCCGGAGGAAAAGCAGTTTATTGTGGATTCATTTCAGCTGGCGCCGGAGCAGATGCTGCTGGCTTTTGATGCCATTGCAGTGATAGTGCATCCGGAATCGGGTGAATTTCTTTTTTCCATGAATGATCTGAAAGAAATTCTCACCGGGAAATTTAGGAAAAATTTAATCCCGGTATTTGACGGCCTGAAAGCAACCAGCACGGTACGCTTTATCGTCGATTCCCTGTTGCGTGGCGATTCACTTACCGGCAAAGCCCTGGCAGCAAAGAGCAGCGAAGAAGTGATGGATTATGTCTCAAAAAATCCCGAAGCCGTGGGCTTCATCGGGGTAAGCTGGATAGGAAACAAGGATGATGAAAAGCAAGCAAGTTTTTTGACAAAAGTAAAATTGGCCGAACTTGAAAGTACTGACCAGCCCGGCAAATATGTGCAGCCGGTGCAGGCCAATATTTACAACCGCCGCTACCCGATCATCCGGGAGCTGGTGGCAATTATAAAAGAAAAACCCAGGGACGGTCTTGCTCATGGATTCAGAAATTTTATGACCAGTGAAAAAGGACAACTGATTTTCCGCAGGGCCTACCTGGTACCGGCGTATATGCAGTTTATTGTGCGGCCCACACAGCTCCGGGACGATTAATTGGCTATATTTATAACCTCATAAAGTGAAACGAAAATGAAGAAGACCTTTCTTGCTGTATGCTTTGTCATACTTGCGGCGGCACTTCCTGCCGGTGCGCAAACTGTCCAGGAGGGAGTCAATCACCTGTATGCCGACCGCTTTCAAAATGCTGTGGCTACCTTTAAAAAAATACTGGACGTAAATCCAAACGTTATTGATGCTATTTACTGGCTGGGACAGACTTACCTGGATATGGATGACAATGATGCCGCCCGCCAGCTATACGATAAAGCCCTGCAGACAAACGGCAATGCGCCGCTGCTGATGGTGGGTAAGGGACATGTGCTGCTGCTGGATAAAAAAACCAGTGAAGCCCGCCAGCAATTTGAAACAGCAATGACAATAAGCCGTACAAAAAAGGGTGACGACCCTGTCATATTGAATGCCATCGGCCGTGCCAATGTGGATGCAAGAGAAGGTAACCTGGATTATGCCGTGCAGGTGCTTGAAAAAGCTTTTGAGCGGGATCCTAAAAACGCTGATATAGCGCTGAACCTGGGAAATGCTTATCGTAAAAAAGATCCCGGCCAGGGTGGAGGTAAAGCTTATGAAATGTACCAGGTGGCCATAAAGCTGAATCCCAATTTTGCCTATCCGCATGTGCGTATTGCCAAGCTGTTTGAAACACAAAAAAACTGGGAGCTGGTGCTGGAAAACCTGAACAAAGCGGTAAAGGCTGATCCTACATTCAGCCTTGCCTATTATGAATTTTTCTATTATTATTTTTTCAATAATAAGCTGGATGAGGCCACTTCTTATTTTAATAAATATGTGGGCACCCGTGCCGGTGAGGATAAAACGGATGATGATTACCTGCAATCGCAGTTGTGCTGGGCCAAGAAAGATTATGACTGTGCCATAGCCAAAGCCGAAAGTGTGAAAGCCGCCATGGGTGCAAAAGTGAAACCAAGAGCCTACAAGCAGCTGGCTTACTCTTATCTTGGCAAACAAGATTTTTCCAAAGCTAAAGTAAATGTGGATGCTTTTTTTGAAAGGGAAAAAGAAGGATTCTCTCTCCAGGATCATATCCTGAAAGCCGATATCTATTCAGGCTTCGGCGCCTCCTGCGAAGATCTGTATAGCTTGTATATGAACGGCGCTTCTGCCGATTCAATACTTTCGTCAAAAATTGATTTTATGACCAAGGCTGCCGATTTCTTTAAAAGCAGAAAATGCACGAAGCAGGAAGCCGATATGCGCTGGGCTATTTATAATACAAGACCCAATCCGAACCCGGCGGGTCTGGTGAATCTGGGAATTCTCTATTCACAGGCTGGTGATCTTTTGAAAGCCGATAGCCTCTTTGCTAATTATATAGCTGCATTTCCCGACAGTATTTATGGTTATTACTGGAGAGCCAGGGTGAGTTATATGATTGATACTACCATGACCGTTGAGCCCTATATTACAAACCTGTTAAACTGTAATGAAAAAACCATTGATATAGCTTCGCTGGACAAAACGAGATATAAATCAATGGGAACAAATGCAGCACTGGTGCTTACCGGTTACTGGAATAATATCAAGAGCAGCCGTGATACAGCTTATTCATACCTTTTAAAGGGATGGGATATTGATAGTACCAATGAACAGTTAAGAAGAATCAAAGAAATTTTTGACAAACAGCCTGCATCAAAAGGGAATCAACCTAAGCAACCCGCAAAGACAGGAACAAAACCTTCCGCCTCTGTGCGTATGCCCATGAACAAGGATTCCATTGAGATTTGAATTTTCGTTTAGGTTTTCTTCATTATAGCAAAGTCCTTTCCGCCAAAAACGGGAGGGATTTTTTTTTGGCTAAGAGCAAAAGGAGAAAAGGAGTAAAGAAGATATTGGAAAGAAACCTGTTACTCTTTTACTCCTTGCTTTCTTTTAATCTCTTAGTCCAGAATTATTCACGAAAATTGATTGCGTCGGCTTATTTTTGCCTTCCAGATCAGCACCTATGCTTCATCTACTCCAGGCCGATTTGAATCAGGTAGTGAATGACGTAACGAATTCCGGCAGCTATATCCCGGTAGCCATCCAGGTTCTCCTGGTGGTGGGGCTTATAGGAACTATGCTTGCCGTCACACACTGGCTGGGACCTAAGAGAAAAACAGCAGACAAGCTCCAGGTTTTTACAAGCGGTATTGCATCGCATGGCGAGGCCCGCCAGCCGATGGCCATCAAGTATTTCCTGGTAGCTATTTTGTTTGTGTTGTTCGATGTGGAAGTGATTTTCTTTTACCCGTATGCGGTCAATTTTAAGTTCCTTGGCTGGCATGGCTTCTGGGCGGTGATGATGTTTGTGGCGTTCTTCCTGTGCGGATTTATTTATATCGTAAAGAAAGGTGCGCTGAAGTGGGAAGATTAAACCCCCTGCCCCCCTAAAGGGGGAACTTAGGTTGAAGTCTTCTCAGTCGATTTAAATAGTTCTTGGCAAAAAATTTTTTATCAAATGAAAATTCTGAAATTATCAGGATTTCAAAACACCCCTTTAGGGGTGGGGGGTAATTATGCCGCGTCCGGTATCATATAATGTAAATGTAAAGCCGCTGGAAAGGGATATCTCCCTTGCCGATATGCCCGGTGGCCACATGGGCGAAGGCTTCTTTGCCACCTCGTTGGATAAAGTGGTGGGTTTGGCAAGAAAAAATTCTATCTGGCCCCTGCCTTTCGCTACTTCCTGCTGCGGGATCGAATTCATGGCCACCATGGGTTCGCATTACGACCTGGCAAGATTCGGAAGCGAACGGGTAGGTTTTTCTCCAAGACAATGTGATTTGCTGATGGTGATGGGCACCATTGCCAAAAAAATGGGGCCGGTGGTGAAGCAGGTGTATTTGCAAATGGCCGAGCCACGCTGGGTGATGGCTGTTGGCGCCTGTGCCTGTTCGGGTGGAATCTTTGATACCTATTCGGTGTTGCAGGGTATTGACCAGGTGGTGCCGGTGGATGTGTATGTGCCCGGTTGCCCGCCACGGCCCGAAGCGATTATTGACGGGGTGATGCGTATCCAGGATTTGGTGGGTAAAGAAAGTTTGCGGAGAAGAAATGGTGAACGATACAAAGCGTTGCTGGAGAGTTATGGTATTCAATAATAATTTATGATTTAAGATTTGCGGTGGCGGATTTTGAATTCCGCAAGCCGCAATCTAAAATCAAAAACCGATATGGCTTTAACTAATGATAGGATAAAAGAGCGACTAATAACAAAATTCGGCGACCAGGTCTCAGGCTTTGCCGAACCGTACGGCATGCTCACCTTTGAAGCACCCAAAGAAATCAATCTGAAGGTGCTTAATTTTTTATACGATGACGAAGAGCTGAAATTTCGTTTTCTTACCGACCTGCAGGCGGTGCATTATCCCGACCAGAAAGGAACAGAACTGGCAGTAGTGTACCATCTGCATAACCTGGCTGACAATGTCCGTATCCGCTTCAAAGTGTTTACCGACATGAATAAGCCGGATGTGTATACGGCCACGGGTTTGTTTTCCGGCGCCAACTGGATGGAAAGAGAAACATACGATTTCTTCGGTGTGAATTTCGTTGGTCATCCCAACCTGAAGCGGATACTGAATGTGGAAGAAATGGATTATTTCCCGATGCGCAAGGAATACCCGCTGGAAGACCAGACAAGAGTGGATAAAGACGATGAAATGTTTGGCAGAGGATAATGTGACAATTTGAAAATTCATTTGGTCATTTTCAATTTGTCAAATTTTCAAATTGCTTTCATGACAGAACACGAACATATTAAATTGCCGGAAGGCTCCATTGAAAAGACAACCACTACACTGAACCTGGGCCCCACACACCCGGCCACTCACGGTGTATTTCAGAATATTCTTGAGCTCGATGGAGAGCGGATAGTTTCAGCCGAGCAGACGGTTGGTTACATTCACCGTGCATTTGAAAAGCTGGCTGAACGCCGGCCGCTGTACCAGGTAACTCCGCTTACCGACCGCCTGAACTATTGTTCGGCACCCATCAACAATATGGGCTGGCACCTTACCTGCGAAAAACTGCTGGGCATTAAAACTCCCAAACGGGTGGATTACCTGCGGGTGATCATCATGGAGCTGGCCCGCATTGCCGACCATCTTATTTGCAATTCCATCGTAGGAGTGGATACCGGCGCCTACACCGGTTTCCTGTACGTGATGCAATACCGTGAACTGATTTATGAAATATGGGAAGAGATTTGCGGCTCACGCCTCACCACCAACATAGGCCGCATCGGCGGCTTCGAAAGAAATTTCAACGACATCGCATTTCAGAAGCTGGAAAAATTTCTGAAAGAATATCCCAGGGTGCTGCAGGAATTTATCAACCTGTTTGAACGCAACCGCATATTTATGGAGCGTACACAGGGTACCGGCGCCATCAGCGCCGATCGGGCATTGAACTACAGTTTCACCGGGCCCAACCTGCGTGCCGCAGGAGTGGATTACGATGTACGGGTGCATACACCGTACAGCAGTTATGAAGATTTTCAGTTCAACATACCGGTAGGCACCACCGGCGACAACTATGACCGCTGGCAGGTGCGTAATGCCGAAATGTGGGAATCGCTGCGTATTATTGAACAGGCTTACCAAAAGGTGCAGGAGTTTAAAGGCGCCGAAGCCGACGTGTATCATGCCGATGTGCCGGAATATTATCTGCCGGAAAAAGAAGATGTGTACGCAAAGATGGAAGCGCTTATCTGGCATTTTAAAATTGTGATGGGTGAAACCAAAATTCCTGTCGGCGAGGTGTACCATTGTGTGGAAGGCGCCAATGGGGAACTTGGATTTTATCTAATCAGCGATGGCGGCCGCACACCGTACCGTTTGCATTTCCGCCGGCCCTGTTTTATTTATTACCAGGCTTTTGAAGAACTGACAAAGGGAAGCATGCTGAGCGATGCCATTGTCACCTTGAGCAGCTTGAATTTGATTGCGGGAGAAATGGATGCATAAACCCCCTGTCCCCCTTTAGAGGGACTTAGGCTGAAACAACCTGAATAGGTTTGAAAGTTCTTTACGTTTGTATTTTTTATTATTGTGTTACCAGCAGAAGTAAATCTATTTAGCTTCCGTTGCGTCGCACTCTTGTACTATAAGTTCACTATTCGGCAATAAAAAAATTGATTACACTCCGCTTCAGGCGGAGACGGTGTTTATGGTTAAGTTTTCAGAAGAAAAATTAAAAGAAGTTAACGACATCATTCAGCGCTATCCAGAAGGGCGGCAAAAAAGCGCATTGATTCCGGTGCTGCACATGGCGCAGCAGGAATTTGGCGGCTGGCTGAGTGTGGAAACAATGGACTATGTGGCTTCACTGCTCAGGCTTGAGCCGATAGAAGTGTACGAAGTGGCTACATTTTACAGCATGTACAACCTCAAACCGGTGGGCCGCTATATGTTTGAAGTGTGCCAGACAGGGCCCTGCATGCTGCGTGGCAGCGATGAGATAATAAAATATATTTATGAAAAACTGGGAATAAAGCCCGGTGAAACAACAACCGACGGTATGTTTACCCTGAAAACCGTGGAATGCCTCGGCGCCTGCGGCTATGCACCTATGATGCAGCTGGGAAAACTTTACCGCGAACACCTGACAAAAGAAAAAGTGGATAAGATAATTGATGAATGCAGAAGAAATCAATCTGTAAATAATTAGTAAACTTTAATAATAATGTATGAAAGGAATAATACCATATCTGAATTTTGACGGTAACGGAACAGAGGCTTTGCAGTTTTATTGCAAAGCCCTTGACGGAAAAATTTTGTTTCAGCAAAGTTTAGGTGATTCACCAATGGGAGCAAAGACTCCTGACGAGTTCAAGAACCGGCTGATGCATGCCACATTCGAATGTGAAGCCGGTTCATTCATGGCCTCCGACGGCCCTCCCGGCCATGAAATGAAAACAGGAAACAATGTGAGTCTTTCATTACACTACGATGCCGAAGAAAAAATAGACAAAGCATTCAACGGCCTGGCAGAAGGCGGAACCGTATTGATGCCCCTGCAGCAAACATTCTGGGCGCATCGCTTCGGAATGCTGATTGACAAATACGGCTTCAACTGGATGTTCAACATGGACAAACCTAATTGATAGAAACTGAAACAGCTCTTAACGATAGGATTGCTCTTTATTAACCTGTGTGCAGTTGCGCAGGTTGACAGCACAGGTTTGAAAGAAGCAATGCAGCAACTGGACAAAGCACTAATGCAAAAAGACGAAAAGATTTTACAGACAGTCCTGCACAAAGACCTGAGCTTTGGTCATTCCAACGGCTGGGTACAAAACAAGAAGGATGTGTTGAATGATTTTAATAGCGGGAAACTTATATACAGTAATATCGAGAACAGCAGTTCCGTTATTCTGAACATAAATAATAAATGGGCAACGGTGAAAACAAATACAAAAGCGGAAGGAACAGTGAACGGAAATGCATTCAGCCTGGCACTGCATGTGATGCAATTTTGGATAAAAACAAAAAAGGGCTGGCAGCTGATGGTGAGGCAGAGTGCAAAACAAAGTTGATTATATAAATAATTATTCAGGGAGTTTGCTTCGTCGCTTCGCTCCTCGCAAGCATTATGGGACGAAAATTATTATTAGACAAAGCCGGCATTGAAGGCATTCGCTATTACGATGCATACCGCAAACACGGCGGTTACCGCAGCGTGGAAAAGGCTTTGAAAACAATGACACCTGACCAGGTGACTGAGGAAGTAAAGAAAAGCGGTTTGCGTGGCCGCGGCGGCGCCGGATTTCCTACCGGTATGAAATGGGGTTTTCTGGCCAGGCCTGAAGGCGTGCCCCGCTACCTGGTAGTGAATGCCGATGAAAGCGAACCCGGCACATTCAAAGACAGGTACCTGATGGAGCATATTCCGCATTTGCTCATCGAAGGCATCATCACTTCATCGTACGCTATCGGCTCCAACAGGTCTTACATTTATATCCGCGGCGAATTTGCATGGATAGTTGATATACTTGAGCAGGCCATTGCCGAAGCAAGGAACAATGGCTGGCTGGGAAAAAATATTTCAGGAAGCGGCTTCGACTGCGAAATCTATGTACAGCGTGGTGCAGGCGCCTATATCTGCGGCGAAGAAACTGCACTGCTCGAAAGCCTCGAAGGCAAGCGGGGCAACCCGAGAATAAAACCGCCTTTCCCTGCCGTAAAAGGTTTATATGATTGCCCCACTGTGGTAAACAATGTAGAGACCATCGCAGCCGTAGTGCCGATAGTGAATGATGGCGGAATGGAGTATTCAAAAATCGGCACCGGGAAATCAACCGGAACAAAACTCATCAGCGCCTGCGGCAATGTGAAGAACCCCGGGGTGTATGAAATTGAAATGAATATTCCGGTGGAAGAATTTCTTTTCAGCAATGAATACTGCGGCGGCATTGCAAACGGAAAAAGACTGAAAGCCTGCATACCCGGCGGCTCTTCGGTTCCCATTTTACCCGCTAACCTGCTTTTGAAAACGGCGAATGGTGAACCAAGAATGATGACCTATGAAAGCCTGGCCGATGGAGGGTTTGCCACAGCCAGCATGATGGGCAGCGGCGGATTCATTGTGCTGGATGAAGACCAGTGCGTGGTAAAACACACGTATACGCTGGCCCGCTTTTACCGTCACGAAAGTTGCGGTCAGTGCAGCCCCTGCCGGGAAGGAACCGGCTGGATGGAAAAAATTTTATGGAATATTGATAACGGCAAGGGAAAAATGAGTGATATTGATTTGCTCTGGGATATACAAAGAAAAATTGAGGGAAATACCATTTGCCCGTTGGGCGATGCTGCGGCGTGGCCGGTGGCATCAGCCATCCGTCATTTCCGCGATGAGTTTGAGTGGCATGTGCTGTACCCGGAAGAATGTTTGAAGAGAAATTATGGATTGGGGGATTATGCCAAAATCCCAAGCCCCGTAAAGGGGGCTATGGATGTTGTATAGATATTGGAAAAAAAAATTAATAAAGCCCGTGTAGGAGTTTGGGTATGGAAAAAAAATTTTTCAAAGTAACCATCGACAACATCAGCATCGAAGTGGAGCCGGGCACTACTATCCTGCAGGCTGCACGAAAAATCGGCGGCGATGTTACCCCGCCTGCCATGTGTTATTACACACACCTGAAAGGCAGCGGAGGTAAATGCCGCACCTGCCTGGTAGAGGTAGCAGCCGGCTCTGCCGCCGACCCGCGGCCGATGCCCAAGCTGGTGGCCAGCTGCCGCACCAGTGTGATGGATGGCATGATAGTGAAAAACATCACCAGCGAAAGAGTGATGGATGCACGAAATGGAGTGGTGGAATTTTTACTTATCAACCATCCGCTCGATTGTCCTGTCTGCGACCAGGCAGGCGAATGTCACTTGCAGGACCTTTCGTATGAGCACGGCACCGAAGGTACCCGCTATGAATTCAAAAGAAGAACATTTGAAAAGGAAGATATCGGCCCTTACATTCAGCTGCACATGACACGCTGCATACTCTGCTACCGTTGTACGTTTGTGGCTGACCAGCTCACCGACCATCGTGTGCATGGTGTGCTCGACCGCGGCGACCATGCTGAGATTTCCACTTACATTTCCAAAGCGATTGACAACGATTTTTCCGGCAATATGATTGATGTGTGCCCGGTAGGTGCCTTGACGGATAAAACTTTTCGCTTTAAAAACCGGGTGTGGTTTACCAGGCCGGTGGATGCTCACCGCAACTGCGATAAATGCTGTGGTAAAGTAACGCTTTGGCTGCGTGGTGATGAAGTGCTGCGGGTAACGGCAAGAAAAGACGAGTGGGGCGAAGTGCAGGCTTACGATGGCAAGCCCGGATGGATTTGCAACGATTGCCGGTTTCATAAAAAACACAAAAGCGATTGGGTGATTGAAGGCCTGACCAATGTGAACCGACACTCAGTTATTGCGCAGGGAAAATATCCGGGCCTGCATGTGCCGAAAGAATTTCTCCCAAAAGTAATGGACGGCAGAAAGCCGAAACTGCTGATGGATATTCATGAAATAAGTGAGGTGAATAAGCCGGAAATAGATTTGTCGGAAATTCCGGGGCCGCCGACGAGTAAAACTTTCGGAAGTCAGCAATAGGGGAATATGATTTTAAAAAGAGAACAAATACAGGAAACAGTACGGAATTTTTTTGCAGAAAAGCCTGTAAGAAAAGTCTGGTTGTTTGGTTCATACGCAAGAGGTGATGCTGACGAAACCAGTGATGTGGATGTGCTGATTGATTTTGAAAAAGATGCAAGGGTGGGGTTAAGATATTTTCTTTGGCACGAGGAATTGGCAGCTCTTTTAAAAAAGAAAGTAGACATAGTAAGTCTTGGCTGGGAAAATAAATATATCAAGCCGCTGATTGATAAAGACAAGCCGCTGATTTATGAAAAATAAATTGGCGATGAGGCCAGGCTCAGGCATATTTTGGATTGTATTACAGAAATAGAAAATGCCATTGCAGGCCTGAATCAGGAAAGTTTTATTGCCAGTCATATTGTGAGGATCGCAGTTGTCAAGTGGATGGAGATTATTGGCGAAGCTTCCGTGAATATTTCAGAGGAACTGAAAAATCAATATAATGATATTGATTGGCCGGCGATAAAGGGCATGAGGAATATTGTAGTGCATGAATATTTTGGCATTAAATACGATTTAATTTGGGAAGTTGCTACGGAACATATTCCTGATTTTAAAAAGCATATTGTTAATTTACTTGACAAGCTTAATAAGTAACTATGATTGATTGGTGGATATTACTGGAAAAAGCAATCCTGATTCTGTTGGTCGTCACTGTTTCACTGGTGATAGCCATGTATGCCACCTGGGCTGAAAGAAAAATTGCTGCGGTGATACAGGACCGCCGCGGGCCCAACCGGGCCGGGCCTTTTGGTTTATTACAACCGGTGGCAGATGGCATAAAACTTTTTATGAAGGAAGAAATCATTCCTGCTGTATCTTCCAAATTCCTTTTTGTGATGGGTCCGGCACTGGCTATGATAACTGCGCTGATGACAAGCGCCGTTATTCCATGGGCGCCGTCGGTAAATTTATTCGGCAGGGACATCAGCCTGCAGATCGCCGATATCAATATCGGGATACTGTATGTGTTTGGTGTGGTGAGCCTCGGTGTGTATGGCATCATGATTGGCGGGTGGGCTTCCAACAATAAGTTTTCATTGCTTGCCGCCATCCGCGGCGCTTCGCAAATGATCAGCTACGAACTGGCCATGGGCATTTCACTCATTGCCCTGCTGATGCTTACCGGTTCACTGCGCCTGAGTGAAATTGTAAGCCAGCAAAGCCAGGGGGCATTCAACTGGAACATCATGTACCAGCCGCTGGGATTCCTCATATTTTTTATTTGTGCCCTGGCAGAATGCAACCGGACACCTTTTGATTTACCGGAGGCGGAAAATGAACTCAACTTTGGTTATCATCAGGAATATTCCTCCATGAAGCTCGGGTTCTATTTATTTGCTGAGTACATCAACATGTTCATCAGCGGGGTAGTGATGTCAACACTGTTTTTAGGGGGGTATGATATTCCTTTTGTAAATGAATCGGCCTGGGGCAATCATTGGTGGGTAGGGTTAATCGGCTTTTGTGTGCTGATGGCTAAAGCCTTGTTCTTTGTGTTTGTGTTTATGTGGATACGCTGGACCATTCCGCGGTTCCGCTACGATCAGCTGATGAATCTCGGCTGGAAAGGACTGATTCCGCTTTCGCTGGCGAATATGATAATTACAGCGGTAGTGATTTTATGGCTGAAAAAATGAGTGGAGAATTTTGAAAAATCAACAGGTAAAAGCTTGTCACTGATTTCGCAGGTTCACACAGAGATTAATCTGTGAAAATCCGTGTCATCTGTGAGAAATTAAAAAAGCTGAATAGCCTTGCTGCAGTACAAGAGTGCGACCCGCCTGCCAAAGTCTTGTACGGCGGGCAGGCGCAACTAAAGTAAAATAGAATTGTTGTCGCCGGGTACATAAAATATATTTGCGAACTTTTTAAAATCCTTCCCCACCGGGGAGAATAAGAAAGGTAACTATGCAGGCATTAACGAACAGGGCAAAACTGGTAGACCGCCGGCCGATGTCGGCGCTGGAAAGGATTTACCTGTGGAATATCCTGAAGGGCATGGTGATTACTTTCCGGCACATTTTTAAGAAAAAAGCGACAATACAATACCCGGAACAGAAAAGACCTTTCAGCGCCGTGTTTCGCGGTCTGCATGTGCTGAACCGTGATGAAGAAGGCCGGGAACGCTGTACGGCTTGCGGCCTTTGCGCTGTGGCTTGCCCTGCTGAAGCCATTACCATGGAAGCTGCAGAACGCTTGCCGGGTGAAGAGCACCTGTACCGTGAAGAAAAATATGCGGCAAAATACGAAATCAACATGCTGCGCTGCATATTTTGCGGCTTGTGCGAAGAAGCCTGCCCGAAGGATGCGATTTACCTGTCGCAGACTTTTGCACCTTCCAATTATGCACGCAGCGGTTTTATTTATAAAAAAGACGATTTACTGATTCCGCATCCTAAAGAAAATTCTGAAGCATTTAAAAAGGCAAGGGGTGAAAGGAAAATAATTAATAATTATTAATCAATAATTATTCGGGCCAACTGGTTATTAGAAATGGGTGTGACTCCAATCTTATTCTGGTTTCTTTCTGCCTTGGCACTGTTCAGTGCCCTGATGGTTATTACCAGTAAAAATCCTGTGTACAGCGTCATCTGGCTGATCCTCGTTTTCTTTGCCATCTCCGGTCATTATCTTTTGCTTAATGCGCAGTTTCTTGCCATTGTAAATATCATTGTATATGCCGGCGCCATCATGGTGCTGTTTCTGTATGTGCTGATGCTGATGGACCTGAAAAAGGAAAGCGAACCGCAGAAAAGCCGCTGGCTGAAAATTGCCGGCGCAGTGGCGGGAGGAAGTTTGTTGCTGGTGCTGATAGCTGCATTGAAAAAAGCTGAATCGGCAAAAGACATTGCACAGACAAGAGAAGGCGATATCGGGCTGATAGAAAACCTGGGCAAAGTATTGTTCAGGGATTACGTGGTGCCTTTTGAAATAGCGAGCATTTTATTTTTAAGCGCTATGGTAGGAGCGGTGGTGATTGGGAAGAAAGAGTAACAACAACCCCTGTCCCCCTAAAGGGGTGACTTAGGTTGTGTCATTCTTCTTTTGCTAAATATTTATTATTTAAACACTTTTCGTATTTAGCGGAGTGTATTAAAATGCCCCTTTAGGGGTTTGGGGGTTTATGCCGGTTAACTATTACATATTTCTGTCGCTTGCGTTGTTTTGTATTGGCATTGTAGGAGTGCTCACAAGACGTAATGCCATTATCGTTTTTATGTGCATTGAACTTATGCTGAATGCAGTAAACCTGCTGCTGGTGGCTTTTTCGAAGATGCACCATTTTAAAAATGCCGCCATGGGCAGCGATGCGCAGTTGTTTGTGTTTTTTATCATGGTGGTGGCAGCGGCGGAAGTGAGTGTGGGCCTGGCCATCATCGTGATGCTGTACCGGAATGTACATTCGGTTGACATAAATTTTTTGAACAGGTTAAAACATTAAACACCCTAACCTCCTAAAGGGGGAATAAGGGCGGTATTTACCACTATAAAGAATAATAAGCCCCTTTAGGGGTTTGGGGTATGAAAAACGCACTGGAATTAGCTTATCTCGTTCCGCTGTTTCCGCTGATTGGTTTCCTGGTCATCGGACTGGGAAGGAAGTTATTATCAAAATCACTTACAGGCATCATCGGCTGCGGAGTGGTTTTTCTTTCTTTTGCTGTCAGTGTATGGATTTTTTTGGAGGTAAAAGAAGGGAATAGCCACGTGGCTGATTATTTCAATTTTATTTCTGCCGGCACATTGAAAATTCCTTTTGCATTTCAAATTGATGCGCTTTCCACTTTGTTTCTTTTAATCATTACCGGCGTCGGGTTTTTGATTCATGTTTATTCGGCCAGTTATATGCATCATGAAAGCCCGGAGCATTTTGCCCGCTATTTTTCTTACCTAAACCTGTTTGTGTTCTCCATGCTGCTGCTGGTGATGGGCGCCAATTTTGTCATTCTCTTTATCGGCTGGGAAGGCGTGGGACTCTGTTCTTACCTGCTTATCGGGTATTGGTTTAAAAACACAGAATACAATTATGCCGCCCGCAAGGCCTTTATCATGAACCGTATCGGCGACCTGGCTTTTCTTGTTGCCATTTTCATGATTATTGCCAAAGTGGGCAATGCAAACTTCAGCGAAGTGTTTGCTTTTGCCAAAGGTGAAGTGCTGGATAAAAGTTTTTCTGCAGCAGAAATTACAGCAATCACACTTTTGCTTTTTGTCGGCGCCACTGGTAAAAGTGCGCAGATACCATTATATACCTGGCTGCCCGATGCCATGGCGGGTCCTACGCCGGTGTCGGCATTGATTCACGCCGCCACCATGGTGACCGCCGGTGTGTACATGATTGCAAGAACCAATGTGCTGTATTCATTGAGCGAAGTGGCGCAGAATGTAGTTGCCATTACCGGCCTGGCCACGGCCATTCTTGCTGCAACAATTGCCCTTAAACAAAACGACATAAAAAAAGTGCTGGCTTACTCCACTGTCAGCCAGCTCGGGTATATGTTCCTTGCGCTGGGTGTCGGCGCTTACTCCGCTGCCGTATTTCATGTAATGACGCATGCTTTCTTTAAAGCGCTTTTGTTTCTGGGCAGCGGCAGTGTGATTCATGCCATGGGCGGCGAGCAGGACATCCGTAAGATGGGCGGCTTAAGTAAAAAACTGAAACTGACTTTTTTCACTTTCACCATCGGCTGCATTGCTATTGCAGGCATTCCTCCATTCAGCGGTTTCTTTTCCAAAGATGCCATCCTGCTGAGTGTATTTGAAAAAAATCCGGTGCTGTACGGTCTTGCACTCTTTGGTGCATTGCTTACTGCTTTTTACATGTTCCGTTTGCTGTTTGTAACCTTTACCGGGAAATTCAGGGGCACAGAGGCACAGGCTCATCACCTGCATGAAAGTCCGGCATTGATGACTGTGCCGCTGGTAATTCTTGCTGTGTTATCATTTATCGGGGGATTCGTGGGAATACCTGAAGTGCTGGCAACAGGCGGAGACAAAATCACCGGATTTCTTTCACCGGTGATTGCGAAACATGAAGAACATTTTGTTACTCATTCCACAGAATATGCATTGATGGGTATATCAACAGTGCTTGTGTTAATCACCATTGCCTTTGCATGGTATCGTTTCAAAGTTTATCAGCCTAAAGAAGAAATGGGTTTTGGAAAACTGCTGGCGAACAAATGGTATGTGGATGAGCTGTACGATAAAATCATTGTAAACCCGCTGATGAAATGTGCGGGTTTCCTGAATAATTTTTTTGAAAAATATATTGTGGATGGACTGGTAAACGGCGTGGGCAAAGCAGTGAACTATGGAAGCCGTCAGCTTCGCCTGGTGCAAAGCGGGCAGGTGGGCAGCTATGTGCTGCTGATGGTGTTATCGATTTTGGTTTTGCTGCTGTACCAGTTTTTTCTGAAAAAATAACCCCCCCCAACCCCCTAAAAGGGGCTTTTGAGGGAGTATTACCGATGACCAGTTATATTTATTTGAATTGAATTACTAATGCCGATAAGTTCATCTGCCAACGGCGGAAGGATTTAGGAGGGTTTATGATTGCATTATTACTAATATTGATTCCTTTGCTTTCCGGCCTTGCTGCTTTTTTCCTGAGAAAAGAAAATGCGGCAAGGCTGCTGGCATTGCTTGCTTCGTTTGTTACACTGGCAGTTTCGTTGCTGGGTCTTACTGTTCTGAATAATGCAGACCTGCTTCAGTACAAAACAGACTGGTTACCGGGATTGGGCAGCAGTTTTTCCGTAAAGCTTGATGGCATGGGCCAGTTGCTTAGCCTGCTCACAGTTATCACCTTTCCCTTAATTTATATCAGCACCTGGCAGCGTGAGTATAAAAATGCGCACAATTTTTTTGCCCTGATGCAGCTTTCGCAGGCAGGATTGATGGGGGTGTTTCTGGCCATGGATGCACTGCTGTTTTATTTCTTCTGGGAGCTGGCATTGATACCCGTGTATTTTCTCTGTTCCATCTGGGGCGCCGAAAGAAGAATTGCCGCCACCTTCAAATTTTTTATTTACACTTTTTTTGGCTCGGTGCTTATGCTGGTTGGGTTGATTTACCTGCAGGGACAAACCGCCGATAATTCTTTTGATATAAATTCTTTTTACAGCATTGCCTTGAGTAATAAAACGCAGAACTGGGTTTTCTGGCTGATGTTTGTGGCTTTTGCCATCAAGATTCCCGTCTTTCCATTTCATAGCTGGCAGCCCGACACGTATGAACAGGCGCCCACTGCCGTCACCATGGTGCTGAGTGCCGTGATGGTGAAGATGGGTGTGTTTGCGCTGCTGCGCTGGCTGCTGCCGGTGTTGCCGTTCGGTTCTTTTGCATACGGTGAAAAAATGGTGACCATGTGGGTGGTGGCGGGCATGATTTACGCATCGTTGCTGGCCATGCGGCAGGATGATATGAAGCGGCTGGTGGCTTATTCATCCATTGCTCACCTCGGGCTGATGGTGATAGCCGTTTTTGCCGAATCAGAAATTGCTGTGCAGGGGGTGATGATACAGATGTTCAATCACGGCATCAATATTCTCGGCCTGTGGGTAATTGTAGAAATCCTGGAACGGAAATACAACACAAGAAAACTTTCTGAACTGGGCGGGCTTGCACAAAAAGCGCCGGTGATGGCCATGCTGTTCGGCATTATAGCACTCGCCAATATTGCCCTGCCGCTCACTAATGCTTTTGTAGGTGAGTTTATGATGTTCACGGGTATATTTACTTCGGCCATTTCGGAGTATGAATATTTCACCGTGCCGGCGGCAGGCATCTGTATTATTCTTGGCGCAGTGTACACGTTGCGCATGGTGCAAAAGGTAATTTATGGTGATTTAAATGCTTTGACTGCAAACGGCACCGACATTGGCCTGAATGAAAAACTGGTGCTGGGAATAATTGTGATTCTGATTGTGTGGGCCGGTGTGTACCCGCAGCCTTTTCTTGCGTTGACAAAAGACACAACTAATTTTATTTTAAACGAATCCGATGTGATTCAATTTTTAAAAAAATAACCCGGCCCCCCTTCTCCGCCGCAGGCGGAGAAGGGGCAGGGGGATGAGGCTATGAATGCATTAATTCTTTCGGCGGTAATGGGAG
>Ga0185320_11033869_pt1 | contig 22649 bp, 17 predicted proteins | sample OV2TP2_FD_128023 | JGI IMG/M metagenome (GOLD analysis project Ga0185320, IMG submission 128023) | Hot spring microbial communities from Beatty, Nevada to study Microbial Dark Matter (Phase II) - OV2 TP2 (SPADES assembly) (version 2) | ecosystem: Environmental > Aquatic > Thermal springs > Hot...
GGATACCCCTAGAACCCCACCAGGAAGGGCTTCGCCCTCCCTGGACCCTCCCTTTACGCGGGCTTGAAGCGAGGGATGGTGACTTCGGGCGTCACGTCCTCGAAGGTGACCTGCACGGGCATGTCCACTTTGATGGCCTTGTTATCGATGCCCACCACGTTGTTGATGAAGCGCACCCCCTCCACCTCGATGATGGCCACGTTGTAGGGGACCGAATCTTTGTAGCCCGGCAGCCAGCCCTGGTGATAGACGATGTAAGAGAAAACGGTCCCTTTGCCGCTGCTCTTATACCACTCCACGTTTGTCGACTGGCAATTGGTACAAGTGGGGAAGGGGGGGAACCACTTATGCCCGCACTCCTTGCACCTCTGCATGAGGAACTCGTGTCTCTTTGCTCCCTCCCAGTGGGGCTTGTTGAGATCGTTTACAACGGGAAGAGGCTTTGTGTAGTCGGCCATGCTCTTACCTCCTGTAGATGACGGACCAGGTCTCCTGCCAGTGGCCCGTGCTATAAGTGCACAGGATGTGCTCTGCATTGGGGATCTGGCGGCTTCGCTCCTGTGCCTCGTTTCGTAGCTGCTTGACGGCGTCATAGGTGTTGTGCCAGCCCACCATGTAGCTGAATCGGTTCTGGCCGCCGTGGAAGTTTGTCGGGAACTCGCCTCCCAGCTCAATGCGTCCACCCTGAATCCACTCGTGGGCGGTTCCAAACTCGCAGAACCCGTAGTTCTCCAGGGCCGCCATGACGTTGGGGGTGTAAGCATCCTGGGCCAGGAGACCATCCATATCCTTCGGGGTCAGGCCCGAGTTCTCCCACAGCATCTTGGCATTAGGGACTTGGGAGGGGTGGTACATGGCCCGTGGGTGCTCCAACTCCATGAAGCTGGCCTGAGCCCCCATACCTGTGATGAAGACAGGAGTCTTCTTTAGCGCCTTGGCCCGCTCAGGGGTGGTAACGATAGCGCAGAAGCCGCCATCGCTGACCATGCAGAAGTCCACCAGCCTCAAAGGCTCAATTACGTACCTGGTGTTCATGTAGTCCTCGATGGTCAAAGGCCCCTTGTAGACCGCAAGTGGATTCAAGGACGCCGCTTTGCTCTGGGCAACTGCGATGGCACCTAGCTGCCTTTCGGTTGCACCGAAGTCCTTCATGCGACGCCGATAGTTGAAGGCTGCTACAGCGCCGGGGTTGGAAAGTCCATAGACCTCATCAAAGTTGCCGCTCATATGGTAGGCGCTGCCGGCGAAGCGGTTCCTGTTGGTCCGCTGGTTGGTGCCATACATGCAAGCGCAGTAGTTGCAGAAGCCCGAGTTCACCAGCATAGCGGCAAATTGAATGGACTGCCCGGCGTGACCCACGTTGGCTGCCACCTTTGGCTCCAACCCCAACCTGTGCCCAACCATCTTGATGTCTCCCAGGTTCCCAAAGCTGGGCTGGACTATAAGGCCGTCTATGTCCTCCTTTTTCAGGCCGCTATCCTTCAGGGCCTCACCAAAAGCCCAGATAGCTATATCATCGCCGGTATGGTCCGGCAACTGGCCCTGTGGCGTGGCCCCCACACCCACAATGCAGGTCTTGTCCTTAAGGTCACTTACTGGCATGCCTTCCTCCTTTCTTTCGTTTCGATAAGCTAATTGGCCTTCTCACCTGGCTTGCCACCTCTTACCACGCCTATCTCCCGAAGCACCTCCTCCTGATGAGAGCCGATAACATCACCAACACCTTTGTACTCAGGTGGGGTGCGACTGAAAGACCAGGGGATAGGGGGCACTTGCACAGGCCCTGCCACCGAGTGCTCCTTGGTCATTATCAATTTGTCAGCCACGATCTGGGGATTGGTGTAGAGCTCCTCAATGGACCATACCACCCGCGCGGCGGGCACATCGTTAGCTTCCAATACTTTGACCCACTCATCGCTGGTGGCATCGAGAAACTTGGGCTCAAGAATGGAAATTAGTTGCTCTCTGTGTTGGACACGATCGGCGTTGGTCTTGAACCGAGGGTCGCCCGCAAGCCGACCAAGACCCAGGGCACGGCATAAGTTGTTCCATGCCTGCTGGGTTTGGGCCTCCACATCTATGTAGCCGTCCTTAGTCTTAAAAGACTGAGAGGGCACGATGTTGGCCCAGGCAGAGCCCAAAGGTTCAGGCTGTTTCCGGGTAGCGAAATACTCAGCCATACGGACTGCCTGGTAAACAATCCCCGTCTCCGTCTGAGAGCACTGCACCCACTGTCCTTCACCCGTCCTGTCTCTAGCTATGAGGGCCATGAGTATGCCCTGAAGGATGGGTAGAGGTGTTGTGAGGTCCAAGATGGTGAACCTGGCTTTTTCGGGAGGTCCTCCCACTGGCCCGCTTATGGAGCCCATCCCGCTCATGTCCTGAGAGAAACCATCAGCCCCAGGCTTGGTGCGGTAGGGACTGTTGTAGCCATGGGCAGAGCCTGAGGCATAGATGATCCTAGGGTTAACCTTGACCAGGTCCTTATAACCCATGCCCAAACCATCGGCGGCGCCACCCCGCCAGTTCTCCAGGAACACGTCTGCCCGCTCCACCAGCGCCAAGGCGATCTGCTTATCATCGGCCTCTCTCAGGTCAAGCACAATGTTCCTCTTGCCGTGATTCAGCCCCATGTAAGCCAGCTGGTGGCCCTTCTTTGCCGGCCCACCGCCGCCTCGCGCGTGTCGCATCAACTCCCCGCCCGGAGGCTCGATTTTGATGACGTCAGCCCCCAAATCCGCTATCAGTGCTCCCGCGTAGGGACCGTGAGCGCCCACGCTGCAATCCACAACCCTTATACCATCTAATGGCTTCGGCATATGAACCTCCTTAGCAGGTTGATTGAGAAACCCTTTTCGACCATCCCCCTTACCCCCTTCCAGGCCAGGAAGGGGGTGAATATTATATCTGGGGGTGTCCCCCAGACCCCTGGCAGAGGGGCGAAGCCCCTTTGCATTCCCCTTTTAGGCCTGCCACGTCTTCACAACCTTGGCGGCTTCCAGATCTTTAATGGCATGGGCTGAGTAGCCCAGAGTGGAAAGGATATCCTGGGTGTGCTGGCCCAGCTTTGGCGGGGCTAATCGAACGGAGGCCGGGGTCTTGGTGAACTTCCATATTACTCCAAAGGTGTCCATCTTCCCTGCCGTTGCGTGGTCCATCTCCAGCAGCATCTCCTGGGCCAACATGTTGGGATCTGAGTAAAGGCTATCGTAGTTGTGATGGGGTGCAGAGAGGGCACCCAGATCGTCGAGAACCTTGAGGATCTCCGCTGAGCTCTTGTTCTTGAACGCCTCCTCATAGTATGGCGTCAGGAGCCCTTCATTAGCCTGACGCTTTTCGGGTGTATTGAACCGCTCATCTTTGATTATCTCTTCAGGTATGCCTATCGAGCGGCAGAACCCCTCCCAAAGCTGCGCCCGGTTCCCAAAGGAAAAGCCAAAGGAGATATTCAGGTCCTTAGTTTTGTAACCATAGTTGGGTTTGCTAAGGAGATGGCCTACTCTTGAAAAGCCGCCCCGGGCAGTCTCAGGATCGGGATCGCTATCACCGAGGATGTAGTTATTCTGGGTGTTCAGCATGGCCTTGAGCTGAGAGGTCTCTACTTTCTGTCCCAGCCCAGAACGTGTGCGCCAGAACAGGGCGGCCAGAATGGCCTGGCTGGCATAGAGATCGGCAACGACGCCAGCATAGTTGAAGGCTATCTTCACAGGCTCTTTGCCCGATACACCATGAAATCTATGAAGTCCCATCATTCCCTGGAGGACAAGGTCGCCAGCCGCTTTCTTTGCGTAAGGACCGGTCTGCCCGAAAGGTGAAATGGAGCAGTAGACCAGGCGAGGGTTAATGCGGTTTAGGGCATCGTATCCGAAGCCCATCTCATCGATAACCCCTGGGCGGAAGCTCTCGATAAAGACATCGGCCTTCCCTACCAGCTTCAGGAGGACATCTTTCCCCTTCGGCTCATTCAGGTTGACGGCTATGCTACGTTTGTTGCGATTCAATCCGATGAAGAAGGTACTGTCTCCATCAACAAACGGCGGACCTAGGGGGCGGCTCCAATCTCCCTCCAGAGGCTCCACCTTTATTACGTCGGCACCACCGTCTCCCAGTTGCATGCCGCAGAATGGGCCAGAATCACCCTGGGTCAGGTCTAGAACGAGGAAGCCTTCTAGTGGGCCAGCCATGGAGACGTCCTCCTTTCTTGGGGCCACTTAACAGGCATTTGTATATCCTAATCGGCGGAGAATGTCAATACTGCTTACCCCCGCCGGTATGAAGACGTGTGATGGTAGACCTAGGTCCTGAGACGCGGGTCCAGGACATCTCTAATAGAATCACCAAAAAGGTTAAAGGCCAGAACGGTGATACTGAGGACGATCCCCGGGAAGATGGCGAGCCAGGGTGCCCGCTCGAAGTACTGCCTCCCCTCGGAGCTGAGCATGCCGCCCCAGCTAGGTTCCGGCGGCGGGATACCTAACCCCAGGAAGCTGAGGGATGCCTCTTGAAGGATGGCAGCGCCCAGGTCTACCGAGGCAATGACAATGATGGGTGCCATGATGTTAGGCAAGACGTACCGCTGGAGGATGCGCAAGTCACGGGCGCCGATAGCTTTTGCCGCCTCCATGTAGGCATTCTCCCTGATAGATATGACTGCGGCTCTGACAACACGATTTATCCTCGCTTGCATACCAAAGGCAATGGCTATAACCACGTTAAACAGCGAGCCCCCAAAAATAGCTACTATTACCATGGCGGCTATTAGCAAGGGCAGGGCCAGAATGGAATCCATGATGCGTTGAATTATCAGGTCCACCTTCCCACCAAAGTAGCCCGAGGCCAGTCCCCAAACGCTGCCGGCTATTAAAGCAGCTCCTACGGCGCTAAAGCCCACAATCATGGATATGCGCGCCCCATATATGATGCGGCTCAAGACATCCCGTCCTAAATGGTCAGTCCCCATCAGGAATCTAGGGCTAGGAGCGTTCAGGGTGTTGCGATAGTTAGCCTTGTAGGGGTCCTGGGGAGCTGCCACATTCGCGAAGATCGCCACGAGTAGGATAGCGAGAAGGGCCATCGCCGCTGCAAATCCCAGGGTCTTCTTGACAGCAAAGCGTACTAGATAACCCCAAGGGGTTATTCTGGGCCTCAGTATCAGGTACCCTGCTACTCCTGGAGAACGGTCGTCCCTCTCCATACACTCCCCTCCTACCGATAGCGGATCCTGGGGTCAAACCAGGCGTAACCTATGTCTACCAGCAGATTGGCTGTAACAATCCAGGTGGCGATGAACAAGACGTTAGCTTGCAATTGGGGGAAGTCGCTGAAATTCACCGCATTTACCGTAAGGCTCCCGACTCCAGGAATGTTGAAGACGATCTCCATGATGGCCGTGCCCCCAATAAGAATGCTCAGGACCAGTCCAAGAAGGGTAAACACGGGGATCATAGCGTTCTTCAACACATGACGCTGGACCACCACGAATTCCCTAAGCCCTTTGGCTCGAGCAGTTCGGATGTAGTCCTGCCGGATCACCTCCAACACTGCGGAGCGAGTCATTCGGGCGATGGAGCCCATGAGGTTTGACCCAAGGATTAAAGCGGCAGGCAATACATGGCGCAGGTTCTCTGTCAGGTTCTCCCACGGCGGGGAGTAGGAAGTAGGAGGGGCGTAGTGCCACAGGATAGCCGGCACCACTATCACCAGGGTCGCTGTCCAAAAGCTGGGAATGGAAAGGGAAAAGACTGATACCACCCGGCTTACATAGTCAACCCATGTATCCTGATAGAGGGCTCCCAGGACTCCCAAGGGGATGGCGACCATCATCCCAAAGAATATGGCAACAAGCCCTAGCTGGATGGTGGTGGGTAGGCGAGCGCCTATCTCCGCCAGGACTGGCCTTCCGTGATAATAGGACTTGCCCATATCGGCGTGCACCATCTTCCAGAGGTAGCGGCTAAATTGGACATGAATGGGCTGGTCTAATCCTAGTTCACCACGAATCTGGTTGTATAGCCTTTGCTTCTCGGCGCCAGAGACCTGGGCGTCCTCCAACATCATCTCTACCACGTCCCTGGGAGTGATCCTGATCATGGTAAAAACGGCGGCCACTATAAGAAGCACCACAGGCACATTGAAGAGCAGCCGCCGCAGTATATAAGTTCTCATTCTTCAGACACGTTCCATCTGAGCCTGCAAATTGCCCCATTTTTTGCCAGAGCGACTCACACCGTTTCGACTATCCTCTCGACCCTCTTTCCGGCGAGGAAGGAGGTCGGAATTATACCTGGGGCTTTAATCCAAGAGCTATTTGTCTATCCAGACGAATGCCTGCCAGGTGCTGTTGGCCTTAACAGGGTGCCAGTTCTTGGCCCAAGGTTGTGCCACTTCCCACAAGGCTCCTCTGGGGATGGGGATCCAGTGGCCGTATTTCTCTGAAGTCAGCAGTAACCGCTGCAAGTCATGGGCCTTCTTGGCCTGCTCCTTCTCCTCTAGAGTGGCCAAGATGTCATCGATCTTAGAGTCCAACTCTTTGGAGTTGATCTGCGTCGCCGGCCATTTACCCTCAGAGTGGACGTTAAAGAGCAGGAAGTCCCACCAGTTGGTGGTCCCACCCAGTGGGATCCAGTTTATGGCATCCATGCTCTTGCCAGTAAAGCACGTCCCTAGCCAGTAGCTGTGCGTCCCGCCCTTGCCCAGGTCCACATCGATGCCCAGGTTCTCCTTCCACATCTGGGCCACCAGCACCACCTGCGGGGTTACGCCGCCTACAGTGCGCCAGCACATCGTGGTCTTGAAGCCGTTAGGGAACCCTGCTTCCTTCATCAGGCGCTTGGCCTCTTTCGGATCGAACTTGAGGAAGTCCAGCTTTGCCGCCTCTTCAGCAGGGAGTCCCCAGGGTGTCAGGCCAGGGGGTATCTGGCCGTTGGCCCAAGCGCCTTTGCCTGCGTAGAAAGCATCCATAATCCCTTGACGGTCTATGGCTTTAGACATGGCCTTCCGCACGCGGTAATCGGCCCAGGGCTTGTCGGGCTGATTAGCCTGGAGGTTGAAGCGCTCGTCCCCACCCCGCCAAGCCTCTTCGACTTGAGTCTTAGGATTGGTTTTAAGCAGGGCCGCCAGTTGCTCAGGCTCAGATATGCCTATTGTTGTAAGGCTTCCAGCTCTGAAAGAGGCGACCACGGTAGAGTTGTCGGTTATCAGAGTCCACTCCAGCTTGTCTGCTCCCACCTTGTCCTTATCGTAATAGTTGGGGTTCTTAACGAAGAAGGCCGATCCTCCGCTCAGGCGACGTACTTCATAGAAAGGGCCTGCCCCAACCAGGATGTTTTGCAGGTTTTCGTGCTTCTCCACCATCTCCTTGGGGATGATCCAGGCCGGGTGCTGTCGGGCACGCTCGATGAGGGTGAGAGACTTCTGCTCCCCTACGAACTTGACCGTATACTTATCTAAGGCCACCACTTCCTTGAGGCCCGAAAGGGCGCCCCGTACCACGCTCTGGGGATCGAGGAACCGCTTGTAGCTATACACCACGTCATCCGCCGTTACCTCTCGCCCCTTCAAGGGCTCTACTGGGGCCCACTTTATCCCCTTTTTGAGCTTGAAGACGATCTCGGTATCACTGGTAAACTCCCAGCTTTCTGCCAGGTCGGGGGCGTACTTGAAGCCGCTGAAATACTGATCTCCCCGGTCAGCTCTAATGAGCTGGAGGTAGCTAAGTCCAAGGACTTGAAGCCCCTGAGTGCTGTTATAGAAAGGATCTGTTCCGCCGGTGATGGAAGTGCCGGTGTTATATGCAAGGGTGCCACCGTACTTGATCTTCCCTGGCTCAGCGGGCCGTGGTGCTGCAGCGGGGGCGGCCGGAGCGGCAGCCGGTGCAGGCGCTGCTGCCGGGGCTGCCGGCGCAGGGGCTTTAGGCTGTGCAGGTGCCGCAGCGGGAGCTGCCGGTGCGGCGGGGGCAGGCGCTGCCGCAGGCTGCGCCGACGGGGCGCAGGCTACGCCAATAAGCGCAGTTATAGCTATACCAACCAGGGCTTTCTGAAATAGACTCATGAGATTCCCCTCCTGTCCTACTGAAGTTCGCTTTCGGCCAAAGGTCGTTGCGGGGAAGGCCTAATACAGGCAGATTATGGCACTACCTATTTAACTTGTCAACTGTGCTTAAGATAGCGCAATGGAAGACGGCTGGGGCCAGCGTTAGGTCCTGAGACGGGGGTCCAGGACATCCCGCAGGGCGTCTCCCAGGAGATTGAAGGCCAGTACGCTCAAGCTAATAGCTGCACCTGGTGCGAGAGCTAGCCAGGGCGCTCGCTCCAGGAAAGGGCGACTGTCTATGCTCAGCATGCCTCCCCAGCTGGCGAAGGGCGGAGGCACACCAAAGCCCAGGAAGCTAAGGGTAGCCTCGGTTACGATGGCGCCACCCAGGTCCACCGAGGTGATTATGGCTATGGGGGCAAATATGTTGGGCAGTATGTGGCGAAACATTATTCGCGGCTTCGTAGCCCCCATGGCTGTAGCCGCCTCGACGTACTGATTCTCTTTCGCCGCCAGCACCGTGCCTCGAACCACTCTATTGGCTCGCGGCATTTGAGAAAAGGCAATGGCAATCACCACGTTGTTAAGGCCTGGCCCAAGGATGGCTACAAGGACGATGGCTTTGAGCAGGAAGGGGAAAACCAGAATTGCGTCCATAACCCTTTGAATTATGATATCTGCCTTCCCGCCAAAGAACCCTGACACGATACCAATAATAGTACCTGCCGTAACGCCAATCCCTACTGCAGCAAAGCCAACGTATAGTGAGATCCTACTTCCGTGCATGACGCGGCTCAGGACGTCTCGCCCCACCTGGTCGGTGCCAAGCAAGAACTGCTGGCTAGGAGGGGTGAGGGTATACCGGTAAAACTGTCTACTCTGGTCATATGGAGCAACAAGGTCGGCCAGAATGGCAACAGCGAACAGGAACAACAACAACACCCCGGCAACAGCACCCAAAGGCTTCTTCTTGGCAAAGCTTATAATAGTATGCCAGACAGACCGCTTTCTTCTAGGTGATGCGCCTTCGATTACAACCTGGATCGCCATCGTTCACCTCTCCTAGCACCATTTATCGGTATCGGATTCTTGGGTCAAACCAAGCATAGGCCACATCCACGAGCACAATTACAAACAGTATCCACGCGGAGATAAACATCACGTTTCCTTGAAGCTGGGGGAAATCTTTCTTTGTAACAGCATCTACTACCAGCTTGCCCACCCCAGGAAGGCTGAAGATGGTCTCCATGACCACTGTCCCCGCTATAACTGTGCCTACCTGAAGGCCTATGAGAGTGATTACAGGTATCATAGCATTCTTCAAGGCATGACGCCAGAGAACCGTGCGCTCCCGCAGACCTTTGGACCAGGCTGTTCTAATATAGTCCTGCCGTATCACCTCAAGGAGCGCCGAGCGTGTCATCCGGGACACGGTGCCCATTTGCACTAATCCCAGAATAAATGCAGGCGCAAGCACCATCCTGAGATTAGTTCCCAAGTCTTCCCAGGGAGCCTTGTACTCAATCGGGGGGCCATAGCCCCACCATATAGATGGATATATGATCACCAGGGTTGCCGTCCAGAAGCTGGGAACAGACAAAGCGAGTACAGAAAGCACCCGTGTTAGGTAGTCCACCCAGGTATCCTGGCGAACGGCGGCGATAATGCCCATCGGCAACGCCATGATCGTGGAAGTGAGTAGGGCAAGAACCCCAAGCTCTATAGAAACGGGCAGCCTGATTATGATCTCCTTTAGCACTGGCTGGCGGGTCCAGATTGATGTCCCGAAGTCGCCTTTGAATAGATTAAAAGCATACTCGGCGAACTGCACATAGATAGGCTGATCGAGCCTCAGCTCTTTCCTAATCTGATTGTATAGTTGCCGCTTAACCTCTGCGCTGTTTATCGATGAGGTCTCCAGCATGAGATCCACCACGTCGCCTGGAGCCAGCCGCGTCACCGAGAAAATCATGAGCAGAACGAGAAAAAGAACAGGGACGTTAAACAGCAATCGCCTCATAATGTAGTCGCGCATCTTACTTCCTATCTTTCAACATTAGATACCTAGTCCATCGCACCATGCTACTTCGATATCCAGAAGTCCACGTAATCGGAGCTATCAATAGCCACCTGGTTGTGGTCCTTAAGCCAGGGCTGTATTAAGGTGGTGGTGTCCCCATTTACCACTGGGATCCAATACAGGATCTTGTTGAGAATATGAGACTGAAACTCCCTGGTCTTCCTTGCCTGCTCCACTGGGTCCATGGTTCCAAAGATATCCTCTATCATGGGGTCCACCTCAGGAAACTGGACCACAGGGGTGTTCATCTTTGCCGAGGGCCACTTGCCCTTGGAGTGATACTCGAACTGTAGATAGTGGAACCACTGGAAGTTGCCGCCTCCCAGACCAAAATAGATGGAATTCGGGTAGTTCCCAGGGTAGCCGTTGCCCACGAAGTCCGCGTTCTCTTTAGATAGGAGGTTAAACTGTATGTTAAGGGTTTCCTTCAACATCTGCGTAACCACGAGCATCTCACGTGGGGACCTGAGGTGGGCCAGGTCAGCCTTGAAGCCGTTGGGATAGCCCGCCTCTTTCATAAGCTGCTTAGCTACTTTGGGATCGTACTGCAGGTTGTAGATTTTCTCCTTCTCCTCTTGCGTTAAACAATACTGAGGAGTGAAGCCGCACATCATACCTCCCCCCCAGTAGCCCTCCCCACCATACAGGCCATCAATCATGGCAGCCCTGTCTATGGCTTTGGATGTTGCAATCCGGACCCTTATATCTGTCCAGGGAGCGCCGGGCTCGTCCGCCTTATAGACGAGCCCCGAGTTGCTCTTTGGCGTGGATTTCTCCTGACGGCTCTTGGGGTTAGTCTTGAGGATTTGCTCCCTTTCTTCCTTTTGCGTGGCCGTCAACACGTCCAGTTGGCCTGACCGGAAAGCTGCCGTAAGCGCAGCCCGGTCAATGACCAACAGCCACCTTATTTGGTCGGGATAAGGCCGGGGAGCATCAAAAAAGTTCGGGTTCCTTGCTAGAGTCCAGCCGACACCAGCCACCGCCTTCTCCAGGTAAAAGGGACCCGCTCCAATCATAGTCTCGAAGAGATTGCCCTTCTGCTCCACCACCTCTTTCGGGATAATCCAGGCGGGGTGATTGCGGGCACTCTCGATCAGCATTGCAGATGGGACGGCGCTGGTGAGCTTGACAGTGTACTTGTCCAGCACCTCGACACCGGAAAGGCTTGGAAATGCCCCACGGACGGTGCTGCGCGAGTCGAAGGCAAGCCTATCATAGCTGAATTTTACGTCCTCTGCGGTAACCTCTCTGCCATTCAAGGGAGGCACAGGTGCCCATTTGACACCCTTACGCAGGTGGAATGTGATGCTCTTGCCATCGGGAGCAATTTCCCACCTCTCAGCCAGCCAGGGCTTGTAAACGTAGTTGTATTGATGTGCTGGCCCTTCACCTACCCCTTCGTCCTTTCCTCTAATCAAGTGAAGGTAACAGCAACCCAGGACCTGCAGACCTTGCGTGCTGCTCAGGAATGGGTCAAAGCCAGCGGTCAGTGTAGTGCCTACCGCAAGGGTAACGGTGCCGCCTCGCTTGGGGGCTCCCGTGGCGGCAGCCGCAGCCGGTGCGGGGGCTGCTGGCGCTGGTGCCGCAGCCGGTGCCGCCGCAGGGGCTGCCGCCGCAGGGGCTTTAGGCTGGGCCGGGGCTGCCGCCGGGGCAGCCGGTGCTGCGGGTGCGGGCGCTGCCGCGGGCTGCGCCGCCGGCGCACAAGCAGCAGCAATCAATCCGATAATGCTTAAAAAGACAACTACCCTGTTCATTCCTTATCTCCTCCTATGTCCACCGGTAATGTCGGCATTTCTTTGCCTATCAATATTACGAAGACTACGGTAAATCGGATTTAGTGAAGCTACTTCGATACCCAGGCATCGGTGAGGTATGTATTGTCTATAGCATGCGGATTGAAGTCCTGCAACCAGGGCTGGAACATATTATAGCTAGGACTACCAATCGTAGGTATATACCATAGTTGGTCATTGAGAAGACGATACTGCAACTCCCGGGTCTTCCTGACCCGCTCCTTCTCATCAAAGGTAGTGAAAATATCCTCTATCGAGGCATCGTTCACTGGGCCCAGCTTGGAGGTGGGCCATTTGCCTTTGGAGTAGAAGGTGAACTGCAGTATCAGAAACCATGTCTGCGTCCCCCCCACCTGATGCATTATGGCATTCTTGTAGTTTCCTGTGAAACCGTTTGCTATGAAGTCCGCTGCCTCTTTGATTTGGAAGTCCAGCTGTATGTTAAGGTTCTCCTTCAGCATCTGCTGGAGTAGAAGCAGCCGTGGAACATCGCCGGAGCGGGTGGCTATGGGCAGCTTAAATCCGTTGGGATAGCCCGCCTCTTTCATAAGCTGCTTAGCTACCGCCGGGTCGTACTGTAAATTGTATATCTTGCGGGTTTCCTCCCCGGTGAGCGCGTAAGGCGCATAGCTAGTATGGATTATCCCACCCCAGACGCCCTCACCCTGAGATTCGGCGGCGAGCATGGCGTCTCTGTCTAAGGCTTTAGATGTAGCAACACGGACTCGCATATCTGCCCACGGAGCTCCGGGCTCGTCTGCCTTATAGATCAACCACTTAGTTTCTCCCTGCAGAACTCTTTCTACTTTAGCCGTTGGGTTTGTCTTGAGGATTGCCTCCATTTCTGGCTTCTTAAGGCTTGACCGAACATCCAGTTGCCCCGATCGGAAGGCCGCTGTCAGGGCAGCAGCATCGGTTATCAGGATCCACTTCATAGTGTCAGGATAGGGTTTAGGGGCATCGAAGTAATTAGGATTCCTGGCTAAAGTGTATCCAACTCCGGCTACCTTCTTCTCCAGATAGTAGGGGCCGGCGCCAATCATAGTGTTATCGATGTTGCCGTCTCTCTCCACCACTTCCCGTGGGATAATCCAGGCGGGGTGCTGACGGGCGTTTTCAATCAGCAGAGAGGTCGGAGCGGTGGCGACGAACTTGACGGTGTACTTATCAACCACCTCCACGCTAGCCAGACTAATGAATGCTCCCCGCACACTACTGCGCGGGTCAAAGGCAAGCCTGTCATAGCTGTACTTCACGTCCTCTGCGGTAACCTCTCTCCCATTGAGCGGCGGGAGCTGCGCCCACTTGACGCCCTTCCTCAGCTTGAATGTTATGCTTTTGCCGTCTGGCGCGATATCCCAGCTTTCAGCGAACCAGGGCTTATAGACGACGTCCCATTGGCCGGTGTTTCGCTCTGCTTTCAACAAATGCAGATAACAGCATCCTAAAACATTCAGTCCTTGAGTGCTGTTGGTATAGGGGTCAAATAAGCCCCCAGCCGCTCCGCCTGCTGCAAGGGTGATCACCCCTCCGCGCTTGGGGGCTCCCGTGGCGGCCGCAGCAACAGGTGCGGGGGCCGCAGCCGGCGCTGGTGCCGCAGCCGGCGCCTGCGCGGGGGCTGCCGCCGCAGGAGCTTTAGGCTGTGCCGGCGCCGCCGGGGCCGCTGGTGCGGCGGGCGCGGCAGGTGCTGCCGCAGGCTGTGCCGCCGGCGCACATGCTGCTATGACTAGCGATACCAAAATTAGCAGGGAAAGAAGCCTCTTTACCTTAGTCATGGCCCGCATTCTCCTTTCAATGACATACCAGCTGGAGGGATCGTCTGTCATAGCAACCGTCTATGGAGAAATCAAGCTTTCTTCTACTTGTCAATCCAGACGCCCAAGAAATCAGCGCTATCGAGAGCCACATGATTATAACCCTTGATCCAGGGTTGTACTAAAGTAGTGGAGTGTGCACTTACCGTGGGGATCCAATACAGGATCTTGGTCATAAGGTGCAGTTGGAATTCTCTGGTCTTCCTGGCTTGCTCCTTCGGGTCGAAGGTGGCAAAGATATCCTCTATCATGGGGTCCACCTCAGGAAACTGCACCACAGGGGTGTTCATCTTAGCCGTGGGCCACTTGCCCTTGGAGTGGTACTCGAACTGCAGGTAGTGGAACCACTGGAAATTACCGCCCCCCAGGCCATTCCATATAAGATTCTTGTAGTTTCCAGGGTAGCCGTGGCCAACGAAGTGCGCTCCCTCCTTGACCTGGAGATCGAACTGTATATTAAGGTTTTCCTTCAGCATTTGTTGTGCTATGAGCAGATCAGCTGGGGGCGTAGTACGGTAGGCTACGGCCACCTTGAACCCGTTGGGATAGCCCGCCTCCATCATAAGCTGCTTGGCTGCCTTAGGATCGTACTGCAAGTTGTAGATTTTTTTTGTCTCCTCTTGCGTCAAACAGTATTGAGGAGTGAAACCGCAAGCCATGCCCCCGCCCCAGTAGCCTTCGCCGCCATAGATGGCGCTCAGCATGGCATCCCTATCCATGGCTTTGGATGTGGCAATCCGCACTCTCAAATCATGCCACGGAGCCTCAGGCTCGTCCGCCTTATAGACAGGCCCCGAGACGCCCTTTGGGGTAGATAGCAGAACCTGGCTCTTGGGGTTAGTCTTGAGAATTTGCTCCCTCTCCTCCTTTCGGAGGCCTGTGAATACATCAAGTTGGCCTGACCGGTAGGCTGCCGTCAGCGCCGCTCTATCTCTAATAATGAGCCACTTCAATGCGTCGGGATAGGGCCTGGGGGCGTCGTAAAAGTTCGGGTTCCTTTGAAAAGTCCACCCAATCCCAGTAGTCGTCTTCTCAAGATAGTATGGACCGGCTCCAATCACAGTGTCAAAGAGATTGCCGTCTCTCTCCACCAGCTCTTTGGGGATAATCCAGGCAGGGTGATTGCGCGCGCTCTCGATCAGCAATGCTGATGGGACGGCGCTGACGAGCTTGACGGTGTACTTGTCCAGCACCTCAACGCCGGAAAGGCTTGGATATGCTCCACGGACGGTGCTGCGCGAGTCGAAGGCGAGCCTGTCGTAGCTGTACTTCACATCGTCCGCAGTAACCTCTCTCCCATTGAGCGGCGGGAGCGGCGCCCATTTGACTCCCTTACGCAGGTGAAAGGTAATGCTCTTACCATCGGCAGCGATGTCCCACCTCTCAGCAAGGTATGGCTTATAGACATACTTGTAATCTCGCCCGACTCCTTCATCCTGCGCTCTCATTAACATGAGGTAACAGCAATGGAGGAGCTGAAGACCTTGCGTGCTCGCAAGAAATGGGTCCCATCCACCGTCAGTGCTCCGTGCTTCGGTAAAGGTGCCGCCACGCTTGGGGGCCCCCATGGCAGCCGCCACAGCCGGTGCGGGGGCTGCCTGCGCTGGCGCCGCAGCCGGTGCCGCCGCAGGGGCAGCGGGGGCTGGAGCCTTGGGCTGGGCTGGCGCTGCCGCCGGGGCCCCTGGTGCAGCGGGCGCGGGAGCTGCCGCGGGCTGCGCCGCCGGCGCACATGCCATCAATATAAGCAAAACGGTTAGCGCGGTGCTCAGCCGGATTATGAAAGACTTCTTCTCCATGGGCTGTCTCTCCTCTCCATCATCCACTATCAGACAAACCGCTCTATCAATCGCTACTTCGATACCCAGAAGTCAGCATAGAATGAGAGGTCCACGGCCACCTCGTTGTAGTCATGAAACCAGGGCTGGGTCATGCGATAAGACGCGCTACCTGGCATGGGGATATAGAAGAGGTGATCATTCAGCAGGTGGTACTGGAACTCCTTGACTTTTCTTACCCGCTCCTTCTCGTCGAAGGTAGCAAAGATGTCCTCTATGATCTTGTCATGCTCCGGATCGTTAATCTTTGAGGTTGGCCATTTACCTTTGGAGTAGTGAGTGAACTGAAGCAGCTCGAACCAAGTGGAGGTGCCCCCCAGGCCCATATAAATGACCTGCTTGTAGTTCCCTGCATAACCGTCGGCAAGGAAGGCCGCGGTTTCTTTGGCTTGCAGTACGAAGTCTATTTTGAGCTGCTCCTTTACCATCTGTGTGCCCATCAGCAGCTCAGGGCCAATGGTGCCCCCGGCGCTGGTGTAGGCTACATTCGCCTTGAAGCCGTTAGGAAAGCCGGCCTCTTTCATAAGCTGCTTGGCTGCCGCAGGATCGTACTGAAGGTTGTAGATCTTCCGCTTTTCGTCCATGGTTAACCCATATGGCTTGTAGCCAACATATATTATCCCCCCCCAGTCACTTTCTGCACCACCATATAAGCCAGCGATTATAGCATCCCTATCTATGGCTTTCGAGGTGGCAACCCTCACCCGCTTATCTGCCCAGGGCGCGTCCGGTTCATCGGCCTTATAGACAAACCAGGTGGTCCCTCCTTGCAAATCCGAGACTATGCTAGCTTGGGGGTTGGTTTTGGCTACTGCCTGCATCTCAGGCTTCTTGAGACCGCCTAGGACAGCGGTTTGCCCAGATCTGAAAGCCGCCGTCTGGGCAGCCCTGTCCGTCACCAACAGCCAGCGTACGCCATCGGGATAGGGCTTTGGAGACTCAAAATAGTTAGGGTTCCTAGTCAAAGTCCATCCAACGCCAGCCACTGTCTTTTCCAAGTAGAAGGGGCCTGCGCCCAACATGGTATGCATGATGTTCCCATCCCTCTCGACCAACTCCTTGGGGATGATCCAGGCGGGATGCTTGCGGGCATTCTCAATAAGAAGTGCCGAAGGCAGCTTGCTGGTAAATTTGACAGTGTATTTATCCACAACCTCAACGTTATCCAGGCTCACGAACGCTCCGCGAACGACGCTGCGGGAATCGAAGGCGAGCCTATCGTAGCTGAACTTTACGTCGTCTGCCGTCACTTCTCTGCCATTTAACGGCGGAATGGGAGCCCATTTCACGCCTTTTCGTAGCTTGAATGTTACGCTTTTTCCATCTGGCGCGATATCCCAGCTCTCCGCCAGCCATGGCTTGTAGACCGGGTCATAGAGGTCTTTTCCGCGCTCCGCTCTCATTAGCTTTAGATAGCAGCAGCCCAAGAGCTTTAACCCCTGAGTGCTATTGATATAGGGGTCAAAGCCGGCCGTTGCAGTAGTGCCTTGAGTCAGGCTGACGATGCCCCCCCGCTTTGGAGTCAGTCTCGCTGGCTCAGCAGCCGGTGCGGGGGCTGCCTGCGCTGGCGCCGCAGCCGGTGCCGCAGCTGGTGCCGCTGCAGGTGCTGCCGCCGCAGGGGCTTTAGGCTGTGCCGGCGCTGCCGCCGGGGCCCCTGGTGCGGCGGGCGCAGGCGCTGCCGCGGGCTGCGCCGCCGGCGCACAAGCAGCAACAATCAACACCATAAGCATTAGAAAGACAACCACCTTGTTCATTCCTTACTTCCTCCTACGTCCAGGTAATATCGGCATGTATTTACTCACCAATCTTTAATACGAAGAGCTTGCCAAAAAGGATTTAGTGAAGCTGGCGAGATTATAGCGAGTGTCTTTCAAAAAGTCGATACTGTGAACAAAGAGAGACCGCTTAGTAACAAGGGGTTACAAGGGGACAAGTCCCCCTTCAGATAACTTGGGGTGTTCCTCAGATCCAACTCATTGGCTCAAGAGGCGTCCGGTCCCTTGACAATCCTTGTCCCTTTCCTCACAATTCGTGCAGTCCAGTACAATCCTGTTTGGTTAGGCGGTGAAAACTTACTACCCACTCTTTGAGTATAAAATATGAAGATTCCCCCTGTCAAAATCCTTTTTCCTCCTGAAGACCGCCAGTTGATCCTGCGCCTGATAGATGAGGCCCTCACTACTGGCCAGCTCACCCTGGGTAAGAACGGCGCCGAACTGGAGAGGCTTTTCGCCGCCTATGTGGGCACGCGCTACGCCATCGCTGTCAATAGCGGCACCTCCGCCCTGGAGATCGCCCTGCGAGCCCTCGAAGTCCAGGGCAAAGAGGTCATTGTGCCTACCAACACCTTCTTCGCCACGGCCGCCGCCGTGGTCCACGCCGGCGGGGGGGTTAAGTTCGTGGAGTGCGATCCCACTACTTTCGCTATTGACCCAGCGAGCCTAAAGAGGGCGATCACTCCTGAGACGGCAGGGGTCATCATAGTCCACATAGGGGGCACCGTATCTCACAGGCTTCCCGAGATCCTGGCGTTGTGCCGTGAGAGAGGGATCTTCCTCCTGGAGGACGCAGCCCATGCCCACGGGAGCAGCCTCAATGGCAGGAAGGCTGGCACCTTTGGCATCGCCGCTGCCTTTTCCTTCTACCCTACTAAGGTGATGACTAGCGGCGAAGGGGGCATACTGGTAACCGACGACGAAAGGATCTATCAGGAGGCCCTGATCTATCGGGACCAGGGAAAGGCCAGTTTCCTTACCAACGAACATACCCGGATGGGCTATAACTGGCGAATGAGTGAGCTGCACGCCATCCTTGGCGCATCGCAGCTCCGAAGGCTGGACGAGTACATCGCGGAGCGTCGCAGGATAGCCGCTATCTATCACGAAGCCCTGGCTCACGTTCAGGGCATTAAGCCTCTCATTTCCCCTGAAGGCTCCTACAGCAACTACTACAAGTACATCGCCCTCTTGGAGCCGGGCATCGACCGCAAGGAGTTCAAAGGAATCATCAGGGAGAAGCACGAGGTCTCTTTAAGCGGGGAGGTATATGATCTACCCCTTCACCTTCAGCCCATATTCTCTATCGGGTACAAGGCGGGGGACTTCCCCAAGGCGGAAGAGATATGCCAGCGGCACGTGTGCCTGCCCATCTACCCTTACATGACCAGGGAGGAGACCAGCCACGTCATCCAGTCCATAGAGCAAACGCTAAAGTCGGCGCGCGCCCGCTCAGAGACCGTTTAACAACGGGGATTATCCCGACCAGTCGGGATCGGGGGTCTGGTCCGATGATGCTCTTGCTCATCGGACTCCGATGGGTGAAACCCGATCGGAGGGGTGTCCCCCAGATTCATCTCCCCCTTCCTTAAAGCCTAAGGAAGGGGGTACGGGGGATGGTTCAGAAGTTGTCAAACGGCCTCCGCTTAGGAGTTTGGCTTCCAGATTTCTTTAGAGGGCTGGCTTAAGGGCGATGCTCATGGGATACCTAATGGGCAGTACGCCAGCCTTGAACTCTCTCTCGGAATCGTCCACCCTCTGTACCAACTGCTTGAGGCCAAGATAGTCATCCAGGGTGTTGGGCGCAAAAGCACACTTTTCGGTCTTGTAGTGCATGGGTATAGCCACCCGGGGAGCCACCTTTTCTACTACGGCAGATGCGTCTCTAGGATCAAGGACGTGGCCTCCTCCCACAGGCACGCACATAACACCTACCCTTCCCCCCAGGGCCACTATCTCCGGTGTAGCGAGGGGCCTTCCCACGTCACCCAAATGAGCGAGGCGGACATCGTCTATCATGAAGCTCCAAGCGGTGACTTTACCCAACTGGCTTCCGCTGGACTTATCGTGATCCAGCACCAGGGCCCTGAACTCGATCCCTTCCACCGTTTGGGTTGCGTCCCCCTTGACCACCTTGGGATTCCCTGGCAGCCCGCCGGCGCTAACGCCCCCGTGCTCGTTATGCTCATGACTTAGGAGCACTACATCCGCCTGCTCTTGAATCCTCCCATAGGTCAGGCCAGGCGAGCCGTAGACATAAGGATCGATGAGGATCCTCTTGCCCGCATTGGAAGTAACAAGAAAGCAAGAATGCCCCAGATACTTAATCTTCACGTTGGCCTCCTAGATCAGCCAGCTGCCGGCTTCCACTTAGTCAGCGTCAAGTTATCATCTACGTCGTCGAAGGTCACCTCAACGGGCATATCTACCTTAATATCCTCGTTCTTCACCCCCACCAGGTTAGTTACAAACTTAGGGCCCTCCTGGCTTTTCACCACAGCGATGTTATAGGGTATGTCACTGGCGAAGGCGGGATAGTATAGCTGGTGCATGATAATGAAGGACCATACCTTCCCCTTTCCAGACATGGGGACCCACTCTAGGTTAGGAGAGAGGCAGTTCTCACACACAGACGTGGGTGGGAACCACATCCCCCCGCACTCCTTACATTTCTGGCAGACCAGCTTATGCTGCTTAGCGCCATCCCAGTAGGGTTGAGCCACCTCGTCTATTCTTGGCCGCGGTTTCTCGTAAGCCATCGATTATCCCCTCCTTAGAATGTAGGAGCTGGCGTTGGGAGTAACGCCCATGAACATGGCGAACGCGGCGTCCTTCACCTGGCGCTGCCCGCACTCGCCCCTAAGCTGGCGGATGTTCTCCACCAGGATACCCCTGCCCTGAACGTAGGTCTCAGAGAGGTGGCCTCCGCTGGTGTTGACCGGCATCTCGCCTCCGACTTCGATCCTGCCTCCCTGAATCCACTTGAGGGCCTCCCCCTGCTTGCAGAATCCGAACCCCTCCAGCATGAAGGGGAGGAAGCCCGCAAAGGCGTCGTAATACGAGAGGACGTCTACGTCCTTATTGGTGATGCCGGCCATCTTGAAGGCCTGGTCAGCCACGTTCCTGTAGGCCGGGTACGTCCATTCGTCATCGAACCTGTAGTGGCTGTAGCCCGACCTTTGCCCTGTCCCCACAAGATAGATTGGGCGCTGCTTAAGGGCCCTGGCCCGCTCGGTGGTGGTCATGATGATGACTATAGCCGCATCGTTGATAATGCAGTAATCGTAGAGGCGCATAGGCGCAGCTATATAGCGAGCCGCCATGTAGTCATCTATGGTCATGGGGCGATCCTTCATTACTGCCATAGGGTTCATTCTGGCATGCTTCCGCTCTGCCACAGCTATAGCTCCGAGCTCCTGTTCGGTACCCCCGAAGTATGCCATGTAGCGTCTGAGGTGCATGGCCGCCGCAGCGCCAGGTGAGGTGTAGCCATAGGCGGGATTGATGGGGCTGGCCCCCTCGTCCTCGCCACCGAACCGGACCCGGGCCGTGCGGGCATTGTTGGTGTAGATGAAGGCGACGTTGTTGCAAGCCCCACTATGGACCAGGGAGGCCATTAACACAACGGAAGGCCCCGAGAGCCTGCCCCCGTTGCTGTAAGGGAGCATCACCCTCGGATACAGGCCCAGCACATGGCACATCTGATCGTAAGGGGTGGGCTGGCCTGTCCCGCTCCCCACTACGACACCGTCTATGTCCTCTTTCTTAAGCCCACAATCGTTGAGGGCGTTTCGAAAGGCCTCGGCAGCCATCCCAAAGGCGTCCATCTCTGGGATAGTGCCGTATCGGTTGGTGGTACCAACCCCCACAAAAGCGACCTTGTCCTTATAGGCTGCCACATCTACTGGATGTGTAGGCACGTCTCACCTCCTATTCCGACTCCGAACTGCGCCCATTCTATCACTGTGGTACAGGGATGACCAGAGCGCACCGTTTAGTAATGTTCGGAACTAGTACCTACTTGCGGAAGAGAGCGTTATAATCAGCCGCTCGTGGTGAGCCCTTCGACTTCGCTCAGGACATGCCTGTCGAACCATAAGCGGCTCGCCCTTCGACCAGCTCAGGGTGAGCGGGCTGGATCAGGACTTATGTACGCTGATTTATGCAACTAGGTACTGGAACTCATCCGGCTCTGTTGAATTCCTCTCTGGCAAAGGCCTTTTTCCCCTCTCCATTGCCAATGGAGAGGGGAATACAGAGTCTGTCCTGTCCTGAGCTAGCCGAAGGAAAGGGGGCACAGAGGATGGTTCAAGCGATATTACACGGCCTCCTCCTCAGGCTGGGCTTGCAAGATTCGACAATGTCATCTAGAATTCGGCCTGCTCGTAATAAACGCAGGCCGTAGTTCAGCAAAGCGAAAGGAGGGTTTTAATGGCCGACCTAGAGATCATCGATATTCATGCCCATATCTTTCAGACCGCAGATATAGGCACCCGCTATCAGCAGGCCTTGGGCCGCCGCAATCCTGAGCGCAATGGCACTGTTGAAGAGATGCAGGGCTTTATGAAGAGGCTCGGGATTTCCCATACGGCGATGCTTCTCTATTCCCCCACCACTGAGATGTTTGACAGGCGGGTCCCCGATTTCCCCAGAGAACCCCGCGAGAGGGCCGAGGCTATCAAGAATCTGCGTGAGGAGATGGTAGGCAGGGCTATCCGCTACAATGAGTGGGGAGTCCAGCAGGCTAAAGCGCATCCGGAGTTCCTACCCTTTGTCTGGCCAGACCCAGTTTTTATGACCAGAGAGGGCATGATCAACGAGCTGGAGGACAAGCTGAAGAAGGGGGCCAAAGGGGTAAAAACAGTGCCCAACTCGCTCCGGATCTATGTTAGCGATCCTCGTTACTGGCCAGTCTACGACTTCTGCAATCGCACTGGCTTGCCTTTTTTGGGTCCTTCCGGAGCTGGTGGCCCCTTCGAGGGTAGCGGATGGGATGGCTGGGGAAGGCCCACGTTGTTCAAATACGCCTTCGAGGAGTTCAAGAACCTCAAGGTCATAATGGCCCATTTTGGGGGGCCCTACTATCAAGATGTGGTAGACATGGCCAGAAAGTACCCAGGCTTCTATACAGACATCTCCAGCCAGGTGGGGCTATGGGACGACCCCGGACACATGACCACCCAGGAAGGTGTGGAGTGGATCCGCAAGGCGGGCGTGGACAAGGTCCTCTACGGGACCAACTACCCCGGTAGCGATCCAGTAGTGTTCGCGGAGAAGCTAAAGAAGCTGCCCCTGAAAGACAACGAGCTCGAGAAAGTGGC
>Ga0185320_11034418_pt1 | contig 22371 bp, 17 predicted proteins | sample OV2TP2_FD_128023 | JGI IMG/M metagenome (GOLD analysis project Ga0185320, IMG submission 128023) | Hot spring microbial communities from Beatty, Nevada to study Microbial Dark Matter (Phase II) - OV2 TP2 (SPADES assembly) (version 2) | ecosystem: Environmental > Aquatic > Thermal springs > Hot...
TGACTTTTCCTACGTGGTGCCCCCGGAAGGAATTGAACCTCCATTTCTCCCTTAGGACGGGATAGTTCTTCCGTTAAACTACGGGGGCGGATTGATGCTGGCGGTAACTATTGTACCATGCTAAGATACAATCCTTCTTATGAATTTCGTATTGTTTTTCTCCGTCATTACCGCGCTGATCGCCATCTCTACACTGGTAATCCTCCTTTATTTTTTGCGTAAAAAGCCAGTACCGGATGATAGCACAGCCACGCTGCTTTTGCAACGTCAGATAGAGGGTCTTAACACGCAATTAAACGAACAACTGGGTCGCATGGGTGACCAGATGGGCAAACGGCTTCTGGAGAATGCGGAGGCCATCTACAAAACCAACCAGGCCGTTGGCGAGCGTTTAGACAACGCCGCGCGCGCCTATACATCCGTTACCAGCAAACTAAGTCAGCTTGAGGAAGCAAACAAGCGCATTGAGGATATTGGCAAAGATATTTCATCGTTGCAGGATATTTTTCGCTCACCAAAACTACGCGGCGGCATTGGGGAACATTTTTTGGCAGACCTGCTCGCTCAAATTTTACCGGCCGGACAGTATGAATTGCAACACACCTTCAAGAGTGGCGAGCGCGTAGATGCCGTTATTCGCCTCCGTGACGGGCTTTTGGTGCCGATTGACTCTAAGTTCCCTCTTGAGCATCTTACGCAGTCCCTAGAGGCGCAGGACGCGCCAGAACAAGAGCGGTTGCGCAAGGCGTTTATCGTCGATGTCAAAAAACACATAGATAAAATATCCAAGCTTTATATTTTACCTGAAGAAGGCACGCTTCCCATGGCGCTGATGTATGTGCCGGCGGAGAATGTTTATTATGAGACGATCATCCGTGGCGGCGATGGCGACAAGAATGTTGTGGAATATGCCCACGAGCGCCGCGTGATCCCGGTTTCCCCAAATTCTTTTTATATTTATCTTCAAACAATCTTGCTTGGTTTGCGCGGCATGCAGGTTGAGGAGCGTGCTCAAGAGATACTCAAACACCTTGGCCAATTGCGCGGAGATTTTGAACGGTTTGACGAGAACTATCGCGTGCTTGGAAAACATTTGGGAAGCGCATCAAAAACATACCAAGTTGGTGAGAAAAAATTGGAGAAATTTGGAGGCCGTTTGGAGATCGGAAATAATCAAAAAAATTCACTTTATTTATCTCCTGAATCAGCCCCCCTGGGAAAAATAAATGAAGGTGAAAAAATTGTTGATTTGCTAGACGAAAATGAGCAAACTGGCGTGGATTTTTGACGTCATTTTTTGATACTATTTTTGGTAAAAATTTTGATAGATTTTGTGACAGAAAAATAATGGATTTAGTGATCAAAAAATAAAAGTTATACACAGCGGCAATTGTGCCGCTTTTTTATTTTTGTGATATAGTATGTATGAGGCTGGATCGAGAGATCTAAAGAAAAAGTTTGCGCCTTGCAAGGTAAATTTTTTCTCATCAGTCCAATTTGTTTTTTTGAAAAATATTTTTTCAGAGGATTTTTGTGAATATTAGGTGGCCCGCAGACAATCATCGTATCGTTTCGTTGCTGCTCGTTGCCACTAATCCTGCACGATTGTATACACTTGTGTATACAATCGTTTCTGTGGATAACTCTGTGGAAAAGTAATAAAAAACTGTTGATTGTATACACTTGTGTATACAAATTTGTGGATAAAACCGGCTTAATTGCCGTATTTTTATTTTTTACGCTGTTGTTCTATAATTGATAGTGAACCCCAAATCCCTCGTTTGCCCCCGGAAGGGGGCGACCGAGTATTCGGGTCATTTCTTCCTGGGCTGCGTCACGCGGCCCCTTTTTTATGTAAGAATTTTTACAATGTGGCGTCTTCGCACACCAGAAGCACAATGTTTATTAATTTTTAATAGTTCTGCCGCCAGGAACCCCCTGGAGCAGACACAAATAATAGTATGATAGCGGCAACAAAATTGCTCGTTGGAGCAGCAACCATAGGCATGGCATTGATGCCCATTTTCGTCCGGGCAGAAGACAATATGAAGTGGAAGACGAAGGCAGAAAAGCATAACATAATTGAATTGCAGAAAGAACGGCGCGGAGGAGAAGTCAAGAATGTCATAATAAAGGTTGGTGCCGCGGCAACCACCACCGTAGAAATGCGGTTTATGGTGCGTGGCGTTACAAAAGCGTGGAATGAGTATCGTGCAAAGGTAAAGAGTGCGGAAAAAGTGTACCAAAAGAGTGAACACACCGCGCGGGTAACATTGCTGCAGGCACTTCGGGTGGCGGCAAAGACGAAAGATGGCGCCGCCGCCGTCGCCGCGCTTGAGGCGTACTTCAAAAGCGATACAGAGGCCGACGCAAACTTTGATGCGACGCGTATTAAGGCGCGTGGAGATTTGGTGACAGACATCAAAGCGCTCTTCTCCTAGTTGACACGCGTTTCGTGCGGTGATACACTACGGTTACTTTGTTATTGAAACTATGCCAAATCAAGATAGTGCACGAAAATCATTGCGTCAAACCAAAAAGCGTGCGGTGCGCAACAAGGTGCGTCGCGAGGCGTATCGGAGCGCCATCAAACAGACGGTGAAGGCCACTCAAAGTGGTGCGCAGGAAGATGCCAAGAAGTTTGCGACGGCTGCCCAAAAGGCGTTGGATAAGGCCGCCAAAACGCGTGTCTTGAATCGCAAGACCGCGTCACGTAAATTATCGCGGCTCATGAAAAGGGTAAACGCAAAAGCCAAATAACATAAAATCCCCCAGCCGGGGGATTTTATGTTGTGGCAGTCATTACCAGGCGATCAACGAGAGTATCCGCAGGTACGGCGGTTGTTTTAAGCGCGGTTTCTATTAAAAGGAGGTTGTTATAGACGCGCTGGAGTTGGTTCTCTGCATACCGTTTCGCGAGTGGTAATGATTTTTTTATAACAAACGGGTGAAGCCCTGTTTCTTTTGCCGCCGCCTGTTCTTCGCGTGGATTCAAATCGTGCAACTCAAGCAAGATGCGGAATTGACGTGTGATCATGGTTAAGAGATAAAATTCATTGGCATCGGCGCGACGTTGCTCGTGCAGGAGTTCTAGCGCCAATGTGGTATGACCGGCTGCCAGCGCATCCGTGAACGCAAAAATGTTGTCATTAATTGATGGTTCAATAAAGGGTTCTACGTGTGGGCGTTGAATTTCTTCCGCGCCGGCAAGAGCACACGCTTGTTCTGTCACCTGCGCGAGTTGCCACGTTTCCGTGACGCATGTTGCAATGAGACGCGCGGCGCCGGTGGTGATGGAGCCGCCTTGTTTTTGTACTTCGTTTTTTACCCACGCCTCGCGCTCAAATTCTTGCAGGAGCGGGAATGCGGTTGAGTAGGGTTGGGTTTTGAGGAAATCTAGAAGCGGGTTTTTTGACGAGCCTTTCCCGGTTTTAACGCCGGTTTCGTGGAAAATAATCACGGCAGTGTCTTTATACGCGCCTGCGGTGAGTTTTTCGCACAGCGCTTCTTGCAGTTCTTTTTCGCCATGCTCCAAAAATCCGTGTAGGACGAGCAGGCGTTTTTCTGCCAAGAAGGGCATAACGCCGAGTTCGTTCCAAAGATCCTTTGGCACCATTTTTTTGCCATCAAGCATAGCAACATTGAGACCTTGCGGGTCCCGCTTTTTTTTGAATGACGCGATCAAGCTGTGCAGGTGCGCGCGGCTTCTGTAGGTGTCTTCGCCATGGATGAGGATGTACATACATTGACAAACTGATGGGTTTGTGATAGATTAAAGTGTCTTGCAAACCGTGCTATGGTGGCACGCGGAAGGGAGCATAAGATGATTCAGGTAAAGAGTCTGGTGGCGGGTTTGGTGCACGGTGTCAACGGGGCGATGGAGGTACTCGACAGGATGACGAGAGAGCTTTCCGCCAAGCGGATCCAGTCCATCACCGACACATACTACTCGGCGGAGCAGGGCAAGTTTGATGCCCCTCCCGGACCCCACATCGTCCGGGTGGTCATCTACGAGGACAGCAACTAGTCGCCTGAGCCGTCTATTTCACGCCCGCGTGGGAAGTTTCCATGCGGGTTTTTTATTTCGTCTCTCCCCAATTTTTGCCGATGCCGACGGAGACGTCAATCGGGACTTCAAGTCGCACCACCTCCTGCATAATTTCTTGGAGCTTCGGCGCGATTTCCTTGGCGCGTTTTTCTGTCACCTCAAACACCAGTTCATCATGCACTTGTAACAGCATTTTCACGTCATCCGGCCACGCGTGGCGGATTTTTTCATCCACCACAATCATCGCTTTTTTAATAATATCAGCCAATGTTCCTTGCACCGGATGATTCACCGCCATGCGCTCACCCGCATTGCGGAGTTGGAGATTGCCGGCTTTCAGTTCCGGAATGTATCGGCGGCGGCCAAACATGGTTTCAACATATCCGTATTTTTTGGCGAATGCGATGGTGTCATCAACATATCGCTTGATTCCCACAAACGCCGCAAAGTAGCGATCAATAAATTCTTTCGCCTCAAAGTGAGAAATACCGGTGCGTGCCGCCATGCCAAAAGCGCCCATGCCAAAGAGAATGCCAAAGTTGATTGCTTTTGCGGAGCGGCGCATTTCTTTGGTTACTTCGGTCACCGACACGTGATGAATGGCCGCGGCGGTTGCCGCGTGAATGTCCTGCCCGGATTTGAACGCGGCAATCATTTTTTCATCGTGTGCAAGATGCGCGGCGATGCGGAGTTCCATCTGTGAATAATCGCATGTTACCAACACGTTTCCTTTTTCAGCCACAAATGCGTCGCGAATTTCACGGCCGAGCTCGGTACGAATGGGAATATTTTGGAGATTGGGATCAGAGCTTGAGAGACGGCCGGTGGCGGCAACGGTTTGATTAAACGTGGTGTGAATGCGGCCGGTTGTTTTATTGATGAGTAGAGGCAACGCATCCACGTAGGTGTTTTGGAGTTTGACGAGCTCTCTGTATTCTTCAATAAATGGAATGATGGGATGCAGTGCATGCAATTTTTCAAGTTCCATTGCGGCCGTGGAGAGTCCGGTTTTCCCCTTTTTGACACTGAACGTTGGTAGCTTGAGTTTGGTATACAAAATTTCGCGGAGTTGTGTAGATGACGCGATATTGAAAGATTCCCCTGCAAGCGCGTGGATACGCTTCGTAATTTTTTCAACACGTTCCGCGAGTTTTTTTGAGAGAGACGCGAGCGTTTTAGTATCAATTTTGACCCCCTGTTTTTCCATGCGCGCAAGCACGGGGATGAGTGGCATTTCAATGTCTTCAAAGAGCGCCAAAACGCCTATTTTTTCTAATTCGTTTTTGAGATTCTGATAGAGCGAGGTGATTGCGATGAGCTCGCGTGCCGCATGTTCATAATCCGCGCCAAAGAGTCCCTCGCGTTGTCCGGCATCCAATTGGATGCCAAGCCGTTTCAATATAACGGTTGCGGCATCGTGTGCGCGGGAGCCCGGATCAAGAAGATATGAAGCAACCATCACATCAAAAAGTTTTGCGCCGACAACATTAGGTGCGCGGAGAAAGAGTTGTTTGACATCGTGTCCGACGATGAGATCGGTTTGGAGTAGATTAATAATTGCATCTTTTTGGATCTGGTCACATCGATCAAACGGGATAATAAAACCATCACGATCAATGCAAAGTATCGCTGCTGAAATCCCAGCCGTGATGCGATCTTGGCCATCAGGCAGCAGTTGCATGCCAATGATCGGTGCCACATGGGCACGACGCAAGAGCGCATCAATATCGCTCTTTGTGTGAACCACGGCAACGGTTGTTTTAACCCCTTTTCCTTTTTTGGTTTTTTCTTCACCCATCCCCGTTGTGGTTTCTCGCGGCAGTCGTTTAAGGAGCGAGGTAAATTCAAAACGCTGAAACATCGCCGCAACTTTTTTCCAATCGGTAGTGGCCATCGCGGCGTCACGGAGCGAAAATTGCAGAGGCACGTCGGTGCGAATGCGCGCCAAAGTTTCGCTCATGCGCGCATCATCCTCTCCATCACACAATTTTTTGCGCATACCGGCCGCGATACGTTCGTCGCCTCTCGCGGCAGCATCCAACACTTTTTCGAGTGAGCCAAACATCTGTAAAAGTTCTGTTGCGCCCTTTTCTCCAATCCCCTTCACACCGGGAATGTTGTCACTGGGGTCTCCCTTCAGGGCTTTGTAATCCACAATTTGTTCCGGTGTCAGGCCGTAGCGATCTTTCACCTCTTTTGCCGTGTACGTGAGCGTATCAGTGATACCCTTTTTCAGCGTGAACACGGAAGTTTTTTCGTCAACAAGTTGTAGCGCATCCATATCGCCGGTAACGATAATCACGCCGGTATTGTCGTTTGTTTTTTTTGCGAGGGTGCCGATGATATCATCGGCTTCAAAACTCGGCACCTCAAAAATAGGAATATCAAATGCGCGCACCAACTCCTGCACCAGCGGAATCTGATCATATAATTCCTGATCCGCTTTCACGCGCGTGGCCTTATATTTTTTGTATACGTCATCGCGAAATGTGGGGCCAGCCACATCAAACGTCGCCACGAGGTGTGTTGGTTTGAGTTCTTGGAGTACCTTGAGCAAGATTGATGCAAAACCATACACGGCGTTCACCATCATTCCCTCTTTGGTGGTAAGTGGCGGAAGTGCATGGTAAGCACGGTGAATAATGGCGTTGCCGTCAATGATAACGAGTTTGTTTTTTATCACAGCCATGGGGATAGCTTACCAAAATTAGAGGACTTATTCACGCACCGTAATACTATTTTCTGATCCGTTAATGGTGCCACCATCTTTCAAGATGAGTTTTGGTTCAAGGATGTGGGTGCCCGCTTGGGGGATGTTATTCCAGGTCATGAGGATGGTATCAGTGATGGCGTTTGTTTCACCAATCAATGTGCGAGCATCCTCGTTTGCGCGATGTACAAAAATTTTAATGGACTGAATGCTGTCTTTTTTGAATGGACGCATCTCAAGAGTGAGAGGGAAGAGAGATGCAAATAGCGTGGTGTTATATTTTGGTGCCACCCACGTTACATTCGGCGGCTCCGGTGCCGCGTCAAGGGAAAAGGGGACCTCAACCGAGGTCATGTTACTGACATCATCGTATGCTTTCACGAGTAATGTGTGTTGGCCGTTTTCCCATTCACGATTTTCATAATGAAGGGCAAATGGGTGATTTGTCGCCTCACCAATGAGGGCGCCATCAAGAAAATAGGTCACGCGCGCGACACCGCGTGGTGCTGACACCTCAACCTGTGCATCAATGATGCGCTCACGAAGTGTAGCGCCGGACTGGGGCGCAATAACCGTAAGCGATGGGCGCAGCTCTTTTTTGTGCACATCATCAAATTCCATCGGCGCATCGCCAAGAATAAAGGTGCGATCCTCGCCATTTTTTTCCATCTCTTTTTGTTTTTTTTCAATCCATACGCGCACACCCGCTTCCCACCCAGTGTATTGCGGGTCAGCGGCAGGATTGGCTGGCGCCGGGCCCGCAGGATCGTCTTTATTAACGTAATGCAAAATACTATGGGGTTGCATATATATCACTTCTTGGGTGACTTCTTCCGGTGTGTCTTCAGTGGCCAGTTTACCGGAAATGCGATCAATTTTTACCGGCACCCCACCGGCGTCCGTGCCGTTTAAAATTGGTTTTCTTGTTTTGGTTTCCGGCATCGGTGGAAATGACTCAACGGGTTTCCCTTCCAGTGCTCGGCGCATAAATGCATTCCAAATTGGCGCGGCGCCTGCGGTGCCGCCAACGCCCGGTTTCATGACTTTATTGTCGTTGTTGCCCACCCACACGCCCGCGGCAAGTGAGGGGGTGTATCCCATAGTCCATCCGTCTTTGTAGTCGTTCGTGGTCCCGGTTTTGGCGGCAACGGGTCTCCCCGGTAAGGTAAGCGGTCCACCTGCGCCAAACACGTACGCGCGCGCGGCGTCATCGGAGAGTATGGCAGAAATTTTTGCCACCTGTTCTTTATCAATCGCTTGCTCTCCCGGCGGCAATTCATATTTGAAGAGTGTGCTACCGGCGTGATCTTTCACTTCAAGAATAGTGGTAGTGGGATATCGTTTGCCCTGATTGGCAAGCGTAGCATAAGCGCTCGTATGCTCAAGAAGTTTGACTTCTGCACCGCCAAGCACCAGTGCTAGCCCATAGTTGTCTGGATTAGTGAACGTGGTGTAGCCAAGACGTCCTGCTAACGCAAGCACATTATTGACACCGGCAAGATATAACATTTTTACGGCTGGGATATTGAGCGAGCCCTGGAGCGCCTTACGCACCGTTACGGGTCCATGCTCTTTGGCGTCATAGTTATGGGGAATATACGATCCTCCGCCCGCAGCAAAGTTGGTGACGGTGTCATACAAAACAGTATGTGGCGTGTAGCCGCGTTCAAAGCCGGTGAGATACACAAATGGCTTAAATGATGAGCCGGGTTGCCGCAAACGAAGCGCCACATTAACTTGACCATCAATGGCATCATCAAAGTAGTCGCGTGATCCCACCATGGCGATCACCCCGCCTGTTTTTGTATCTATGGCAACAAGCGCGGCGTTTGACGCGTTATTATTTTTTGCATTGTATTCGCCGCCTTTCGTCACCTCCTCCTCGGCTATTTTTTGGAGGTCATAGTCAAGCGATGTAATGACCGTGAGCCCACCGGTTTCAACTATTTTTTCACCGAAGCGTTCGGTGAGCCGTTCTTTGGCGTAGAGCACAAAATGAGGCGCTTCAATATTCGCGAGCCGGGCTTTCAGTTCAAGCGGAATCTGTTTGGCCGTCTCGGCTTGCTCGGGTGTGATATAGCCCTGTTCTGTCATCACCTCCAGCACATAATCACGGCGCGCGTTGAGCGCTTCGGGATTATTAAGATACCGCGTTGGCGCCTTGGGGAGCGCGGCCAGCGTTGCCGCTTCAGCAAGCGTTATATCATGAACCGTTTTGCCAAAATATGCCTGGCTCGCCGCTTCAATGCCGTAGTTTGATGAACCATAGGCGATTTCATTGAAATAGAGTTTTAGGATCTGGTTTTTGGTATAGGTTTTTTCTATTTTGGTTGCCAAAATCGCCTCTTTAATTTTTCTGATTAACGTTCGTTCGTTGCCCACGATGGCGTTTTTGACTAATTGTTGCGTGATGGTTGAAGCACCGCCCGATCCTTCTTTGCGGCCCAAGATATTGCTTGCCGCGGCGCGGAGAACGCTGGCCCACCGTATGCCTTTGTGCTCAAAAAATTTTTTATCTTCAATAGCAATGGTGGCGTAAACTGCGTACGTGGGAATTTCCTCAAGTTCTATCAGCGTCCGTCGTTCATTGTTAAAAATTTCGTACAAAAGATGTTTACCCGTGCGGTCATATATTTTGGTGCTTTGCGCCACCACGCGATCCGTGAGTTTATCCGGATCAGGGAGTTGACTATTCACCACTGCCACGAGAATCGCAAGAATAAGCGCGCTGGCGATACCCAAAAAAAGCGCGCTGGCGATTGCGATACGAAGCGCCCTGCGCGGGTTTGTTTTTTTGGCGTGATGCAATGCGGTTTGCGTGTGGTGCGTCACCGCCTGCGTTAATTTTTTTGGCTCCGGGAGAGGCATAGTATGACTTCACGGTTAATGATACACCTATTGACTTAAACCGTGTAGTGTGTTACTATAGAGCACGTGTTTTCTAGGGTGTTACCTAGAATTTTTTGTATGAACAAAGCCAAAAAATACCTTATTTCATTCACCAAAAAGGCATCACAAACGCTTTTTGCAACGCTGGTTGTTGCGGTTCTTCTTGTACATTCTTTTTATCCACAGGTGGTTAATGCTAAGACCGGCGAGCCAGTGGCTCCGGTGGCGCGTGTTACCCTTCCGGTTGCGTCCGATCGCGCACCACGCAAGGTGACCACCGTGGTTGCTACCGCATACAACTCACTTGCGTGGCAGACGGATAACACACCATTTATTACGGCCTCTGGAACCCACACACGTCACGGTGTTGTGGCGGCCAATTTTTTGCCGATTGGAGCACATGTGCGATTTCCCGACGTGTACGGCGATACGATTTTCGTGGTAGAGGATCGCATGAATAAAAAGTATTATCGTGGTCGCGTAGATATCTGGATGGAGGAATACAAGGACGCAAAAATCTTCGGCGCAAAGCGACTCAAAATGGAAGTGTTCTAACGGATAAAACAAAAATCCCCGACGTGTCGGGGATTTTTGTTATGGGTGAGGCCACGGCCGGATTTGAACCGGCGAATAGGAGTTTTGCAGACTCCCGTGTTTGACCGAGCTTCACCACGTGGCCGTGCATAAAGAATAATTCAGAAAATGCCTTTTGTCAATCCCGTGACGTACTATGGCGCCACAATTGCGCGGCGTGGGTGAGTGGCACGGGTGTGGTGTAAGCGCGGGAGACCAAATCATCAATGATGGTGTGGAGACCACGACTGCGCGCCGTGTTTTCAAAATCGGGCGCGTAGAGGTCATCGGGTAGATGATCGGGCGTGCAGAGTTCAATCGCAGAAAGCGTGGGGCCGTGACCGTGGAAGTTGCACGCCTCGCAACCCGGCGCGTGCGCACTTTTCAAACGACGCAACAACGCGGGATCTGTATCGCGAGAAAATTGTTCCAGCACATCCGGATGAAGCGGCATGGGAATGGCGCATGATGGGCACGCACTTCGGAAGGGGGCATGCATGACAGAGAGCTTAAAAAGTGGATCCCATAAAAATGCTGGCGTGTGCGCATGCAGTTCGCGCACAAGCGACGCGGTATTTTTACCCGGAATACCAACCACGATGACGCTCCCCGCAATGGCGGCCTGCGTAATCGCGTTCCATATTTCCGGAAGTTCGTTGGGAGTATCGGGTAATGTCATGAGCACAAACGGTGGGAGGCGGTGCAGTGTTTCGCGCACCACGTCAAGTGTGCTGTGGCCAAGGAGCGGTTCCATCTGTAGATGCTGTGGCGAAGCATACTCGCTCAAAATGTCTTGTACGGCGTGGAGCAAGGTAATGGTGCTGCCGAGCGTTGGCGCGGAGGCCGGAATCACACCCGCGCGATTATCCAACGCATCAACCACCACCGCGCGTTGACTTGGTGTGAAGACATTCTCTTCTTTTTTCATGTCTGGATCAAGCGAACTCATGGTAATTTTTTCGCCACCCGCGATAGGCACGATGCGCACCCATGCGGTGTAGGCAGTGTTGCCGATAGTAATTTCCAGAATATCTTCCTGCCACGTGTGGGCGAGCGCGGCATTGCCGCTCAATTGTTCCGCCAAGAATTGCGCAAGCGCATGACCAACCGATGAGGGGATGGTGAGCAGAAGTGGCGGTTCATCCAATCTCATAATCCGGCAGGTAGCGGCATCAGGAAGAATAGTAATTTCAATATCTGAATGAAGAGCATTCTTGCGTTGATGCTCCAGGAGCGCGGCGAGGAGGTGTGCTACATTAGTGTTCATAGGCGACAGTAGTATATCACTTGACGCCCGGGAACCACCATGATACGATGTCTCCACTACTGGCTATGTACGAAATTATTTGTATTATTTCAGGTGACCTTACAGAGAGCGATGCGGCGGTTCAAATTGCCGAGTTGCAGGATAAACTGCGCACGCTTGGGGTTACGATTGATGAGGTGGTTCCGCTCTCAAAACAGCGCATCGCCTATCCAATCCGTCATATTCGGTTTGGCTATTTTTACGCGTTCTATTGCAGCATCGGCGTGCTAGACATTCAAAAAGTTCAGCGGGAACTGGATCGTCATATGGGACTGTTACGTACATTTGTACGCCGGTTTGACCCCGCCATACACAAGAAAGCATGCGTTGAGGATTTTGCCGTTAAGATGGCGACCTCCGCCACGGTTGTCGCTGCGCCGCGCGAAGCGACCACCGTGGCACCGTTTTCATTTGATGAAGTGCGCACTACGCCCGCCGCGCCACTGGTACAACAAGAAGTTGTTGCAAAATCTTTCAGCGCCGAAGAGATTGATAAAAAACTTGATGAACTCTTGGCGTCAGATTTAATGCCAAGCGAAAGTGTTTAATGACCTATGATGAGTTTAAATCGCGCCCAACTTATTGGGAATCTCACGCGTGATCCGGAACTTCGGACCACGACTAACGGCACCGCCGTTTGCTCATTTGGTATGGCTACTAACCGCACCTTCACGGATGCTCAAGGACAAAAACAGGATCAGGCAGAATTTCATAATATTGTCGCGTGGGCCAAACTTGCGGAAATTTGTGGGCAATATTTAGCAAAGGGGCGGCGTGTGTTTATTGAGGGTCGTCTTCAGACGCGCGAGTGGCAAGGGCAAGATGGCCAAAAGCGACGTACCACGGAAATTGTTGCGGAAGATATGATCATGCTTGATCGCGCGCCCGCTGGTTCCGCGTCCGCAGGCGGTATAAGTCCGCGCCAGAGCGCGCCGGTTGCATCCGCAGGAGAAATCCCAACCATCTCGTATGACGCGCCTGACGCGCCGGCGGGAAATAATAGCCCGAGCATGACCGAGGAGGAAATTAAAGTTGAAGACATCCCATTTTAATCTATGCTTCGGGAAGCAGTAAAAGAACAACTCAAGGCGTGTCACTTCTGTGTACAAAATATTAAACGGGTGGCGCTGACAGACACCGCGCTTTTGCGCCGTTTTGTTTCTTCATACATGAAGATTTCGCCGCGCCGTCGTTCGGGTCTGTGCGCTAAGCATCAGCGCGTTGCTGCGCGTACCATCCGGCAAGCGCGCGCTGCTGGCCTCATGCCGTTTATCTCCCGATAACGCGTCATTCATGGGATCCTATAATGATATTGCCAAAGGCGTTGTTGTCCGGATAAAAAACGATCCACATGTCGTCATTTTTTTTCAACCCATTAAACCGGGTAAGGGCGTGGCGTTTGTGCGTACGCGTTTGAAAAATTTGGTGAACGGCAGTGTGCTTGAACAGACGTTCAAGGCCAATGATCCGGTTGATATTGTGAGCGTTGAACGCCAAACATTGCAATATCTCTATTCCACGGAGACCGAATACACGTTTATGCGTACGGATACCTATGAGCAAGTGTCGCTTGGGAAGGACAGCGCGGAAGACAGTATGAAATGGATGAAAGAGAGTGATGAAGTGATCGGGCTTTTTTTTGAGGAACGATTGATCAGTGTTGATATTCCAAAAAAAGTAGCGCTCAAGGTGGCCTTTACGGAAACGGCGGTAAAAGGCGATACTGCGTCAGGCAACGCCATGAAAGAAGCAACATTAGAAAACGGCACGTTCATTAATGTACCACTCTTTATTAAGCAGGGGGATATCATTTTGGTGAACACGGATACTGGTGAATATTCCGAGCGGGCTCATGGATAAGAGTTGATAGGAGGGTCGCATTCCGCGCTATCCTGTACAAGCAAGCGCACCATTCGCTCTACGCGATTAGCGCGGACGACTCGTCCGTGCCAAGGCCATGGTTCAGTGCGCAGCACGAAAGTTGTAAACGAAAACCATCCCGATATATCGGGACGGTCTTTTTTATCCCGCAAGCTTCTCCTGTTTTTCTACCTCCTCCCAAACTGCTTTTCTAATTTTTTGCACCAACTCCGGATTTTCATTACGGAGATACATACGCGCTTTTTCACGACCAACCCCCAATTTTTCCTCGCCGAATGCATAGCTATTGCCGGATTTTTGAACCACGCCGTGGAGTACGCCGGTATCAAGCAGATCACCTTCTACGGCAATACCTTCGTTATACATAATATCAATGACGGTGGTTTTAAACGGCGCCGCCACTTTATTTTTTACAATTTTGATTTTCACTTGGTTGCCGATGATCATGTCCCCCTGTTTTATCTGCGCGGAACGGCGCACTTCAATGCGGATGCTTGAGTAAAATTTGAGCGCGTTGCCGCCGGTGGTGGTTTCCGGATTGCCAAAAAACACGCCGATTTTATGCCGCGTTTGGTTAATGAAAACAACAATGGTGTGAGATTTTGAGGTGATGCCCGCGAGTTTCCGAAGCGCTTGTGACATGAGTCGCGCCTGAAGGCCCATGTGTTGTTGTCCCATCTCGCCTTCAATTTCTGCTTTCGGCACGAGCGCGGCGACGGAGTCAACCACAATGACATCCACCGCGTTTGACCGCACCAGTGTTTCTACAATATCCAGCGCCTGTTCGCCGGTGTCAGGTTGCGAAATCAGAAGCTCATCAACATTTACGCCGATTTTCTTTGCGTACTCTGGGTCAAGCGCGTGTTCGGCGTCCACAAATGCGGCCAAACCGCCGCCACGCTGCACTTCCGCCACAATGTGTTGCGCGAGCGTTGTTTTTCCGGACGCCTCGGGCCCAAAAATTTCAATAATGCGTCCGCGCGGCACCCCCCCAACGCCCAACGCAATATCCAAGGACAGACACCCGGTTGATACCGCATCAACGTGCATGCGTTCTGCCTGTCCTAATTTCATGATTGACCCTTCGCCAAATTTTTCTCTGATTTGATCAATCGCCGCTTCGGCGGCCTTTTGTCGTTCTTTTGATGTCTCAAAGACCGTTTGTTCTTGTTGTTCCATAGGATTTAAAAAAGGAGGCATTCCTCCCCCGTTAACTCAATAAATAGATAAAATTATGGTGTTCTGTAATCCGCATTTTTTAATGAAATACGTGGAGCGCTGGCCGCTTCGCGCACGACGGTACGCAATTCCGTGCGTTGCTTGCCGGATTTTTTGGTTGCTTGTACCGCAATGGTGTTGACTCCCGTTTCCAGAGGAAGCGGCGCTTGGAAAAATCCTTCCTCATTGTTTTGGATCGGCACGCCATTCACCTGAACCGCCACTTCTTTTTCAGTATAGCCCTCAATAAGAACAGAGGGCAAGGTGGTCACCAGTCCGTTTTGTGGACTCATAATGGTCAGGGTTGGCGGTTTTAAGAAACGCACCATTTGTCCGCCAACCAGGAACGCGCCAAGACCAATAACTCCCACCATCACCAGTCCGCGCATAAGTTGGGGGACATTCAAAAAAGCGCTGCGTTTTATACCACGAACCGGATGTGTGGTGCACGGAGTGTCGCTGTTCATGGTGTGCCCCGTTTGTTCTATCGCGAAAGAATCTACCAATGTTTTTGTGGTTGCGCTGTTTAAACCAAGCGCATGAGCATACCGACGGATGTATTGTTTAATATACACGGGCGCCGCGGGAATCTCCTGCGGTCGGCACGCTTCAATGAGCGTGAGATAACCGGCCGGCAGTTTTGTTTTTTGTGCCAATGTTTCAAGGGTGAGGCCACGGGCAAGACGCGCCTGCTTTAACCGTAAGCAAAAGCGCGGCGGTGTGGTTATTTTTTTACTTTGAAACACGGTCATAAAATTTATTGCTCGGGGATCTCATTGTCCTCTTCTTTGGAACCACGTTCTATTGTATCAAGATCAAGCGAGTCAAGCAAGACATCGCGTGGTTTGGCGCCATCTGCCGGCCCCACCACGCCCGCCTCCTCCAGTTCATCCAAGAGACGCGCCGCCCGCGCGTAGCCAACACGCAATCGTCGCTGTAAGAATGAGGCGCTTGCCTTTTTGCTTTCCACGATAAGATTTCGTGCTTCGCTGAAAAGTTGATCACGATTACCTGACCCTTCATCAAACACGGATCTGCTCCCCTCCTCTCCCGCACGATCAAAACCAACTGTGTAATGCGGCGCATCTTGGTCTTTCAGAAAATCAACCAGCCGCTTGATTTCCTCTTCAGAAATATAACAACCCTGGATACGTTTTGGTTTTGACATGTCCGCAGTCAAAAGAAGCATGTCGCCTCTCCCCAGCAATTTTTCCGCTCCCGCGTTATCCAAAATGGTGCGCGAATCAACAATGGAGGCAACGGAAAACGCGATGCGCGCAGGAATGTTTGCTTTCATAAGTCCCGTAATCACATCAACACTCGGGCGTTGGGTGGCAATGACTAGGTGAATACCAACCGCACGCGACATTTGCGCCAGTCGCACGATGCCTGCCTCAACTTCAGCGCCCGAGGCGGCCATCAGATCAGCAAGCTCGTCAATCACAAACACAATAAACGGCAACGGTTCTTTGGCGCGCTGGTTGTACGAGGTGACATCGCGACTACCTGCGTGTGCCAGCAAGTCAAAACGGCGTTCCATTTCTACAATGGCCCATTTGATGGCGCCAACGGTTTTGTTCACATTCGTAATAACGGGCGTGAGCAGGTGCGGGATGCCGTTATAGGCCGGCAGTTCAACGCGTTTTGGATCAACCATAATAAACCGCAGGGTTTCTGGAGCGTGTTGGTAGAGCAGACTGACAATCAGTGCGTTAATTGCGACGGTTTTCCCTGATCCGGTTGCACCGGCAATCAAGAGGTGCGGCATGCGGTTTAAGTCGGCAAACTGCGGCTTGCCTGCCACATCTTTTCCCAGCGCAAAAATAAGGCCAGCAGGATTTGGTTTGGCACTTTCTTCTTCCAACAATTCCCGCAAGGTTACCATGGCAACCCGCTGGTTTGGCACCTCAATACCCACCAGTGATTTACCGGGAATGGGCGCTTCAATACGTATGGGGTGAGCCGCAAGAGCAAGCGCTAAATCATTGTGGAGGGCCGTAATGCGATTCAGTTTAACCCCTTTGTTTGGTCTGATGGCATATTGCGTTACGGTTGGTCCTACCTGTATCTCGCCCACATCAACCGAAATGGCAAAATTGGCCAGCGTCTCTTGGATGATCGCGCTGTTTGCCTTGATATCTCCGGCCGTTGGTTTTGACTTTAAGGTGTAAAGCAAGGAAAGTGGTGGCAAGTTGAATTCCGCGCGGGCTATTTTTTTACGCGCAGGCGCTTCTCCATCTTCGGTCTCTGCAAATTGACTCTCTTCCTCGCCTCCTTCTTCTGTTTCTTCTCCTGTTTCCGGCGCTTCTTCTTCATCATAATCAGCATCCGTCATGTCTTCCTCTTCAAGAAGCGGCCGGCTAGAAAATGATGGTTCTCCTTGGTCGGTTACTTTCGGTGGCGCGATCACATGCGCCAACGAAAGGATGCTCCGCCCCACCCATCCCAAATGGGCAAAAAAGACGCGATGCGTTTCAATCAGCCGCGCAAGCGATATGTTGAAAATGAAGAGAAGCGAGATAACAAGAAGCGCGAGCAATATCATGAGCGCCGCCCAGTAATCAAGATAGTTTTTGAGTGGCCAGGCAAGCGCCACCCCAAAGAGCCCGCCGCCGTTTCCCGCTATCGCCTGGCTTACTAATTCAGTCATGGGGAAGTTTAAATGGAAGATGGCGTTGAGCGAAAGGAAAAAAAGAATGAGACCAATAAAATGCGTGAGTTTGTAATCATATTCCCCTTCTTTTTCAATGAGATAGCCAATCACAATCAGTACCACCGGCAATGCAAAGCGGGTTTTGCCAAAGGCAACCGAGAGAAGCGCCGCCCAAAATGATCCCGCAAGTCCGGCCAGGTCAAAAAAAGAAAGCAGTGAGAGCCCCGCGAGCACAAACAAAAAGACCGCGAGTACCCCGCGTTTAATTTCTGGGTTAAAATCAACCCGATCAAACAACGAGGCGTTGCGGCGCGACCCGGGACGATGGTGGTATCTGGACATACGTCAAGCATATAGTATATCACATCACGCATATTTTGCCGTTTTTCCACAACAATTCTTGACACGTGTTTTCCATGCACTATAATCGTTACATTCCTCCATCAAGACCTGCGAAGGAGTCCGTGTTGCAATAGTATCGAGCGAGGGAATATAAATACTCTCCTCAACCCCGGCATTTTTTTGCCAGGGTCATATCCCCTCGTTCTGACCTATTGATTTACAGCGCGTGTCGCTTTCGCAGGTCCTGGCGGAGGATTTTGTTTTAAAAAAAGAAGGGCAGGAGATGTTGTGTCTCGCTGTCCTTCTTTTTCTCTGGTTATTGCACTCCTCGCAAATAGCGAATGGTCCCGGAATCCCGATAAATCGGGATGCCGGGGGACACTCGTTACTCACAAGCGTCGTATCCGGAAGGGCTCGGCGCAACCCGAGTGCGTGGCACCACGGGCATGGGCGTCGCGCCCATCCAGGTTTGCCCATAAACTACGTTGGGCTCTATAGTTTGCGGGCTGGCCCGCCAGCAACGCCTAAGCGTAGCTTTGCGGGCTGGCATTGGTTCCTTTTGGAAAAGGATGGTCCTCCCTGTGGGGAGGCAGCGAGCGTGATGGAACGTTGAGAAAGGAGGATGGGTGTTGCAAAGAGCGCCCATCATCGCCCGCTGTCTCGTCACAATTTTAGACAGACCCTTAAAAGAACTGGCAAGTATAGCAGATTTGACGATTTTTGTCAAGGGAAAGACCTGATTTTTCTCTAGGATTAAATAAAAAATGGTACTTATCCAGGACTGTGGACAATCCAATTTGACAAACCTTTTGACATCATGTATTCTATAGGCGAATTTTAAAAGTGCCATGCTTCCGTGGGCAAAGTGGTGGGAATTGCCCTTATTTAAGCAAAAATTAAATGCCGGCGCTCCTCCGCGCAGACAAAAATTAGCCAGGTTTTAATAAAAACCGCCTTTTGGGCGCCTCTTTTTGTTTTATGATCTTCAAACGACAGCGAGTACAAGATCGTGAACGACGTTATTTCACGGAGTTTAAGGATGCCATAGAACTCCCTCCGCTTATTGAGGTACAGAAAGATGCGTATCGCTGGTTTTTTGAAAAAGGCATCAAGGAACTTTTTGCGGAAATTTCTCCCATCACGGACTTTAGCGGTCGCGATTTGGAGCTCTATTTTGACGACTATTATATTGATGAACCCAAGTTTGCCGAAGTTATCTGTCGCGAAAAGAACATTTCCTATGAGGCGCCGCTCCGCGTCAAGGTGCGGCTGGTGAACAAACGCACCAACACCACGCATGAGCAAGAGGTGTATTTGGGTGATATTCCGATGATGACGGATCGCGGCACGTTTGTGATTAACGGTATTGAACGCGTCATTGTTTCTCAGCTTATTCGTTCGGCCGGCGTTTACTTTACGGCAGAGGTAATGCGCGGCCGCCGGTATTACGGCGCAAAAATTATTCCTAACCGCGGTGCGTGGATTGAAATTGAGACCGATCACAGTAACATTCTGTGGGCAAAAGTTGACCGTCGACGCAAGGTGGCGGTTACCAGTTTGCTCCGCGCGCTCGGCGCCGGCGATTCTGACAGTATTCGTGAACAATTGAAGAGCGTGAACATGCATCCGCATATTAATTTTGTTGAAAATACGCTGGCGAAAGATCAGGCCGGGAGTGAGGAAGAGGGATTGGTTGAGGTGTACAAACGCATACGACCCGGAGATCTTGCAACACCAGAAAACGCCCGCCAGCTTATTCACGCCATGTTTTTCAACTTTTCCCGGTACGATTTGAGCAAGGTGGGCGTGTACAAATTTAATACGCGCTTTGATCTTCCATTTAAGAAAGAAGATTCGGAAAAAATTGAAAACCGCATTTTGTCAGTGGATAAATTGATGCACGTGGTGCGCGAGGTGGTGCGCTTGAATGTGACGCAAGATGAGCCGGATGATATTGATCACTTGGGGAATCGTCGTATTCGCGCGGTGGGAGAATTGGTACAGAGCCGTTTCCGCGTGGGATTGGCGCGCATGGAGCGCATCGTGACCGATCGCATGAGTACCTATGATGTTGAAACATTGACGCCAGCGCGGCTCATTAATGCGCGGCCGGTTATTGGAGCGGTTCATGAATTCTTCATGAGTTCACAACTTTCCCAATTCATGGATCAAGTGAACCCGCTTGCGGAATTGGAACACAAACGGCGCGTTTCCGCGCTCGGTCCGGGTGGTTTGGCGCGTGACCGCGCGGGTTTTGAAGTGCGTGACGTGCACCAGACGCACTATGGCCGCATTTGTCCTATCGCAACACCGGAAGGCCCCAATATTGGCCTCGTGGGACACCTTGCCTCGTTTGCGCGGGTGAATGAGTTTGGATTTATTGAAACGCCGTATCGCAAAGTAGAGAAAGAAAAAGACGGTCGCGCGCGTGTGACGAATGACGTGGTGTATTTGAATGCGTTTAAAGAAGAAAAATCAGTAACCGCCTCGGCCACAACGCCGATTGATGCGGATGGTTACTTTACACAAAAGCGCGCGAGCGTGCGTAAATATGGCGAACCATCCATTGAGGACGCCGATACTATTGATTACGTTGATGTTGCGTCAAATCAAATTGTTTCCATCGGCACATCCCTGGTTCCCTTTTTGGAACACGATGATGCCACACGCGCGCTCATGGGTACCAATATGCAGCGTCAGGCCGTGCCGTGTATTAAACCGGACGCGCCGATTGTCGGCACCGGTATTGAGTGGCGCGCGGCAGCGGACTCCGGCTACATGATTACCTCGGCAACTGATGGCGTGGTCACCGAGGTAGATGGCGGGCATGTGGTAATTGCGGACAAGGACGATACCCTGCATGCGCACACGTTACACAAATTTATTCGTTCCAATAATGACACGAGTATCAACCAAAAGCCCGTGGTTTCTTTGGGACAGAAAGTAAAAAAAGGAGAGCTTTTGGTTGATGGGACGGGTATGGATCATGGTGAACTGGCGCTTGGACAGAATGTGCTTGTTGCCTACATGGTGTGGGACGGCTATAACTACGAAGACGCGATTATCGTTTCAGAACGACTGGTGCAACACGATCGTTTTACATCACTTCATATTGAGAGTTACATGACTGATGTGCGTGAGACAAAATTGGGGCCGGAAGTGATTACTTCGGACATCCCGAATGTCTCTGAAGAGCGTTTACAGAACTTGGACTCTGAAGGTGTGGTGCGCATTGGCGCCGAGGTTAATCCCGGCGATATTTTGGTAGGTAAAATTACCCCGAAAGGTGAAACCGATCTTTCGCCTGAAGAACGTTTGTTGCGGGCGATTTTTGGCGACAAAGCACGCGACGTGCGCGACTCAAGTTTGTATTTGCGCCATGGCGAACATGGAAAAGTAATTGGCGTTCGCACGTTCTCGCAAGAACAGGGTGACAAACTTCAGCCCGGCGTGATCAAGCAGGTTCAGGTGACCGTGGTTGATATGCGTAAAATCCAGGTTGGTGACAAGCTGGCCGGCCGCCACGGTAACAAAGGTGTTATTTCTCGCGTGGTTCCGGTTGAGGACATGCCGATGCTGGAAGATGGTACGCCGGTTGATATTATTTTGTCGCCGCTCGGTGTTATTTCTCGTATGAACTTGGGACAGCTTCTTGAGGCGCACCTTGGTTTGGCTGCAAACGCACTCGGGTATCACGTGGCAACGCCGGTTTTGGATGGTATTCCTGAAGAGAAAATTAAAGAGGAACTTGAACGCGCGGGTTTCCCCACAAACGGCCAGATTCAACTGTTTGATGGTCGCACCGGGGAACCGTTTGAACACAAGACAACGGTGGGATACTCGTACATTTTGAAATTGAATCACATGGTTGATGATAAGATTCACCAGCGTTCTATCGGTCCATACAGTTTGATTACCCAGCAACCGCTTGGCGGTAAGGCACAGCATGGTGGCCAGCGCTTTGGTGAAATGGAAGTGTGGGCGCTTGAAGCATACGGCGCGGCGCAAACATTGCAAGAGATGTTGACGATTAAATCCGATGATGTGCAGGGGCGCGCACGCGCGTACGAGGCCATTATCAAGGGCGAGGAGATTTCTCGGGTGAACATTCCGGAATCATTCCACGTGTTGACCCGTGAACTCAAAGGTCTTGGTCTGGACATTGAACTCTTAAAGCGGAGCGAGTCCGGCAAGTACACAACCGTTGAAGAATCCATGCTTGATAAAGATCCGCGTAACACCACCTTATAATATGTCCCATCCTTTGCATACCATTGATTTTGACGCGATTCGTTTGCGCATTGCATCGCCCGAGGTGATTCGCAAGTGGTCGCACGGCGAGGTGAATCGGCCAGAGACCATTAATTATCGTACGCAGAAACCGGAAAAGGGCGGATTATTTGCCGAAGAAATTTTTGGCCCCACGAAAGATTGGGAGTGTTATTGTGGCAAATACAAAAAAATTAGATATAAGGGAATTACGTGCGATAAGTGCGGCGTGGAAGTAACCCATTCGCTCGTGCGTCGTGAACGCATGGGGCACATTGAGCTTGCTGCGCCGGTTGCGCACATCTGGTTCTTGCGTTCTGTTCCTTCAAAGATTGGCACCGTGCTTGATATGGGTGTGCAGTCCATTGAACGTGTGGTGTATTTTGCTTCCTTTATTATCACCAAGGTTAATGAGCCGTTGAAGCAAGAGACGTTGGAACAGTTGCGCAATGAATATAAATCAAAGCGCCGACAAATTAAAA
>Ga0185320_10023276_pt1 | contig 22139 bp, 22 predicted proteins | sample OV2TP2_FD_128023 | JGI IMG/M metagenome (GOLD analysis project Ga0185320, IMG submission 128023) | Hot spring microbial communities from Beatty, Nevada to study Microbial Dark Matter (Phase II) - OV2 TP2 (SPADES assembly) (version 2) | ecosystem: Environmental > Aquatic > Thermal springs > Hot...
TGTTACTGCACCGCATGCATCGGTTGCAGTAGCGCCATTCAATACTGCTAAAATATTTGTGGGATTACAGCCAAGATTCACCGTTGAATAATCACCGGTGAATACCGGCGGCGTGTTATCATCTGTCCATGTTACCGAACGGGAGATGGTTGCCGTGTTGCCGCAGCCGTCCGTTGCGGTGAAGGTTCTGGTTCTTGTGCGTAAACAACCATCGCTTTGATCAGCGCCATCCGTTCCAGTACTTAATGTAACAGCGCCGCAGGCGTCGGTGGCCGTTGCGCCGTTCAGCGCTGCAGTGATTGCAGTTGCGGCAGGATTACAACCTAACGGAATATCGGCATAGCTGCCGGTGAATACCGGAGTATTATTATCAATTACACTATAGGTGGAGTTACAACTATTACTACATCCATTTATGTCTGTAAATGTCAGAGTTAATGTGTATGGAAGGCAGGAAGAACCGGCAGCAACAATTACTGAAGAATTAGTAGATGAGCCTGAAATTGTACCATTCCCTGTAATAACCCATTGATAAGAACCCGGTCCAACAGGTCCTGTGTACGTATTCTGTGAACCAGGGCATACACCATCAGTTCCAGATATATTACATGATGGCAATGCAATTACTGTAACTGCAATTACATTTGAACTTGAATCATTACAAGAACCAACATTTGGTGATAAATTAACCTGGTAATATAAAGTTCCGGTGGATGATGTAGGTGGAGAATAAGACGAGGTGAAAACATCATTTTCTGTGAAAACTGTGGTCCATGAATTCGAACCATTTGGACTTTGTTGCCAGATAAAGTCAAAAGAACCGGCACCTCCAGTAACAGTTGCTAATATTGAAGTACTTCCATTTAAACATACAGAACTGCTTCCCGTGATTGAAACGGAAGGATCAGGATTTATAATAAATACTTTTGGATTTGTTATGTCTGTTGCTCCACATGCATCGGTGACTTCACAGGAATATAAATAAGTACCTGAAGATGCTATTTGTCCAGGATTGATGGTTGAAGATGTTGAATCTGCAATGGGTAACCCATTCAATAACCACTGATAACTGTATGGTGCGACTCCACCAGTTGTTCCAGTTACATTTAAAGGCGCAGGATTGTAACCAACACAAGCTGTAACTGTGTCCGTATTATGACTCCCGGCATCCAATGGACTTGCTGGCGGTGCATGCACAGTCACATTAAATGAACAGCTTGCAGTATTTCCGCAGGCATCAGTAACTGTCCACGTAATGGTGGAAGTACCCGATCCAAATACAGTTCCATCCAGTGTGGTTGTTGAAGACGTTGTAACCGGGCCTGATGAAGTAAAAGAATAAGAAAGTGTTGTCTGGTCAGAACAGGATGGATCGGCTGTGCCACTTGCATCCCATAAAGTGCCGCTATGTGTGTAAGTAGTGCCGCTGCTTAAACATATTGTGGAATCAGGATAACAAATGATTGAGGCATCGGTGGTAGCTTCAATTTTCTCATAACTGTTTTTCCCAACTACTTCAACCAGCAGCTCTGCTGGCACACCCAAAAATTTTTTTAATACAGGGGAAAAATTAACGAATGAATTTTGTCCTGGTTGAAATGAATTTGATTGTCCCAACCCAATTCCATGAAATGCCAGTATCATCAGCAGCACAAAGCAAGCCATCCTTCCTTTTTTCAGAAAGCGGTTAAACTCATTTTCATAAACGGGTTTAAAAGTCGCAATATCGCTGTGCCTGCCAGTCAATTTTCTCTTTATAAACTTTGGTTGGTTTATAAAAGCTTCATGGGTAACAATCCGGCTTTCCACGGCTATGAATTGCTAACACCAATGAATGCCAAAAATGTTTTTCTAATCCGAACCTGGCTTAACGGGATTTTCAAAAAGGATATTAAAAGAAGTGCATGCCGTACTTTCAACTTACAGCCATCAATTGTTTACTGCCTTAGAAGTATCCTTTTCCCTGGTAGTGGAGAATAAAAACTGGAAACTGAAATGCAAACCTGTGTGTAAATTTTCCGAATTTTCATGCCGGCTGATTTTATGGTTAATAAATCCGGCTTCTCAAGGTCATTGGTTTCAACTTAGGTTATTAATAGACAGGATTTTAAGTAGAGCTATAAATCTACAAAACTTATCGGGTTTTCACTATATTTTTCAGGTTTATTATCCACTTTTTTCAAGCCTGAACGGGGAAGCGAAAAAAATACCACGAAGCGGGTATTGGAAGGGATCATTTGATGAAAGAAAATAGTAAAATCACGATACTCCAAATCAGCCAAAAAAGTTTAACCATCTACTTTCTTTACTGTAAATCTTCGGGTTTTTTATGCCGGTAAATAAGCAGTACCGGTTAAAATATACAGTTTTTAAAAAAAAGAGGCTTATGCACAAACATGAGCCTTGAATACCTGTGAAGAACAGCCCCGATTGAACCGGGGTGACCTCTTTCCCGATGGCTATCGGGACAGCAAACGCTCAGCCGGCTGATCCAGTCAGCCATTTGATGTACTTCCTGCTTTTTTTGGCTTTAATTTCTTTTTCCCTGGTAATAGCCGATATCCTGTCGGGGAGTTCTTCTTTATATTTCAAAACCCAGTCATTGGCTTTTGCAGTAAAGGAAGAAATTCCGCTATTATGTTCCTGCATTCTTTTTTCAATTTCAGAGGTATATCCGATGTAATATTTGTCAAGGGAAGCACTGTAAATAATATAGACACAGAAAGTATTCAAAGAGAAAGGCTCGTTATTCACTGGATGCAAGTTTTTGGAAGAACAGCCCCGGTTGAATAGGGGTGACCTGTTTTCTTATTTGTGGAGAACAGCCCCGGTTGAACCGGGGTGACCTCTTTCCTTATTTGTGGAGAACAGCCCCGATTGAATCGGGGTGACCTCTTTCCTTATTTGTGGAGAACAGGGGAGTCGAACCCCTGACCTCTTGCATGCCATGCAAACGCTCTAGCCAGCTGAGCTAGTTCCCCAAACGGAGGGCAAAAATAAGTGATTCAATAGTTTCGGCAAACTCCCTTTTCCCGTTAACATCCATGATTTTTGTCATCAAATGCTCATAATTGTTTTTTTAATTTTAAATACACTTTTAAATAATCAAAGGAAAATATAGTTTTGTAGTCCCAAATGTTTATGGCTTTGAAATTAGTAGCAACCATATTCATTTCTTTTTTTTCAATCCTTCCGAAAAGCTCAGCTCCCGGCAGTGATAATGTATGCGGTTTGTGGAAAGGCTATTTCGGAACGATTAATGAGATTAACGAAATTTCCGTAAAACTCAATGCCGGAAATAAGGCAGAAATAATCTGCCGGTATGCCGATGTATGTGTCGGGTCGGCCGGCACCTATAAGCTGGTTGGCGATACCGCCATCATCATTTCTTATTTATCTCCAGAAAAAAAATCATGTGAAGTGATTCTTTACGGCAACCTGAACCGTACCGGAAGTTTTATTGACGGCCAGTGGGATGCAGCCGGAAATGAAAAAGGCTGTTTCTACCTGCAGAAACAAATTACTTCAATCGCCTTCTGATTTTTTCGTTCCATTTTTCTTGCTGTACCCTCCTCATTACCGCTCCTGTTTTTTATCATCAATTTCCAGAATCATTTTAAATGAACCCATGACTTGATAAGCGGCACAGCATGGCCGGTAAATTTTACTGACCTTTAGTGAAACTTCCTGTAATGAAACGAAAATCATTTTTGCAACTGGGCGCCGGCGCACTCATCACCCTTCCTGCCATTTTACAGGGTCAGCAATCGCCGGCAACTCTTTCAGCAAAAACTGACCCGCTGCCTTCTGAAAAAGTAAAAGATTTTGTGATTGCCGGTCATGGCAACCTGGATAAAGTAAAATCAATGCTGACGGAATTGCCAACCTTACTCTATGCCACATGGGACTGGGGTGGCGGTGATTTTGAAACGGCTATTGAAGGCGCCGGTCATGTTGGCAACAAAGAAATAGCAAATTATCTTATCGGCATCGGTGCCCGCACCAGCCTGTTTGTGCTTACCATGCTGGGCAAAACAAAGATTGTAAAAACATGGCTTGAGGCATATCCTGAATATTTATTTGCCAGGGGCCCGCATGGTTTAACACTGCTGCATCATGCACAAAAGGGCGGAGATGATGCAAAAGAACTGCTGGATTACCTGCAGGCAAAAGGGTTGAAAGAAACCAAATCAAAACTTTAAAACATTTTTTATGAAACTTAAACTGACGGCTGTTGCCATTTTATTTATTTCTGTTGTGCATGCACAAATGGATTTGCCACCCAGCGGCGGCAACCCGAGAGCTACCGTTACCGAGGAAGTGGGCATCACTTCCATTTCTGTTAAATATTCAAGACCCGATGTAAACGGAAGGGAGGGAAAGATATTTGGAGAGAGCAGCAGTTTTCCTGTTGCTTACGGGTTTACTTCGCTTAATTTAAATACCAATAAAAACACGCAGCCCTGGCGTGCCGGTGCCAATGAAAATACGGTTATTACATTTGAACATGATGTGAAAGTGGAAGGTAAGGAACTGAAAGCCGGCACTTATGGTTTGCACATGGCTGTGTGGCCCGATAAGGCAACCGTAATTTTTTCCGGCCAGTCCGGTGCATGGGGCAGTTTTTATTACGATGAAAAATTTGATGCGCTGCGTGTGGAAGTGAAACCCGTGAAGCTGGATAAAAGCGTGGAGTGGCTGAAATATGAATTTATTGAACATAAACCCAAATACTGCGTGATTGCACTGCAGTGGGAAATGCTCTCCATCCCTTTCCGGGTGGATGTGGATGTGGACAACATCGTGGTGGCAAAGCTGCGGGATGAAGTGACCGGCCAGAAAGGGTTTAATGCATTCAACATGCTGGCAGCAGCTAATTACTGCATCAATAACAATGTAAACCTGGAAGAAGCCCTGGCGTGGGCACAGCGGGCAGCCGGAACAAAAACTTTTGCCACACTCAATGCGCTCAGCAATGCCTATGCAAAAAATAATAAACAACAGCAGGCAGATTCAGCGCTGAACGAAGCACTGGTTTTTGCCAATGTCAACCAGTATCTTAATGCAGGCCGTTCACAGCTTACAGCCAAACGGCCAGACAGGGCACTGGAAATATTTGCCGCCAGCCAGAAAAAGCATGGCGATGTGTATGCCGTGAATGCCGGCTTTATGTCATACTATTCGGCCAAAGGAGATTTTAAAAAAGCGCTGGAGTATGCGGAAAAGGCATTAACCCAGGCGCCGGAAGCGCAGAAAGCAACCATCACTGCAAACATTACAAAACTAAAAGAAGGAAAGGATATAAACTGATCTTTGTGGCAAATGGTAAAACAGGATTTAATTCTTTCCTGGATGAAAAAACTGGCGCCGATATTATGGACAAAAAACCTCCGGGAAACAATTTCTTTTTATGAAAATGTGCCGGGCTTCAGGGGGCATAGCAATTTTCCCGATTTTGTTACCCTGATAAAAGATGAAGTGGAAATAATGTTTGTGGTACCCCGGGATGAACCGGATGATTGTAAAGAACCCGGAAATAAAGAAGAATTTTTTCCCCAACCTGTATTGACCGGCAGTATTTACATATTTATGCATGAGGTAGAAAAATTTTGGAATGTGGTGAAAGACAAAGCCAGGATAAAATCGGCAATTGATGACCGGGAATATTTAATGCGTGATTTTTCTATAATCGACAACAACGGGTATGAACTTGTTTTCGGTGAAGACATCAGTCATAAATAATTTTGGACATAAATAAAAACTGAAATATGCAAAACGCCATCAGCTGGTTCGAAATAGGAACCACCGATCTTGAAAGAGCAACCCGATTTTATGAAACCATTTTCAGGATCAAACTGAATCCGCTGGATTTGCAGAATATCCGCATGCGGATGTTTCCGCTGGATAACATGATGACCGGCATAGGCGGCGCCATTGTTGACAGCGGCGGTTTTCATAAGCCTTCGGCCACCGACGGGCCCCTCGTTTACCTGAATGCAAATCCCGATGTGCAACTGGTACTCGACAAGGTAGAATCGGCCGGCGGAAAAATTATGGTGCCCAAAACAGAAATCAGTCCGGAATACGGTTTCATGGCCGTTATAATGGACAGCGAAGGCAACAGGATTGGATTACATAGTGTGCCGGTAAAATGAGTGATGAGTGATGAATGATGAATGAAAACTCACCACTCACAATAGCAGCATTATGGAATTTTCATTTAAACCACTGACTTCTTCCAACTGGAAAGATTTTGAAACCTTGTTCGGGCCAAAAGGCGCCTGCGAGGGTTGCTGGTGCATGAGCTGGCGTCTGTATGCTGCTGATTACAAAAAGATGAAAGGTGAAGGCAACCGCAAAGCGATAAAAGAACTGGTAAAAAAATCATCACCGGGTATTTTGGCTTACGAGGATAAAAAACCGGTGGGATGGTGTGCAATAGCACCACGAAAAGAATATATACGGCTTGAAAACTCAAAAGTGCTGCAGCCGGTAGATGATAAACCCGTTTGGAGTGTGAGCTGTTTTTTTATTGCAAAAGATTATCGACGTAAAGGTTTAACGGAACCCTTGCTGAAGGCTGCAGTTGCTTTTGCTTTCAAGAAAGGAGCAAAAATTGTAGAAGGATATCCGGTGGAAGTAAAAAAGGGGAGGATGGCCGATGTATTTGTGTGGACAGGTCTGGCATCAGTTTTCAGAAAAGCAGGGTTCAATGAAGTGCTCCGCCGCAGTGAAACAAGACCGGTAATGCGGATTCAAAAAAGCTGATTTTTTTTATTCATTTTATAAAAATTGGTTTATGTCAACCTTCGACTGGACAACTTTTGTAACCCGTGTGCCGGTAAATGCCCCCGAAGAAAAACTTTACTGGTGCTGGGCAACAAGAGAGGGAATGGAGTACTGGTTTCTGCGGCTGAGTGAATATAAAAAACCGGATGGAAGTTTAAGGGCCGGGAATGAATTTGTGCAAAAAGGCGACAGCTACCGCTGGCGCTGGCATGGCTGGCCCGATGAAGTGACCGAAGAAGGAACTATCCTTGAATGCAATGGCAAAGATTTTTTTAAATTCACTTTTGGCAAGGCGGGTATTTGCAGCGTATCAATTAAGCAGGAAGAAGGCCTGTGTGTGGTTGAGTTATTACAGGAGAATATTCCCGATGATGAGGAAGGCAGGCACTATTGGCATGCAGGCTGCAAAACCGGCTGGACATTTTATCTTGCTAATTTGAAATCATTGCTGGAAGGAGGAATTGATTTGCGGAATAAAAATGAGAAGCTGAAGAATGTGATTAATTCATAGTTCTCACAGATGTCACAGATTTACACAGAAAAAAATCTGTGAGAGAAAAATTGCTCACGGATTACACAGATTTACACAAAAAAAAATCTGTGAGAGAAAAATTGCTCACGGATTACACAGATATGCACAGAAAAAAATCTGTGAGAGAAAAATTGCTCACGGATTACACAGATTTACACAGAAAAAAATCTGTGAGAGAAAAATTGCTCACGGATTACACAGATTTGCACAGAAAAAAATCTGTGAGAGAAAAATTGCTCACGGATTACACAGATTTGCACAGAAAGAGCACGACTGTAAAAAACTACAGATATGGATATAAACGACCTTACCTATAAAATCAGGGGCGCTATATTCAAAGTACACCAAACACTTGGCCCGGGGCTGCTTGAAAGTGTTTATGAAGCCGCATTGCTTTATGAGTTTTTTCAGCGGGGATTAAAAGCTGCCTCGCAGGTTGGCCTTCCTGTAAATTATAATAATGTTCAGTTAGAGCTTGGATTCAGGCTTGATATTCTTGTTGAGGATTCGGTTATCATTGAAATTAAATCTGTTGAAGCCTTACAGGATGTTCATAAAAAACAGCTGCTGACTTATTTAAAATTGTCAGGCAAAAAGATTGGAATTCTTGTAAACTTTAATGTCAGTAGTTTGAAGGATAAGGAAAGTTTAATAAGAATAATTAATTAATATTTACAGCGGCTATTGATTTTTGCTTAAAGAAAAAATCTGTGTTCATCCATGCAATCTGTTAGAAAATAAATTTATGGCATACAACGAAAAACTTGCAAACATGACAAGGGAACTGATTTCCCTTGCAGAAAAAAACGTACAAGAAAAGGCTATGTTCGGTGGTTTATGCTTTATGGTAAATGATAAAATGTGTGTCGGCGTGGAGAAAGACCGGCTGATGGTGCGTCTTGATCCGGCCAGGTATGATGAAGTGATGGAAAAAGAGGGCTGTAAGCCTATGGACTTTACCGGCAAAGTGATGAAAGGGTTTGTGTTTGTGGATGCGGATGTGCTCAATACAAAAAAGAAACTGGAGTATTGGGTCAGGCTGGCGCTGGAGTATAACAAGGTTGCAAAAGCAAGTAAGAAAAAAACCTCCGTAAAAAAGGCAGTGAAGAAGAAATGACACTGGAAGCCATTGAAAAAATCTGTAAAAGTTTTCCGGATGTGACGGAAGATATCAAATGGGAAAACCACCTGTGTTTTAATGTAGGCGGTAAAATGTTTTTAATTACGTCGCCTGACTTGTTGCCGGTGACGGCTTCGTTTAAAACGTCGGAAAAAAAATTCATTGAGCTGACAGAACGGGAAGGTTTCAGGCCGGCGCCTTTTTTAGCCAAACATAAATGGGTGTATGTGGATGATATCAGCCGCCTGAACAGCAGGGAATGGGAGGAACTGCTTCAGCAGGCGTATGAATTAGTAAAAGAAAAACTGCCCAAAGGCAAAAAAGCAGCAAAAAGAAAAACAAAAGATAATTTCTAAAAATCTATAACTCAAAAAATCTCACCTTCAGGGAGGTTAGGAGGCGCTGAAATGAAATTTGATTTTCTCAAATCGTACCAGGTACTTGAACGGACACCTGTCGTTCTGAAAGCTTTACTCAGTCACCAGCATGATGATTGGATAATGAATAATGAAGGCCCCGAAACATTTTCACCATATGATGTGGTGGGGCATTTGATTCATGGCGAACGAACAGATTGGACGGCAAGGGTGAAAATGATCCTGGAACACGGTACAGCGAAAACTTTTATGTCCTGGGATCGCTTTGCAATGTACGAGGAAAGCAAAGGAAAAACATTGCAGCAGTTGCTGGACGAATTTGAAAAATTGAGAAACGAAAACATGACCTGGCTAAAGTCACTCAACTTAACAGAACAGGATTTGGATAAAAAAGGAATGCACCCGAAGCTGGGAGAAGTGACGCTGCGGAATTTATTATCCACCTGGGTGGTGCATGATTTGACCCACCTGGCCCAAATTACAAGAGTAATGGCCAAACAGTACAAAGAGGAGATGGGGCCCTGGCCGGAGTTTTTCAGAATATTGAGTTTTTAAAACAATCCGGTAAATACAAAACCGATAAATCATGAGCAAATTATTAATCGTAATGAGCTGTCTTTTTTCGCTGCAGGTTTTTGCACAGGATACCGCCAAAGCAAAACCAAACGCTTACCTCGGTGTGCTCACCCTGACGGAAAAATAAAAGGATGAAAAGAGCTGGTCCAAAGCAGATGAGGCTATTGTAGGCGAACATTTCCAGCGGCTGAAAAAGTATAAAAATGAGGGTGTGGTGGTGCTGGCCGGCAGAACAAACCTGCCGTTGGATAACCCTGATATGATCGGTCTTGTAGTATTTTATGCAAAAGATGATGCGGCCGCTTTACAGTTTATGCACGATGATCCGGCTGTGAAAAATAAAATCATGCAGACTAAAGTACATCCTTACGGGCTGGCATTACTGAAATGTGAATAATCAAATAGCCATGGCAATCCGTGTCAAAGCAATGACCCCTTTGCTCCAGGTGTTTGATATGCAAACATCACTTGATTTTTATTGTAACAAACTTGGTTTCATTCTGGTGGAGAAAGCCGGCCCTCCGGATGACATTGGCTGGGTGATGCTCAAACTCAATGATACGAGGCTTATGCTCAACACGCAATACGAAATGCCCGACCGCCCTGGTAGCCCCGATCCTGCCAGGAAGGAAGCGCATACGGATGCATGCCTGTATTTTATGTGTGATGATGCGGATAAAGTGTATGATTATGTCATTCAAAAGGGAATTGAAGCGGCTAAGCCGGCAATTGCGCCTTATGGTATGAAACAGCTTTATATTACCGACCCGGATGGGTATAATATCTGCTTTCAGTCGCCTATAATCATCAAAAACCAAAATTGACTGTAACTTGCACTGCGTATAGCGTTAACTTTCTGATCTCCTCAAAAAATTTTTTTATGAAACGGATACAACTGCCAATGGTTGCCTTGTTAATGAGTATTGCTGCAACTGTCAGCGCACAAAATGTCATTGTCAGCCCGCAGTGGCTGCATGAAAATATCAGCGATCCAAACATTGTTATACTGCAGCCTAATTTTCTTCGGTTGGACTATGAAGCTGAACATATCAAAGGTGCCAGGTTTCTCTGGCCTACGTGGTTGTCGGCCGATTCACCCGAGGGAAGTTTTAACCCGCCCGATACAAAAACAGCTACTAAGGTTTTGCAGGATTTGGGAATAAATAAAAATTCAAAAGTGGTGCTTTGTCACACAAAAGCTGAGGTAAGTGTGACGGCCCGCATGTTTGCTACATTGGAATATTTAGGATTGAAGGGGCAGGTATATTATTTAAACGGCGGATTGGAAGCATGGAAAAAAGCCGGTTACCCGGTAACCAAAGAAATGCCTGAAATTAAAAAAGGAAATTTTGTTGCCGCTGTAAATCCTGTACTGGTGGATAAAGATTATGTTTTGAAATCATTGCAGGCCAAATCGGCCGAAGTGGTGGATGCACGATTGAAACGATTTTATGACGGCGATCCTACCGGCAATCCCCGCGACGGGCATATCACAGGCGCCTTAAATCTGCCTTATACCGATATGATTGATTCCACCAATAACATAAAACCGACGGAAGTATTGCAGAAAAATTTTGGCGCCGTGGTGCCAGACAAAAACAAAGAAGTGGTTACCTACTGCTTCATCGGGCAAACGGCCAGTGTGATTTACCTCACCGGCAGACAACTGGGTTATAACATAAAAGTGTATGATGGTTCGGTGCAGGAGTGGAGCCGCCTGCCTGAACTGCCGATGGAGAAAACAAAGAAAGAATAAGTACCTTTCAATTTTTAATTCCCGGCGGGGAGGGTATTTTATCCGCTTTGATTTATGGGTGTTCTGAAGCAGATAGCCGAATATTTATACATCCGCAAGCCGGACCCCAACAGGCCCAAAAGCGATTTTGTAAACAAAATGCACTGGATCAACCGGACCAGCATTCTTATTTTTATTCTCTGCCTGGTGCTGCTGGCAATAAAATTATTTTCCTGAAGTAAAGCGGTGGATGATTTGTGCAGCGGCAGCAGAGGCATCGCCTTTTTGGTGCAACAGGCTTTTCAGTGCTTCATAATCGGTTTTCATTTGTGAAATACGTTGCTCATTCTTCAGCAGCTCGTTTAATTCTGAAACAAGATTTCTTTCATTCATATCTTGTTGTATCAGCTCTTTCACTGCCAGTTTGTCCATTATCAGGTTTACCAGCGAAATGTATTTCACTTTTACCAGCCGCCGGCCCACCTGGTACGAAAGCCAGGAACCCTTGTAACAAACCACCTGTGGCACCCCGAACAATGCAGTTTCCAGTGTTGCTGTACCCGAGGTAACCAATGCTGCCTTCGCCTTCATCAGCAATTCGTAAGTCTTGCCGGATACGGACGAAACATTTAAATAGTTTTTCATAAGCCTGTCGTAAAATTCATCTTCAATTCCCGGCGCCCGGGCCACCACAAATTCATATTGCGGAAATGATTTACTTACCTCCAGCATCACCGGCAGCTTTTTCAGTATTTCCTGTTTGCGGCTGCCGGGCAAAAGAGCAATGAGTTGGGAGTCGTGAGTCGTGAGTCGTGGGTTTTCATTTCCCGACTTTTGATTACGGACTATTGACCCTTCTTCGCTAAAGCTTCGGAAGGCAGATTTCTGACTCCTGAACTCCTCAATTTCCTCCACCAGCGGATGCCCCACATACTCCACCTCCCAGTTCCATTTGTTTTTAAAATAATCTTTTTCAAATGGAAGTATCACCAGCATTTTATCAATACACTGCTTCATCGTCTTTACCCGGTTTGCCTTCCATGCCCACACCTGCGGCGAGATGTAATAGATGATACGTAATCTTTTCTGCTTTGCCCATTTGGCTATACGTAAATTGAAGCCGGGGTAATCAACCAGGATTAAAGTATCCGGTTGAAACTGTTCAATATCTTTTTTGCAAAACTTCAGGTTGCGCAGGATGGTAAAAATATTTTTCAGCACTTCCCAGAAACCCATAAAAGCAAGATCACGATAATGTTTTACCAATTCACTCCCTGCCTGCTGCATTTTATCGCCGCCCCAGCAGCGAATGACAGCCGAACTGTCGAGTTTCTTCAGTTCTTTGATAAGATTGCTGCCGTGCAGATCACCCGATGCTTCCCCTGCGATAATGTAATACTTCATACTTCCTGCACCCAACGGTGAAATATTTTGTGGATAAATTATCGTGCAAAATAAGTATTTGTTGAATAGCGGTATGAAAGCTGAACTTTTCATGCCCCAGCTGCATAAAAGAATAATCAGGGAATAAAAGTTGAACGGAGCGTCGCAACGGGTACAACATAGAATGACAATTGCCGGTAACCTAAATAAAAACTTTCAGCACCAGTATGGCAATGCCGTAAATCAGGGTGGTCACAAAAATTCCTTTGGCCGTTTTGTCCCGGTGTGTATTAATATAAAGTGTAAACATAACTGCATTGGCCAGCAGGCAAAGTGCGCCGATGGAAGTAATGAGCCGGCTGTCGTGAAAGAAATAATCGAGAAAATCAGCCATGCTGTAGGAAGAAAAATTTACAAAATAAACAATTACCAGGCCCAGCAGCGGACCCAGTACACCCAATAACAATCCAAATTTCAGGTTATCTTTTTTCATTATAAATGCCGCCACTCTTTTTCAAATTTTTCCTTTAAAATATAATTGGTCATATCAAATTGCACCGGCACCACACTCACGTAGTTATTGGCCAGCGCCCATACATCGGTGTCTTTGCCTTTATCAAAGTTGACAAACTCACCTGTAAGCCAATAATATTTTCTGCCGTGCGGGTCGTTCCGCTCCACAAAATCTTCTTCGTACTTGGCGTAAGCCTGCCGGCAGATTTTTATGCCTTTGATTTCCTCTGCTGCCACTGCCGGGATATTTACATTCAGGATCATGTGCTTGTCCTGTTCCGTACCCAGCAGTTTTTCTACAATGATGCGGGCATATTTTTTTGCTCCTTCAAAATTCGCCTCGATGCTGAAATCGAGCAATGAAAAACCAACCGATGGAATGCTTTCAATAGCCGCTTCTACGGCAGCCGACATGGTGCCGGAATAAATTACGTTGATGCTGTGATTGGCGCCATGGTTGATGCCGCTCAGGCAAAGGTCGGGTTTGCGATGCAACACTTTATCCACCGCCAGTTTTACACAATCCACCGGTGTGCCGGTGCATTGGTATGATTCCACACCTTCAAAACTGTGCGCTGCATGCAGGCGCAGTGGCGAGCCGATAGTAATGGCATGCCCCATGCCCGATTGTGGTTTGTCGGGAGCCACTACTACAATTTTACCCAGGTCTTTCACCGCTTCCACCAGGTTGCGTATGCCCGGGGCAGATATACCATCATCGTTGGTGATTAGGATTACCGGTTTTTCCCTGCCTGATTTTTTTAGTGAAGCCGTTACTGTTTTCCTGGTTTTAGCCATAGCTGTTATTCCCCGGCAAAAATGTTTTGTTTTTCGCTGCCTGCCAAAAAGATTCAGCTAAAAAAAATTTTGACTGCCCAAAATGTTTAGTAATTTGCGGCTAACTCAATTAGCTCCAATGTCATCAGCCAATCAAAATATCAAGTACCTGCGCAAGCTGCGCGGATGGACACAGCAGGAATTTGCCGACAAACTACGCATCAAGCGGTCGCTCATCGGTGCTTATGAAGAAGAAAGAGCCCATCCCAATATGGATGTGCTGGAATCGGTCTGCGATATTTTCAAACTTTCAATGGATGAGCTGCTGCGAAAAGACCTGAGTGATAATAAAGGCAATTATTTGGCAAAGCGAAGAGCGATAAAACTTGCCGGTGGCCGGCCCGATATTCCCTTTGTGCCGGTAAAAGCTGCCGCCGGTTACCTGAACGGCTATGCTGACCCGGAATACATTGATGAATTGAATACATTTACCTTGCCGATGCTTTCCGGCGGCAATTACCGGGCATTTGAAATCATGGGCGACTCCATGCTGCCTACACCCAGCGGCTCCATCATAGTGGGGGAAAAGGTGGAAACCACGGATGATTTAAAAAATAACTATGCTTATATCATCGTATCGAAAAGTGACGGTATCGTGTATAAAAGAATTGAAAAAAATAATCGCATTAAAAATAAGCTGACACTCATAAGCGATAACCCGGCTTACCAACCTTACCAGATAAATGCCGATGAAATACTCGAAATTTGGCAGGCTTCGGTGGTTATCAGCAGGGCCGGAATCCAGCAGCGTTGGGACATTAACCAGCTGGCCAATATAGTGTCCAACTTACACCAACAGGTAAGCACACTGAAAAAAAAGATGAATTGAGCCTGAAGCCGTTGTTTTTCCCGCTTAATTAAATACCTCTATTGCTATGTAAGAAATTTTTAATGGACTATATTTGACCCCGGCTAACTGTCTTACTGTATGACCATTAGATTCTTATTGCCTGTACCCCTGATACTGCTTTCCCTCATTGGTTTTTCTCAAACGAAAAAACTGACTGCAGTAAAAACCAATCATCCGCCGCGTATTGATGGCGACCTGGATGATATTGCCTGGCAAACAGCCCCGCTTGCAAAAGATTTTATTCAAAACTTCCCTAATGCCGGAGAGCCTTCCGCCGTGAGGAGCGAAGTGAAAATTCTTTACGACAACTCGGCCGTTTATATCGGGGCCATACTATTCGACGATCCTGCCTTGATAAGAAAGCAACTGACAGCAAGAGATGGTGAGCAGCGCAGCGATGTGGATTATTTTTCTGTTTTCTTCGATACGTACAATGACAACCAGAACGGGTTTCAGTTTCTTGTCACTTCAGCCAATGTGCAAACGGATGCCAAGCTGGCGGCAAATCAAAACGTCGAATTTGGTGAATATGGCGATAAAACATGGGATGCAGTGTGGGAAAGCAAAACCCGCATCACTGACAATGGCTGGGTGGTGGAAATGCGCATTCCTCTTTTCTCACTACGTTTTTCAAAAAAAGAAATGCAGAACTGGGGTATCCAGTTTCTCCGCTTTACCCGTCGAAATAATGAAAACTCGTTCTGGAATTTTGTTGACCCCAATGTAAATGGTTTTGTCAACCAGTTTGGCGATTATACCGGCCTGCAGGATATTCAACCGCCATTGCGACTGAGTTTTTCGCCTTATTTATCCGGCGGTGTCAATATATCGCCGGTAGGAAATGAATATAAAACCGAGTGGCTGAAAAGTGGAGGCATGGATTTGAAATACGGCATCAGCGAAAGCTTTACACTGGATGCCACTATCATTCCGGATTTTGGCCAGGTAGTGTCAGATAATGTGGTGAATAATCTTACACCCTACGAAATCAAGTTTGATGAAAACCGCCAGTTTTTTACTGAAGGCACCGAGCTGTTTAATAAAGCCGGCTTGTTTTATTCACGTCGGGTGGGAAGAACACCACAGAAATTCCGTTCGGTTCAGAATTTTGTAAACAGCAACGGTAATTATACCATTAAAGAGAACCCGGCTGTCACACATCTTTATAATGCACTAAAATTTTCTGGCCGTACAAATAACAAACTCGGGCTGGGCCTCTTCAATGCAGTCACACAGGAAGAAAGAGCTATTGTGCGAAATAAAACAACAGGACTCGACAGCAGCATTGTAACCGAGCCGCTGGCCAACTACAATATCCTGGTGTTTGACCAGGTGCTGAAAAACCGCTCTTATATAACACTTACCAATACCAATGTGCTGCGTGAAGGCGCCGCCAAACGTGACGCCAATGTATCAGCTTTTGATTTCAGCTTTTTCGACAAGCACAACAGCTTTAATGCAAGAGGCGCCATACGGTACAGCAAAATTTTCGGGCCTGCTCCTTACGACGGCTTCAATACTTTTTTACGCATCGGCAAAGTGAGCGGCAAGGTGCAGTATTACCTGCAGAGCAATATCGAGTCGGACAAGTACGACCCAAACGACCTCGGAATTTTATTTGCTGCCAATGAAATTTCCTACACCGGGCAGATCAGCTACAACCAGTTTACTCCCAAGGGAAATTTTTTAACATACAACTACAGCCTGCGGGCCAACTTCGGCTGGCTTTACAAACCGTATGCATTCACCCACACAAGGCTGACTGCCGCGGGCTTCTGGGTATTTAAAAATTTCTGGGATGTCCGGTTCACTCTTGGTTCGCAGCCAGCAGGCGAAAACGATTATTTTGTTCTTAACACGCCGGGCCGCTATGCCAAACGGCCGCCCTGGAGCTATGCCGAAATTGAAGGCAGTACCGACAGCCGCAAAAAACTTTATTTCAGTTACGAGTTCCTGAAGGGATTATTTCATATTCCCGAAAAACACAATTACCATATTCTCGAACTCGGACTGCGCTACCGCTTCAGCAACAAAGTGTCGATGGAGGTTAACAACAGGCATGAAGCAGAAACTGATTACATAGTATATGCCGGCAGCGAAACCAACGGCGAACCCATCATCGGGTTTGTTGATTTCACCGACGTCACTTCCATTTATTCCGGACTGTACAATTTTACACCCCGCATGAACCTGGCCATGCGCATCCGCCACAACTGGAGCAAGGTTATTTACAAACGGTTTGCAAATGTGGATGAAAATGGAAAAGATATTCCCCGGCCATTTATATCAGACCAGGATGAAAATATAAATTTCTTCAACCTCGATGCGTTCTTTACCTGGGATTTCAGGCTGGGCAGCCGGGTGGTAGTTGGCTGGAAAAATTTCCTCGGCAACGAAGAATATGTTGACGGCGCCATGAACATGAAATACCTCAGCAACCTGGGAAAAACACTGGAACTCCGCCACGGCAATGAATTTACACTGCGCTTTATTTATTTTATTGATTACAACCAGCTCAGGAGGAAGAAGTGAGGAAGTAATCAGGAGTGGGAAGTAAAAAGTCAGTAATCCTGACTTACTCATCACTCATCAAACATTTGCCTCACTGTACCTGTAACAGCCCGTTTTCAATAATGGCAAAAACATGTTCTCCCGGCTGAGGTAAAATTTTTGCCATGCCTGAAAAACGGCTGAAGGCCGGCAGCACGGCATAATTATTTTTAAAATAAAAACACGGAAGCTCCAGCACCTGGCGGCCCCGGCCTTTCATAAACACCGAGGGATGCAGGTGACCGCAGAATGAATAATGTTTTTCATTCGCCGATGCCTCAATTGTTTCCGGGTCATGATAAAAAGAAAAATCATCAATCTGCAGTTTGTTTTTTCTTTTTATGTTCAGCTCTTTGTACCAGGCATCTTCCAGTATATCGTGGTTGCCCGTTACCAGTTGAATCTTCAGGGCACGCAAGTCGTTTCGCCATTTTTTAAAAAGCTCCAGTTCCCTGTTTGATTGGCTGTGGCTCAGGTCGCCGGCAATAATCAGCTGCTCGGCTTTGAAAAAAAGCACCTGGGTAAACAGGCGCTGCAGGTCTTCCTTAAATACTTTTTGCGGCACGGGTATGCCCGATTTCCGGAAATGCCCCGTTTTTCCAATGTGCAGGTCGGCAATGATGAGTGTTTTCTGTTTTTCCCAGAACAAAGTTCTTTCCGGGCTCAACACAAAATCATTTTCATTGATGCTGTAAACTACCAGGGCATTCATAAGATGGATGCAAAATTAAACTCCTGTTTTGAATGCCGGTTACCTGCTGATGCAAAATTTCCATGGCACCGGGTGAGTATTGCTGCGTAGCAAATAAACACCGGGTGGTAAAGTAGCAACCGGTACATGATTTTTCCCCGTACTGATGCTGATATGCTTTACCAGTTTGCCGGCGCTGTTGTATAATGCAAGCTGCATTGGTTCATCAGCTTCAATTACCAGCTCATCTTTTGCAGGCACCGGGTAAAGCAAAAGCAGGTTATTTTTGGCCACCATAGCCGTTATAATTTCTGAATAGCTGAACCGGCCGTCTGCATCCCTTTGTTTCAGCCGGTAATAATGCCTGCCTGCCTGAACATGGCTGTGTAAATAAGAATAGGAAGTGGCTGCGGTGGTAGTTCCCCTGCCTGCTACACGATTGAGCAAAGAAAAATTTACCCCATCAGTACTGTGCTCAATTTCAAAAAACCGGTTGTTTGTTTCTGATGCTGTTGTCCATTTCAGCAGCACATTGTCTTTATCAGTTGTTGCAGTGAAGGAAGTAAGCACTACCGGCAGTACGAAGCTTCCCAAACCGGAGGAGCCGCAAAAGCAGTAAGTGCCCGTGCGCTGCGAAGCTGCACTGGCGCTGCCAAACACACGGAAATAATAAAGCTGTCCAACAGTAAGCCCCGAAAGAGTAAGTGTGACACCGCTGCTGGGGCCGGCCGCTTTGGCGCAGCCTATTTCGGCCAGCGAGCCACAGGTGGGTCCGCCGGAAAAAGCCTGTATGCAGGCAATAAACGATACATTCTGTATCACATTAATTACGGCTGTGGTTGATGTGGCATAAAAATTAAACCAGATATCGGAGCCATCCTGCGCATTGTTGGTGCAAGATGGGGCAGAGGCACAGGCGTCCATCGTCGTTGTGGGTTCGCAGGCGCTGCGGTTGTCAAATTCAATGCCCCCGTTGCACGATGTACCTGTGAGGCATCCCGATATCCACGATTCGCTGAAGGTAACCGAAGAAGCAAAGTTAGTTCCGCCGCCGGGGCATTGCTGGGCCATGGTGAAATTGATGGATGCAAAAAGAATCAGGGGAGTTAAATGTTTTTTCATAAACGGGGTTAGACAGGGTTGGTTTTTATTTGCAAAAAGGAATCAAACACGGGTTTTTCTGAAGTGACCCGAAAATAAGAGTTTACCCCTATAAACTACATGGCTTTTTTTTCCACAGGGCTTGGTAATTGCACCCTGGCTTAACCCGTTTAATTTTTTTTAGATATTAAAAGGAGAAAGAATAAGGCAGAAAAAAAATTATGACTGATTTTAACCTGCAAGCGCTGCCTGCATCCGCCGCACACGGTCTTCCAGTTTTTCCGAAGAAAGATCTTCACGCAGGCTGTCCACTTTTATGGGGAAACAGAAAGGAGTGAGCCGTTCAGGAAACGTGATGATGATTTTTGATTGCTGAATGCGGCTCAGCATATCCCGCAGGCGGGTTTCTTCCATCTGCTGCTCCATCACTTCGCGGTAGCACTGGCGCAGCAGCAGGTTGTGCGGGTCATATTCGGCAAACACATTGAACAAAAGTGAAGCCGATGCCTGCAGGTGGCGGGCTTTCTTTTTTTCGCCCGGCATACCCTGGAATATCAAACCGCCGATGGCGGCAATGTCGCGGAATTTTCTTTTGGCCATCTCGGTGCTGTTCACACTGCGCTGTATGTCATCGAAAAGATTTTCCGTTGAAAAAAGTTCATACACATTGCTGTCGTCCACCGGTATCGGCTGGTCGCTCAGCAGTTCAAAGCCGTAATCGTTCATGGCAAATGAAAATGTGATGGGCCTGCTGCGGCTGATACGATAAGCCAGCACAGCCGCCATCGCTTCATGCACCAGGCGCCCTTCAAAGGGGTAAACAAACAAATGAAACCCGTCACCTGTTTCAATCTGTTCAATCAGCAGTTCGTTTGCTTTGGGTAAATGGGAGAGCTGTTGCTGCAGTTCTAACAATGGCTGCAACATTTCCAGCTCTGTTATCTTTTTCCCGCCTTCCCTTTCACTCTTTTCATTCACCTCAGTCAGCATTTCTCTCAGCTTCTTTCCCAGGTTGGCGCTCAGCGGCACCCGGCCTCCCTGCCAGCTCGGCACAATGGATTTTTTAGCGTTCGATTTCCGCACATACGCCGTCATATCTTTTATAGAAGCAAATTCCAGCCTCCTTCCTGCCAGTGAAAACACATCACCGGGTTCGAGGCGGCTGATAAACCATTCCTCAATCACGCCGATAAATCCGCCGCCCACCAGTTGCACACGCATCATTGGCTCACTTACAATGGTGCCGATATGCAGGCGGTGACGCATGGCTACACGGCGGTTGGTTATCCTGTACCGCCCGTCAATCAATTCCAGTTTTTTATAATCATCATACTGCTGCAGCGCATGGCCGCCGCTTACAAGATGATGCAGGATGGCTTTCCATTCATCTTCCGTCATGTGACCATAGCAGTGTGTGGATTTTATTTCATTAAAAATTTCATGGGCATCAAATCCATCGGAGATGGCCAGTGTGCAAAGCCACTGCATCAGCACATCGTAGCAGAGCAGCATCGGTTCGCGGCTTTCAATCAGTGTTTCTTCAATAGCCGATTTCAATGCGGCAGCTTCCATCAATTCGAGTGAGTGAGCAGGCAGAAAAAATATTTTACTCACTTCATCAGGACGGTGACCGCTGCGGCCCGCACGTTGCAGAAAACGGGCTACGCCTTTGGGGCTGCCCACCTGTATCACCGTTTCTACCGGGCGGAAATCAACCCCAAGGTCGAGTGAGGCTGTGCAAACCACGGCTTTCAGTTTTCCTGTATGCAGGTTTTCTTCTACCCAGTCTCGCAGCTCACGTTCGATGCTGCCGTGGTGAAGGGCCATGGCGCCGGCCAGGTCAGGCGCTGCATTCAGCAGTTGCTGGTACCATATTTCGCTCATGCCCCTTGTGTTGATAAACACCAGCGTCGTTTTGCTCCGGCGGATGATGGGAATGATTTTATGAATCAGTTTTATTCCAAGATGCCCCGCCCAGGGATATTTTTCTATTTCTTCGGGGAAAACGGATTCCACTTCGTAAAGCTTTTTCATTTCGGCACGAACAATCAAACCGGTATTTTTCGCCTCACCCCCGGCCCCTCTCTTTGCGGATAGGGGAGCGAGCAGTACATCTTTCGCCACTTCCAGGTTTCCGATGGTAGCGCTGATACCCCAAATCAAAGGATGGTTGACTCCTTCCTGTTCCTGACTCCTGACTTCTGACTCCTGAATTTTCACTATTCTCGCAATCGCCAGCTCCACCTGCACGCCCCGCTTGCTGCCCATCAGCTCATGCCACTCGTCCACCGCTATTATTTTTAAAGAAGAAAAAAATTCAGCATAGCCCTTCTGCGCCATCAGCAGGTGAAGACTCTCCGGGGTAATGATCAGCGCCTCGGGCATTTGTTTTTTCTGACGCTGCCGTTCGGCTGCGCTGGTATCGCCGTTGCGGATGCCCACTTTCCAGTTCATGCCCAGCCCGGCAATCACTTCTTCCATGGCCCGTCCGATGTCGTTGGCCAGTGCCCGCAGCGGAGTAATCCACAGCAGTTGCAGGCCGTTATTTTTTCTGCGCTTAAAATCATCGGGGTGATGATTGATAAAATCAATCAGTGCGCCGAGGAAAACTGAGAAAGTTTTGCCGCAGCCTGTGGGTGCATTCACCAGGCCGCTTTCAGCGTTCAGTATTTGCTGCCAGGTTTGTTTTTGAAATGCAAAAGGAACGAGGCCTTTGGAGGCAAGCCAGCGGCTGATGATTTGGTAACCTTTGGATTCTTCCAGGTGGGGCATGGTGCAAATTAGGAAGATGGGTTTATGTTGATGAATTTCATTTTGCCACACCCCCGACAATCAATTTAATTCGGACAGGCAAACTTTCTCCCCCTCTCCTTAAGGAGAGGGGAATCGGAGTTTTCAATAATAGGAAAGCCAGATGGGGTGAGGCCCGGGCTGAGGCCGGGTGAGGCTCCTTCCATCGTAATTCTACTTTCTCATTGTTAATTCAGAAAAACTCTTTTACTTTAGTGCTCCTTTGCAGGCACGCCCTGCAGCAACCAATTATAAACCTGTCCTGCATCCTTCTAAAACCGCTCCCTTGTCAAGT
>Ga0185320_10230466_pt1 | contig 21435 bp, 26 predicted proteins | sample OV2TP2_FD_128023 | JGI IMG/M metagenome (GOLD analysis project Ga0185320, IMG submission 128023) | Hot spring microbial communities from Beatty, Nevada to study Microbial Dark Matter (Phase II) - OV2 TP2 (SPADES assembly) (version 2) | ecosystem: Environmental > Aquatic > Thermal springs > Hot...
TACGATAACTCTATCTCCTACGAGCGGCCCTGTTGGTTCATCAGTTATGGTTGCAGGTTCCAACTTTCCTGTTAGTACTTCTATAACTGTAAAGTTCGGCACTGCTACAGTTACTACAATTCCTTCAACCGTAACATCAAGCACTTCAGGCACCTTCAGTGCCTCCTTTACAATCCCCTCAGGCGCTGCCGCTGGCAGCCACACAGTAACAGCTACTGGTGGTACCAGCACAGCAACTGCTACCTTTACTGTGGGCGGAACGGTAACGATATCCCCGACCTCTGGCGCTGTAGGTACTACGGTTACTGTATCGGGTTCTAGTTTTGGTGCAAGCAAAACGATAACTATAAAGTTCGATAGCACTACGGTTACAACTAATCCTGCAACCATAACGACAACTGCATCAGGCCTATTTAGTTCTGCGACTTTTGTAGTTCCTTCGGGTGTGACAGCAGGCAGTCATACGGTATCAGCGTCCGATGGAACAATCACTGGATCTGCAATCTTTACTGTATCTCCATCTGCAACCATAACACTGTCTCCAACTTCCGGAGGAGTTAGCACTTCGGTCACAATTTCAGGTTCGGGATTTACTGCGAGCAGCAGTGTAACTGTAAAATTTGATACAACGACAATCGCAACTACCCCAGCAAGTATTACTGCGACTGCATCCGGTACGTTCTCCGCAACTATAACTGTACCTAGCACCACAACGGTCGGTAACCACACTATATCTGCGAGCGATACTGTAGGCAAAACCGCATCTGCTTTGTTTAATGTAATTGTACCTGCTGTAATCACACTTTCTCCAACTGCCGGTCAGCGTGGCATAACGGTAACGCTTTCTGGTTCCAGTTTTAATCCGAGTAGCGCCATAACTGTGAAATTCGATAGCACCACACTTGCAACAACACCTTCAACTCTAACTACCACTGCATCTGGTGCCTTTTCTGCAACAGTTACGATTCCAAGCACTGCATCTGCTGGTAGTCATACGATAACAGCTACCGATGGTGCTGGCAAGAGTGGATCTGCAATATTCACTGTAAGTCTAGGGCCGGTGGTAATATTGTCTCCAACAAGTGGTGTCACTGGTACCGAAGTAACTGTAACAGGTTCGAACTTTACTAAAAATACGCAAGCAACTATCAAGTTTGGTAAAATAACAGTTGCAACAGAACCTCCCAATGTGATTATCGGTGTTACAGGTACATTGGCTGCAAAGTTTCTTGTTCCTGCAGGAGTTGCTTTGGGCAATTATATAGTATCGGTTAGGGATGATACTGGCAGGACAGGTAATGCAACCTTCACAGTTCAGAGTTCTGCAATAGCATCGATTTCACTATCACCCACAAGTGCTGCGCCAGGTTCCATGGTAACTGTAACGGGATCCAACTTTGGTACGAATACAAGTGTGATCATAAAGCTTGATGAAAGTATTATAACGACGATAACAACGACTTCTGCTGGTGCATTCACTGCTACCTTCGCAGTTCCAGGCAGCACAGTTACAGGAAGCCATACAATCTCTGCTTCAGACGGTGCAAAGAATGCAAGCGCAACACTTAATGTAACGCTTCAAACCTTACAGCCATCGATCTCGCTATCTTCCACAAGTGCAATTGCAGGATCATCAGTGACCGTTTCTGGCTCTGGCTTTGTTCCTGGTAACACGGTGACGATAAAACTTGATGATAACGTTCTAGCCACCAGCATAGCAACTTCAGCAGGTTCGTTCAGCGCCGTGATTAACATACCACTGACAGTAACCCAAGGTACTTATACGATATCTGCCAGTGATGGAGCTGGTTCTTCCTCTGTTACGCTTTCAATAACAGAAGAAATTCGGGAAAAGGTAACACTTTCAAACGTCAAACTGATTGATCAGACTGGATCAACGGTATCGCGTCCTACAGAGGGAATGCAGATCCTAATTCAATCCGATCTAAAGAACAACTTGGGATCGGACCAGCAGTTTGTTTACATAGTGCAAGTGAAAGATTCTGGGGGTGCGACAATTATGATCTCTTGGATGAGCGGCACTCTGCCTGCTGGCAAGCAGTACGCTGTAGCTCAATCCTGGCTGGCTGAGGAAAAGGGCAACTATAGCGTTGATGTGTTTGTGTGGCAAAGCATATCAAATCCAGTAGTATTGGGTCCAGCATCGAAAACAACGATCAATGTATCATGATTTTAAAGTTGAGCTTACTCTACTGTAACATTTAACTTTCGAACTGGCGACAGTGCAGAAGGTGCTTCAAGGTTCTGCCATACGAATATTTCAACCGTATATTTACCCCTGCTCATTCCCTGCCAATTAATTGCTGGTGTAATTGACTCGTTTGGTCCAATGTTCTGAGTAACGAACTCTAGTAACTGTGTTACACCCTGCTCATTCCTGATCTGGACTATGAACTCTAATGTCAGTGCCTTTGTAGTGTTGTTATACACCTTGCTCTCTATCTTATAGGAGCTGCGGAACTTTGCCCTGTCCACTTTCTTGCCATTTTCATCAACCAGCTTTGATTCTGTCTGCGTGACCCTGTTTGTGCCTACAAGTTCCAGAACATCACCAATAGTTGCACTTGCCTTCACTGGAAGAACGTTGCCAGTTAATCCAGCTGCCTGTATGGACGATGCAGATACTGTTTCATCGCTGTAAACCGCGGTTACCGTATCACCAGATTTTACCTTTACCTCTCCTGTTTTTGGCAGTGTGCTAATGTCAACAAATGGTATTTCTCCAACAAAATGTCCTGTATCGACATCGCTCTCTCTTAGCTCGACCTGCACCTTTGCATTGCCGATCAAAAGTTGGGCATGAATTACCTCAGTCCTATCTGCACCTTTATTCATGTCAGTATCTATTACATGCAACTTTGCCTTCTCTCCTATAACATACCTCGTTTTATCCCAGAATACCTTGCCTTCATGGTATTGTATTGATACATTCACTGCAAGTGTGCCATAACTAACGTTGAGTGAGTCACCGACATCAATCTTCAAGGTACCATCTCTAGGTCCTACGCCTCCATCTACACCAGAACTTCCTCGAAGATCTACGTAACCAGTAAACACATTAGTATTTATTCCAGTTTCAACGAGCTTGTAACTCGTAATTCCAGTAGCGGCAGACTGCTTCTTAACGCTGATGAAGATAACATCACTCCTGAAGGCATCCTTGTTTCCCTCAGGAGCTGTTATAGTTATTACAACTCTATCATATGGGTGATAGTTTCCCTTGTTAAGTTCCAGCTTTGTGGAACCTTTCTCTATAATAGTTGGCTGTTCTGGCGTAGGTTCTGGTTGCACCGGTGTGGTGTCGACATCGGATCGTATCACAGCTGTGGCATCGAACTCCTGAACGTTCGACGATGAATCTCTAACATCAACATAATTGGCTTGTATGTCTGACTTGAATGCCTTTATTATCGAACCGTCCTCTAGCAGAACTTTTTCTGGCATGGTTATCTGAGCCTTGAATGTAGAAGTGTTGGGCCCGGTTTCTTTAAGCGTGGCTTCAACGAATCTTGCAAAGCATTCCTTTGGTATTGGAACAATATTTTGGCACTCTGTGTCCGCTCTTTGCTTGTTGAATTCGAAGAAGACGAATCCATCCTGTGGAATTAGATATTGTTCTATTGCATCCGGCTTTCTGTTCAGATCTTCATCTATAACAGTTAGAAAAGCTACTTGATTGAATCTATACTGCTCACTGTCCCAAGATACAACTGCATCCCTCGTCTCATAGATAAAAGTCGCAGATACCTGCCTGAAGGCACCGCTAACATCCAGATCTGTATAGGAAAGTGCCAGCCTATTGGGTGGTATGAACCTGTTCGGAAGCCATATCTTCAACGGGTCACCTGTTGCAACTATGTTCTGCAGTATCCTTTGCACAGTATCGTTGTGCAATACAGTCATTAAATCAGCCCTTCCAGTAAATGTGCTTGAATTCTCACTCATCTCGTCAAGTGCAAGCCTGTAAACAAAATTCTCAAACGCATTCACACTTATGCTATCCTTGCTCGGCCCCTCTGCTCGAACAACACCCAAACCAGTTATGTCCAAAACTGCCTGATGATTTACAGATGTGAGAGAGGAAGGTGTGAGAGAGAGTGGCTGGTTTGCAGAATCGGTAACAATTACAGTGAACTTTAATGTTATGCTATTTAGGTTACTATTAGGTGGCAGGGCAGCAATGAGATCAAGCACCTTGAAACTTCCTATGCCTGAACCATCTGTCAAAGGATCTATTGATTTTGTAAATGGATTACCATCAACATCGTCAGGATCAAATGGTTCGAAATCTACGATTTGAGCCGAACCTGCAACCTCGTTGGTTCCACTCAGAGCTGCTATCTCTACAAAAACCTTGGCAAAGGTACTCTTGATCTTTTGAACATCAACATGTATTAAGTTAAACTTCGGAAACTCAACTTCAAAAACATCAGTCACTGGTGCAGCAGAAAAGGAGGTTCCAATACTGGTCTTGTCAGTTAGTTTGGAAACTGCGAGTATGAACGGATCTGCTTTTGCCTGCAACTCTGCTTTTGTCATTGTAAATTTGATTACATCATCGATATCAGCAAGTTTGACATTTGTATTAACTATAAAGCCAGTAGGCGGAGCGCCTGACGTCCCACTTGTATTATCTGTTGTAAAATCTATTGCAAGGAAGTCAGTCTTGGACAGAACTCGATCCTCAATATTGGCGCTTGGAGCAAAAAAATCGTTAACGCCATTTTGATCGAAATCCATCACCTCATCTCCTGGACCGCTTGTTACAAAGCGAGCCTCTCGTACGCTGTTTGTCACAAAGTTTCCTGTCAGATCCTTCGGAAGTGTGTTGAAGAGCGCATTATTTGTTATGGGAAATGGACTGCCTGCCATTAGAAATGTTTTTGACGATATGCCATCTGGCTCCTCGCTTATGTTGCTTCTGGTGTTAAGATCGGGATCGGTTACCGAAAATGCTGCACTATCGCCAGAATCGTATATCTCCTTGCCAACACTGGCAAACGCATTATGCACACTGGTCACGACAGTATCAATAATGTCGAAATAATCAATGCTTGCCGTAGCATCTCTCTTGCCAGCAAAGATCTTTGACTTACCACCTGCACTCTCGTCTATGGTCTCGAAGACCGATACATTTGGGTCCTTTTCAAAGAATGTTATTAATGGTGATTGGCTTGTGGTGAAGCTTTCAATCAATCTACCAGTTTCTTCGGGAAATTCTACCAATGTGCCGTCGAACGCTTGCTTGTATTTCAGGTTTCCAACACCGTCAACTTCCAAGACCTGCCTTTGATCAAACTCCAAAAATGCAAAGACTGGTAAAACATCAACTAGGTTTGGACCGTTTCCCTGCGGATCGAAATTGCGCAAAGGCTGGTATATCACTTTCGAGGGTCTTCCGTTGTTCTTGTCCAGCACAAACCTGACTACATCTTCTTCAACAGGGTTTATGTTCCACATGAAGTCTTTGAAGTTGATCTTTATTTCAGAGTTGAGCGGATAGGATTCTCTATCAAGACCTAACTGTATAGAACTGAAAAGACTGTTGAAGGTCAAACTGACACTTGTTCCAGCAAGTCCAATGTCTACAATGTCGGTTTCCTGTATGCCGAACAGCCTTATGTACGGCCAGTCAGCTGCGGCTTCTTGCGAAGGATTTATGTCCACATCAGGGTTTATCGCTGTGCCAGTAAATGGGTCTGGCAATGACGGGAAGATTGCGCTCTTTTTCACCTCAACAAATGTGCTGCCTGCAGCATCAGTTATCTCTCTTACAAAGCTGTCAGCATTGCCGAACTGTACGTTGATTGAACCTATAGTGTTTCGGTTATCAGCATCGTCTGGATCGCTTACGGCAATTATACCGTTCCTGCTGCCATCTGTCATCACATCCAGGAAGACAAGGAACGAATCGTCTTCTGCAATGAATGCATACCAGAGTCCGTCTGCTAGGTGTACTCTCTGCATTGGCATACCCCTTACAGAAAGACCAGAGGTGCTTGTGTCAGGGTTCCTTGCCCCTGGATCATCTATTATTATCTGCACTATCTGTGGACCGAAAAAATGGTTCTGTAGCGAAGGATCTTGCGCTGCGGAAACTATAAGCTTTACCGACTGTGCATGTGCCTCTTCGGTAAGAAAGTTTTGTAATGTAACTGGATTAGATACTAACAAAACAATTACGATAGTTGCAATACCAGCCTGCTTTACATGTTTACAACTCATGCACCTGTTGCTACCATGCGACTTAAATTTGAAAGTTTGTGCCAAGATTTAACACACGTATTAGAGTTCCAACCCGAACGAAGATGCCAGTGATTCGAACCCCTGATACGTTTTAAGATACTCCCTTCCCCTTTCTGTTATCAGATACACACGTTTGCCTTCCTCCAGCCTCTCTTCGAGAAGGCCTGCAGTTGTTAACTGTCCAGCAAGTTTCGCAAGTCTGTTGTAAGACAGGTTTGCCTTTCTGAGAAGGAGTGTGATATTCACGCCCTCTATGCCGAAATCGTTGGTTATGCTAAGCACGTCTCCAACTATTTTGACACCATTTCTGTAAGGCATGACCAAACTATATCTCACCTATCCCAATAACTGACCTTCTAGCACCTTCGATCATGACACTATAATAACTTTATGGATATTTGAGGAATTCCATATAAACCAAATAGGAACAAGCGTTCCAACCATCAATACAGTATGGTTTATTTTGCGTCGATACTATTGTATAGTAATGCAGTTCAAGTGCGTTGAAAACTGTTCTGACTGCTGCATCTACAGGGATTATTATCCAGAAAAGAGGTATGGCAAGGTTGGTGTATTGTTGATGCCTTCAGAAAAAGAAAACATTGAGCGACTTGCCAAAAATCTCAAGATAAAGGTAACTATACTGCCGAGAATCGGCGTTGGCAGTGTGTACAGGGATGGAAGGAAGGCTGGACCAAAGAGAATAATAGCTTACCAATTGATGGGTGTAAGCGATGATGGAAACCTTTGTCCATTTTTGGATGTAAATGGGAAGGAGCGTTCGCCTCATGGTGGTTACAGATGCACGATCTATGAACAAAGACCCTTGGCATGCAGGGCGTATCCTGTGATCGAATTTAATAATGATGTAAAGTTAGACGGAAAGTGTCAGTTCTGCAAGTCTTGTTCGGGAAAGGTTGAAAATGTTCAGCAGGAGATCGAGGCGCTTGCAAAGATACAGCAACTTATGCATTTTAATGAAAATGATGTCTGGAGGTATGCAACAGGCGTTGGCAACAAAGATGACATGGAAAATGTGCAGAAGGGCTGGGTTTTAGAAGAGCAAGCATACTAGAATAATTTACCTGCAACACGGGTCTGTTGCACATCCGCTTTCAAGCTCGCTGTGGCAATTGCACTCACATGACTCCTTTGATGTTATACTCTCATACACCATTCTATGTTCAGTGCAGTCTTTGCATATCTTCACAGTATGTATCAGAGATTCACAGAATATATATTTATAGAATTTAACATAGCAGAGATTTCTTAAAGATCTCTATTCCTTCATCAATCTCTTTTTCAGTTATAATCAATGGGGGTATAACACGCATCACTTTCTCGCCCGCAGGAAGCAAAATCAAACCATTCTTGAAAGCCTCTTGTAATACTTTATCCCTGCTCTCTTTACTTTCAAACTCGACTGCAATCATCAAACCCAAACCTCTAGCATCGATTATTCCATACTTACCAACAAACTCGCTCATTCGCTTTAAAAGCAAACTGCCCATCTTCTTAGCATTGTCGAGCAATTTGTCTCTCTTAATAACTTCGATCACTTTTGCGCCAACAGCCATATCTATTCTATGACCCCCTCCCCAAGTGCTTGACATTGTTCCTTTTTCTTTTGGATCAAATCTCACATCAAAAAGAGTTGCGCCAACCTGCAGTCCTTTTGCAGTTGTCATTATATCTGGCTTGATTCCGTAATGCTTCCAAGCCCACCATTCTCCTGTTCTTCCCATTCCAGACTGAACCTCATCTATGATCAAAGGTATATCATGATCTTTTGCAGCTCTGTAAAGGTTTTGTAGGAACTTCTTGCTAGCTATGTTATAACCTCCCTCTCCTTGCACAACCTCTGTTATAATGAAAGCTACGTCTTTCTGTTCCTGTAGAATCTTGTTAATGTCATCGATGCTAGGATCGTCATCCTTTGTACAGAACCTTACCCTCTTGACTGCAAATTCAGGAAAATTTTTCTTTTGAACTGGTTTGCTGTATGTGAATGTTAATGCTCCCAGTGTTCTGCCATGAAATGCACCGTAGCATGATATTCCAGTCAAGGGACCCTTTGCTCTGTACGCCAGTTTGATGGCATTTTCGACAGCTTCTGCACCACTGTTAACGAAGAATGCCTTGAAGTTTTCAGGTACTGTGCTCAAGATGCTTTTTGCAAGGTTAGCATGTTCTTCTGAGTAAAAATCTTGGCCGGCTATCTTAAGAGCGCTAAGCTTTGAGTATTTTTGCAAAACTTCCACTATGTCTGGGTGCGAGTATCCCAGTTGAGATACCCCAATATTCGATGCAAAATCCAGATAAATATTGCCGTCCACATCTTCGATATAACACTGATAACCTGTTTTAACCACCAAAGGGTAAGTGAAAGTTGTATCAAGGCAGTGCGCATTGATGTATGATACAATCTCCCTTGCTTTTGGGCCTGGGGGAGTCTGCAGTATCTTGTGGATCACACGCACAGTAATCGAGCAAGTACTATTATGCCTTATGCTACTGCACAATTCCCCCTTTAATCAGGCAGTTCGGTCGTGCTTTTGGTAAGATGGGTAATCATCAACAGGGATACGTTAGTGACAAGGCAAAGAAGATCCTAGATGAAGACCCAGACTTTGATAACATCTAACTTTTCTTTTGTGCATATCTTTCATAATGCACTATTTCTTCCAAAGACATTCTTTCAAACTTCTCTGGTGCCTCGTTTGAATACCCAACAGGTATGATCCCAATAGGTTTAACATGTTTAGGCAGCTTCAGTATCTTGCTTACTTCATTGTCATTGAAAGCGCCAACAAAGCAGGCAGCCAACCCTTCGTTCACAACAGTAAGAAGGATTAGCATCGACGCAAATGCGCCATCTATTATGCTGTAAAAGTTAACACCTCTATCACCATATCGTTTTACAACTCTGTCCGTGTTTGAGCATACGACAATAACAACAGGTGCCTGTGCTATGAAGTCCTGGCCCACGGCTGCTTCCGCAAGTTTTGCTTTTGTTTCCTTATTTTTTATAACTACGAGCTCCTGCTGCTGCAGAAACCCTGCACTTGGTGCTCTATGCGCATTTTTGAGGATCCTCACTATCTGTGCATCGCCAACTTGCCTGTCCTTGAACGAGCGGACCATTCTCCTCTTTTTGAGAACGAGTTCAAATTCCATGGTTTTGCTATCAATGATTGATTAATAGGTTTAACCATATGAAAAATAGTAAAAATTGCCGGAGTTATCTCATTGCTAAAACTCCTTCAGTAGGTTGATTAATAAGTTTGTAAATACTAAAAACAGTATATGTCTGCCGCTCCTGGCAAAGCCAAGAACATAATTGTTCTCTGCATCGATAGGGATGATGACATAGGTTCCAAAGGAGGAGTGAAGACTCCGATCGTTGGAAGGGACAGTTGCATCCATGCTGGTATAAGGCTTGCGATCGAAGATCCTGAAGAAGCTGATTCCAATGCAATATTTGCTGCTATAAAAGTATACGAAGAACTTGTCAGCAAGGGCTACGGCTCCGAAGTTGCCTTGCTGTCAGGCGTCTATAATAGAGGTGTGGAAGCTGATGAAAAGATCGCTTACCAATTGCAGGATGTACTTCAAAAGTTCAAGGCTGATGGTGCAGTTGTCGTTTCTGACGGTGGAGACGATGAAGCCGTTTTACCAGTAATACAGAACATGGTGCCAGTGATTTCAGTTCAACGAGTGGTGATAAAGCACAGCAGGAGCGTTGAATATTCTTATGCCATTTTGGGCAGATACATCAAGTCACTAATGTTCGACCCAAGGTATTCCAAGTTCTTTCTAGGCGTCCCTGGAGCGCTGTTGATAGCTGGAGGACTGGCAACAATATTTGATCTAGCAGGATATGCATTTGCAATAGCGATAAGTATACTTGGAGCAGCCTTCATCATCAGGGGTTTTGATCTAGACAAAGCATTAAGAAATATAACGAGGTTTACTACACCTTCAAGTTTCATCAGGATATTTTCGCTTGCTGCAGGTATAATGATCATGCTTGCTTCGCTGCAGACTGGTTATGCGAATGTACCTGCAGAACTGATCACGAAAGAGATGCCAGCATGGCAGATTGTGTTCAACCTTCAGGTCATAGGCTATTTTGTCAATGGAATGCTGACGCTACTGTGGATCGGTATGGGTACAGTATTTGGAGGAAGGTTGCTAAGCCACTGGTTCCGAGGCAGCTTGAGAGCATTGGGCGATATGTTACGATTGATAGTGTTGGCACTATTCTACATACCAATGCAGCAGTTCCTGCTGGTATTGATCGGTGAAGGAAGTCCATTCACGCTGATCTCATCATTACTCATAGGGCTGGCAATAACCCTCGTTGCAGCAACGTTTGTGTATCAATACTATAAGAAGAAGAAGGGTGGAGAGGCATTAAAACACTGATGGATGTAACACTCCATTTGAGTGGCCTCTACAAGATCTACGAAAGATATCTGGAAAGCGAAATCAGGAAGGGCAGTGCGCCGAATCATGTTGCAATTGTACTGGATGGCAACCGAAGGTGGGCCGAAAGGCATCTCTACCTCCCAAAGGTAGGGCATTATAGAGGTGCAGACAGAGTAGAGGAGCTGATCGATTGGTGCAACGAACTTGGGATAAAAATAATTACGCTTTATGCACTTTCAACAGAAAATCTGGAGCGCAAGGACGAAGAGTTGGAGTATCTTTTTGATCTCATCGAGCAGCGATTGAACAAACTGCTTGCAGATCCAAAGTTGCATAGGTTCCGAATGAAGGTAAAGGCAATAGGAAGGGTGGAGCTACTACCAGAAAGAATAACTGGTGTGTTAAAGAAGCTAGAAGAAGTTACGCGCAATTACGATAACATCTACCTTAATATAGCAATAGCATATGGTGGCCAAACAGAATTACTAGACGCAGTTCGCAAGGTCGCCGATATGGTAAAGGACGGTAAGTTGAATGTCGAGGATATTGGCAAGGATATAATAGAATCATGTCTTTATACTTCACACTTACCACAGCCAGAACCAGATATGATCCTCAGAACTTCTGGAGAGCAGAGGCTAAGCGGGTTCTTGATATGGCAGAGTGCATACAGCGAGCTTGTGTTCATGGACGTTTTCTGGCCAGAGTTCCGCAAGATAGATCTTATGAGAGCAATTCGTACTTATCAGAGAAGGAAGCGAAGGTACGGCAAATAATTTGTTTTTGTATTACATACAGATTACAGCGAAAAGATTAGTTAGGTGTTTTATGGAGTAGTGTCCATGTTGGAAGAACGCTCGGCGGGAGCCATACTCTTCAGTGAAATTGATGGAAGGCTAGAATATTTACTGCTGCACTACCATGCGGGGCACTGGGACTTCCCGAAGGGCAATGTTGAAGAAGGTGAAAATGATCTTGATACTGTTAGACGGGAGGTCAAGGAGGAGACATCGATAGATAACATACAGTTCGTTGACGATTTTAAAAAGAATGTTGAATACAACTACAAACGTGCTGGTAAACTGGTGCACAAGGAAGTTGTCTTTTATCTTGCGAAGACTAATGTTAGGGATGTGAAGCTGTCATACGAGCATAAAGGGTATGGATGGATGAGCTACGAAGAAGCGTTGAAGCGCCTCACATACAAGAACTCGAAGATCATTCTTGAGGATGCAAATTCGTTACTTAGCAAGGTCAAAAAGAGTAACGCTTCGCTGGATTCTTACCTGAAGAAATAACTATTCCCATGTTAGCTGTTGCATTCTTGATGCTTCCTTCTTTGGATTCTTCCCTTCTATTATAGATCTGCCAACTATCAGGTAGTCGGAACCGCTTGCCATTGCCTCCTTTGCATCTCCTCCCTGCGCACCTACACCTGGAGAGAATATTGCTATCCTTCCTTTTACGCGATTGGAACACTGCTTTATGATCTCTGGGAGCGTTGCACCTACAACTATACCGTCGGCGCCGAGCTCTTCTACCCAATCAAGGAACAGTTCATAAATATACCTGCTTCTGTTCCTGCTATCTGTGACCTTTAGACCGTAGGTATCACTTGCGCTTTTGTGACTCATGTATACCAATGCGATCACGCCATTGCTGTTTTTGTGTGCGTTGGTAATTGCGTCTCTTAATGCATCGAACCCTATGAAGGGGTTAATTGTGAGAGCATCAAACCCTGCAGACCATAGGTGTGATAGCGCAACTTCGTTTGTGTTAGATATATCATTCAACTTTATGTCGGCTATTGTTTGAAGGTCATATGAATGTGCTAAATGGGTTATGCTCTTTACTTCTGAATAGAGGTCTAACGGTAACAATATGTGGAAGTTTATCTTTATGGCGCATATGTGATCGCTTAACAGATTCACTGTATCCTTTGCAAATTTTAATACATCATTCTTCTTTGTGTGTGAAGGATCCAGTGCGAGTACGAGTCTGCTTCTACGAAGGTTTGAAGATTTTTTGATCCTCTCTGCGAAGGTGTCAGTCATGCAACATTACCAAAGGATGATCCTTGCGTAGCTTTATAACCTTCATGTATATGTAACCATGCTCATCGATCTTGTTTGTAAAAGCGGGCTTCTCGACTCTCTGGCTTGAATACTTCATGAACATCTCGGATGGCGTAGAGTCCAGTTCTACGTAGTAAAAGTACGAAACACTATCACTATCGTTCATACTCATGAACGTGCCAAGAATAGGTTTGCCGTCTTTGAAGAGGAACAATGGTAATGGCGCCTCATCGTAAAACATCTTGTAGCTGCTTACTTTTGCCAGACTGGTAACATCCTTGAGTTTTATCGAAATATAACCTGAGCTTTTGTCTACTTTTACGTTCTTCATCATGTTGTTTGGCAACTTGTCCACCTGTATTATAGGAGAATAGGAAAATGTTGGGTTCGTTATCGCATCTACTACTGTAATATCTTCAACCCCACCAACATTTTTGTATGCAAGAAACTCTCCTGACATATTGAATTTTGCATAATAGACAACAGGTCTACCCATAAGAAAGTCGATCTGTGCAGCAAGCACGTCATCGCCATGCAAGCGCAATGAAAAAACTGGCAATGGTGTCCTCTCCAATGCACATACTAATCTAGCAAGATCCCTCATGCTCTCCAGTTCAACATAGCAAGGAGTCTTTGGTTTCAAACCACAAACATTTCTTAACTGCTCTAATTAAAGTCTAAGCATAGAGCAAAAACATCTTTAGTTTCATTTAGCCATTAAAGCGTATGCAGGTAAGGGTGGGCTGCTGCGGTCTTGCTGGCCTGAGTTTGAGCAAGCATGCGGAGTTGTTTGATACGATTGAAATCAATAGCACGTTTTACAAACTGCCCAAGAGAGAAACGGCGAAAGGATGGTTCGAAAGTACCAAGGGTAAGATGGTATTCTGCATGAAGGCATTTCAGGGTATAACTCATCCAATTTCAAGCCCAACATGGAAGAGAGCAGGAACACAAAGACCGAGAAGCATGGTTGAGAATTATGGCCATCTCAAGCCAACGAAGGAGAATGCGGAGTCGTGGGAGAGAACACTTGAGGTATGCGAGGCTATGCACACAGCTGTGTGTATAATACAGCTGCCCCCTAGTTTTGCGTGTACAGATGCTGCAGTTGCAGATGCGCTGAAATTCTTTAAGACGATACGAAGACCTGTGCATATAGCTATAGAGTTCAGGCACAGATCTTGGATCGACGATGTTGAATTGACGAAAGCGTTGATCAAAAGTGCCGATCTTATACACATAACCGATCCTTTGAAAGATAAACCATTAAGCAGAAAGAAAATATGCTATTACAGATTGCACGGGCTGGGCAAGCAGCTGTACAGGTATAATTATACAGATGACGATCTGCTAGCTGAAAAATGCCGTCTTTGATATCGAATGCGAGGAAGCTTATGTTATGCTCAACAACCTGTCTATGCGTGATGATGCATTTCGATTCAGGAAGATGATGCGATGAAAGGCAAGGATAATCAGAGAAAAGTAAATGAAATACTTGAAGATGTTCGCAAACAACTAAAAATGCTTGAGGCTGAGCGGAAGGAAAATTTGGTGCAAAAGAACAGTGTTTGGAATGCATATACAAAACTCGAGTATGCTATACTGCTTGTAAAGCTTGATCATGATTTCGAAACTCCTAGTGGGTTTGAATACAGCAAGTTTGATAAAATCAGTGAGGCGGAAATGCTCAAACTGGCGATCAACTATTTGGAGAGCGGGAAGAAGACACTCAATGAGGGAAACATGAAAAGTGCGATAAATGATCTTAGAAAAGCCAGAGATGCACTTAAACTGCTTGTTCTCAAGCACTAAATTCTTCTGTCTACTGTATCGTAGATCTCTTCTCCCGTGCCTATTAGTGTGACCTTGAGTTCTGTAGCCTTTTCGATCTGTTCTATGAAACTCTTTGCCCCATCTGAAAGTTTGTCGTACTCTTTTGCATGAGCGCATTCTGGAAATACAATATCCAGTTTTGTTAGAGCCAACTGCGTTGCGCTGTTGAGCATTATAGCCCTCTTTGCAAGGTCGAAGTTAAACGGTGCAGCTCTTCGCTCCCTACCAGTTACTGTAGCAACCTCGAACCATCCTCTTTTTTTTGCTTCCTCCTTGCTCAGCTCATTTGGCAACAGTCCAGCGCCGACCCTAGTTACATATGCCTTGAAGACCAGTATAACATCATCAACTCTCTTCGGCCCCAAACCAATGTCAGCACAGATCGCAGATGCTGTAACATCTTTGGAGGTAACATATGGGTAAGTGCCATGGTAAAGAGATAGAAATGTCCCTTGGGTGCCTTCAACGAGCACCTTTTCGCCTTTATCCAGTGCAAAGTTAACCGCATTGCTCACATCACCAACATAAAGCGAGAGTTCCTTCACCTCTCTTGCCAGATGCAGTATTCTTAACGCACGATCGGAGTTTGCCGGCCCCGTGCCAGAACCCGTTGTTCCCAACCTGCCCTTGAGATCATCGGCTTTGTCCCTGTTTATGTGCGAGGATTCTATAACACCGCACTGGCCATCAACGAAGACTCTGTCTTGAACATTGTACTTTGCAATCTCGTTCAGAAGAATTTCTGGATTGATTACTACACCAGCACCGATCATTAGCCTAGTTTCCCTGTTCAAAAGTGCGCTTGGCAACATGCGAACCTTGTGCACTTCGCCATTAAGAACAAATGTGTGACCAGCATTTGGACCAACGCCGCCTCTAACAGCAATTTCAGGCTTGTCATTAAGTGCAAGGTAAGAGATTATCTTGCCCTTGCCCTCGTCACCAAAGAAACCTCCTACAACTACAGTTGCTGGCATGCAGTTGTGGTGCCGATAAACTATATATTAATTCTACACATGTGCATAACGATGTAAATGGCAACGCAAGATGTAGATTCAGAATCTTGGGAAGGCAAGGTCATTAAGTCTGACTCGCCCGTCGTTGTCAATTTCTGGGGACCCCGTTGCGGGTTCTGCAAGTGGTTGGATCCATTGTACGAGAAACTCTCAAAGGAATATGGAGGGAAGATGGCGTTTCTAAAACTGAACGTGGATGATGAACGTAGCCATGAAGTATTGCGCCGTGTATCGATAGAAGGGACGCCTACGCTGAAATTTTACTGCCGGGGAAGAGAAGTAGGTGAGCACATAGGTTATGCAGTAGAACCGGTCTTAAAAAAGAAGATCGATATTATGCTGGAAGAAATGGAGTTGTGTCTGAAGAACAGTACTCCATTAAAATGAAGTTTAATCTCACATTTCCATAGGTGATTTTTGAAGCAAGTCGTTTAGTATTAACAGTTTCAGTATATCATATATTCGCACATAAAAGGTGAAATATCTGAACCATGCATATATAACGATGGAGCTAGGTAAAGATGTAAGTATACCAAAACTAGAAAGGGTCAAGATATTCGGTATTGCGGCGGTTGGAGGTTTTATAGCAACACTAGCAATAGTTGGTCTCATCCTAGTTAGCGAAACTGTTCTGACCTTTCCGCGTGGATTATTTTATACTGTAATAGGAAATGCCCTTGGTGCAAGTGGAACTGATGCAACGAACATAGGTTTCTATCTTCATCTCTTGGCAGGCACATTGATTGGGATCGTCGCTGCCTCGCCTATAGCTGCTATAAAGCGGATATACGTCTTCATGGGCTGCGTTGAGAAACGCCTTCTCTATGGAACCATAACGGGATTTCTTGTCTGGATATTTTTCTTTGTTCCGATTTCATATGCCGAAGTTGCACCTACTATGGAGAAGCTTGGCGATGGTTTCTTGGATGCATCAGGGAAATTAATTAAAACTAAAGAAATATCGGACAAGTTTTCAACTATCGTAATTTCGGCTTTAGGTTTTCATATACAATATGGTTTGATATACGCAGTCATAACTGGTTCATTTGTCAGCAAACGCATGAAAGTATTGAACAAATAATTTCATGCAGCAACTCCTAACAATCAATAGATACCGATAATTCTATCAAATGACCTATGTGTTTAATTTTGTGCCAGTGTAAACATAACTATATTTATGTAAGTCAAGTGGAACCTACCGTTGTTATGGCTGATTCGCAAATTGCTGGCAACATAATTCAGATACTTGCTGGGTTGCCAGAGTTTCTAAGGAAGCCAATGCTGAAGAGCAGATTGAACGAATTCTTCACACTTCCAGATATAGAGAAGAAGGAAACTGTCATGAATGCTTTGAATGCTGCTCCTACAATAGACTTTAAAGTTTTATCTAACTTGACCAAAACGTGGATGGAAGTTTTGTGCGAATTTGATGAAGAGAAACGAAGGAGCATGTTTGGTGCTTATGTTGATGTCATAGCTGATTCCCCTAGCATATTATCGAAACTTAACATAGATGGTCTGATATCGATCTTCGATGCAATGCCAGAAAACAACAAGCAGTTGCTGGCAGGTTCACTGCGCAATCTTATTCAGAATTTATCTCAGGACAAGAAAGCAAAGTTTCTTAATGCAGTTCCAGAAAGTGCTAAAAGGATCTTGCAACTTTAAGGTTTGTCTGGCACCCTCTCAGATTCCTTGCTCAGATCTCTCATTCCTGCTTCTCGTCCTTCTAAACCGAAGAATGCTCTCTCGTATTTTTTGAGCATCTGTCTATGTTCTGGCATTGACAAGTCGAGCTTGAATTCGTTTATCACCATAATGCTCTGCGTCATCCATTCGTTCCAGCAGTTCTGGCATGCGGTATACTTTATTGCCTGATGATCATCCACACTGCTTTCGTCGAAGCTGCTTCCGCATTTGGAACAAGTCTTTGTCATGCATGCGTATACTTGACAACAATTATTATGCTTTGTGATGTAGTCAAAACTATTATTAACACGTGCAACTAAAAATACTTGATGCATGTCAAGTGTCCGCAGTGCGGAGAGATAGCAGAACTAGAGGACAATTTTTCACGCGTAAAGTGCACCAAGTGCGCGCTCGATGTTAGTTATGGCGAGTATGTCAAGATGATAGCATACAAGGACACTAGGTATAGGGATGTGTTGAACGACTACACCCCGTGACAATTTGAACCGTTTGTATGAAAGTGTCAACTCAAGGCTTTTATAGATTATTGATACATACCAGCTAGTTGGACCTGATCTTCGAAAGTGTGATGAACCTGTTAGGGTTTGGTATCGGTCTGTCGATAAGCAGGTTTGCCTATAAGGGCTATGCAAATGTTGGCAGCCCCACACTTTTGCGACTGGCATTTGCATTTGCGTCCATAAGTTTAGGATTCCTGCTTATATGGGTCCAGTCGATGCTGGACATATTTGCTCTTAGCAAACCAGCAGATTTGCAATCATTGCTCGTTGTAGGTTTGGGATTTCTGGCAGTAGGTTACTTCTTCCTAGCGTTTTCACACAGCATACAGTCATTAACGTTCAAGCATATGGCGCCAGCATTCGCACTTGTATCGTTGGCAATAGCGCCGTTTTTCGTCATCCCAGGCAATTCAATAGAGCATATTATTAGGTCAATATCTTTTATCCTATTAGTATATGGGGCGACTCAAACCATGACCTCATATATGTGGAGTAAGAAGAGAAACACATTGATTATAGCTTCTGGCTTGGGTTTACTCGCATTAGGAGAATTTATAGGCTGGTACAATTTCATTTATCCAGGCTCAATGTTCTACTACGTTTCGATAATAACGAAGATAGCAGGAATTTCAGCGATCTTTGTTCCCATCTACGGTCTGCCAATGGGGAGGATAAGGGTTGGCAGCAGTGTATAGAACTCATGTTAGAATAATTGCGGATATTCTCAATACCGCTAGGGATTACAGTGACAATGGTAGCGGTGTGAGCATTACAGTTCTCATAAGAAGGGCAAATGTATCCTATGGAAGGATAACCAAGATCCTAGGCAGATTGGTCGATGGTGGTCTCCTTGAGGAGATACCAGAAGATAAAACAAGCAAGTACAAGATAAGCGAGCGAGGTATGGAGTTTCTCAAGGTGTATTCTAACTTCCACGACTTCGTTGAATCGTTTGGCCTGAAGATCTAAGATACTTGTTCTACAAAGAAAATTAGTTAACGCCTAAAATTTAGTATTCTTCTTCGGACTCTTCCTCAAAATCTTCCTCTACGTCCTCTTCGAAGTCCTCTTCGAATTCTCCTTCTTCTTCTTCGGACATCGCATAATCCATTAAATAATCTATTAATAAGCATTTTGTCCAGAACGCATATGCTCAAGCTTTACTGCAATGGCAAGAGTATAGCCATAGCTGCTGATAGTATTAAAAAAGGTAAGGCAGTTGTATACCCTACAGATACAGTCTATGGAATAGGATGCGATCCCTACAACGATTCTGCGGTTGATATTATCTTTAAAATAAAGGGAAGGATGGAGAGAAAGCCATTACCATTATTGTGCTCATCGGTAAAACATGCCAGTAGAATAGCTAAACTGAACGAGCAAGCGATGAAACTTGGTGAGCAGTTCTGGCCTGGTGCCCTAACACTCATAGCTGAACTGGCTGACAATAGAATTTCCAGCAAGGTTACTGCAGGGACAAATAAGATTGGTGTAAGGGTTCCAAATCATCAGTGTGCTTTGCAACTTATCGATAAATGCGATGGTGTTCTTGTTGGCACAAGTGCAAATAGATCTGGCTATAGCCCAGCAAAGAGCGCAACAGAAGTACTAGAAATGCTAGATGGTTTTGACATCTTGCTGGATGGAGGAAAGACAACACTTGGTATTGAATCTACTGTGTTAGATGTTAGTGCTGAAAAGATTGTACTGATCAGGGAAGGCTACATAACACGCGAACACATTGAGAGAGTGCTTGGTCATGTTTAATCTGCTAGTAACAACATACAGACATATGGAAACCGAAGCTGGTGCAGAAATCAATGTCTTGCTTGGAGAAATGGGTGACAAGGCATCAGAGATCAGTTACACAGATGTATCAGGTTTACTCACGTGTAAGACTAACCTTGACCCGCTTCAAGTAATTCAAAAAATCAAGAAGATTGTGCATGACGAACCTTGGAAGGTGAGATATGTTTTAAGATTGGTACCAATAGATATCGTGGTTAACACAGATTTGGTTGATATCAAGAACGCAGCGCAAGGTCTTGCCGCAAGGATAAAGGAAAATGAAACCTTCAGGGTAACTGTAGAGAAGAGATGGAGTAGCATCCGATCAATGGAGGTCGTAGAGGCTGTTGCTGGCGTAATAGACAGGAAGGTCAGTCTTGAAGAACATGATTGGGTAGTATTGATCGAAGTTGTTGGCAAGGAAACGGGGATCTCTGTAATAAAACCTGAAGATACATTTAGTGCTGTAAAGGTGAAGCGAGAGTCACCACAGTAGATTTGCGCGTTCTGCCAGTACACTTGCAAGCCTGTTGTCGTTTATGCAAGCGTTAATTTCTTCTCTGCCAATTTTATGGTGCAAAGACAATAGTTTCATTTTCTTTTCAGAAAGCTTCAATACGTCATTGCTTAATTTGCAATTTTTTGCTAAATACTTCTGCACGGTCCTCAGGTCTGAGAACTTTCCTATCGCAATTACCAATACGTTGTTAATGCCGTCTTTAAGACCTACATCCTCCAGTGCCTTGCTTATCTGGTTCGTGCAGGCAAGCCTTAGCAATATATCGATCTCAATCCTCTTCGACAACATGATTCCTCTTTTCTTTGCCTGCATTGATTGCTGCAAGACGCTAAGGATATGTTCTTTGCCTGCGGTGAAGTTAGCGTCTATTGCCTGTATGGTAACTCTGTTATTTATAGATCTTATACTCTTGATGAATGCATCTGCATCTGTTATTCTTAGTTTCTTCATCCCAGCAAGCATGACATGCTCGCTATCAAGTTTCAGCATTATCACACCATTCAAATGATATCTAGCCACCATGAACTACCGGAACTATGCTTATTACATCGCCATCTCTTACAGTAGCATAGAGGCCCCCGAGCATCGATGATTCTACACCATTAACGACTATCAGCAGGTTGCTAGAATTGAAGATATTTTTATTCGAAGACATAGAGCGCAGTATCTCCACTATATCATGTAACTTGGCATCCTGTTTTTCGATCTCAAGACTATCCTTTCCTATAGCCCTTCTTGCCCCGCCGAGAAGTTTAACACTTATCATGCGCATACCACTATTCGCTTTCTTCATCTGTGCCTTCGATCTCTTCCTGAACCTCTTGCTTGCCATTCATCCCTGACCTCATGTAACCAGTTATGTATCCAGCAACCTCGTTCCTCAAACCCTTAGAACGGATGACAGCGATCTTGGTTAGAACCTCTTTGTTCTTATCAAAATCTATGCTAAACATATCGCCATACCTTTCCAGAAGCTGCATCGATATGCGCTTTATTCTATTCATATTGTATCAGCTGCATTGACCTGCTGGGTATTTTATTCTTTTTATAGCGCATGGCCAAGATAATTAGCAGAGTTCTGGATCAGCATGCCACAGGCATCGTCGTAGTTCAGTCGTAGTGTTCTTGCCAGTGCAAAGACAACACTTGGAAGGAAAGAAGGAAGAGCTGCTTTGTTTTCGAAGCATCTAGCATATCTTACTGGCCCGTCGGTTTCGACGAGCACAAATTCTCTAGGTGTATCACTCAACAAACTCCTCTTATCTTCAGAATAAACTAATGCAGGACCATAGGAT
>Ga0185320_11306433_pt1 | contig 21033 bp, 23 predicted proteins | sample OV2TP2_FD_128023 | JGI IMG/M metagenome (GOLD analysis project Ga0185320, IMG submission 128023) | Hot spring microbial communities from Beatty, Nevada to study Microbial Dark Matter (Phase II) - OV2 TP2 (SPADES assembly) (version 2) | ecosystem: Environmental > Aquatic > Thermal springs > Hot...
TCTTTCCACGCCTCGCTTATTTCCTCTGCCACTCGCCGTATCTCAATCTGAAACGCATCAACTTCGTCTGTAAGGATACGGCGAGGAAATATCTGCGCCTCTCCGGTGAGGACTACCTCCTCGCCGTCAATTTCGTCCCACACGATACCGCGAGAGTCTTTGACTTTCTGTACGGTCTCCGTATGGAGCCAAACGAGATGGCAGCTGTCGGGAAGCGATCCGTATGCGGCTCGAATCGCTGCGGCGTAAAAGAGAAGCTGGCCTGAAATATTTACCATTTCCTGCGTCCACGGATTCTTCGATGTTTTATATTCAAGTAAGCGAAACGGATGCGTATCGAATGAATCAAGATACGAGAGCGTGGGAACACCTGCGATCACGGTGCGTATCTCATGCTCGGGGTATCGCAATCGGGGGACGTACTGCACGCTCGGATCATTTCTCTCAAGCAGTTTCGCCACAGCGCCGCCGAACGCCATGTATGCGGTCGGTTCAAATCTTTGGCCCTCGAAGTATTGCCGTTTATATTGCTCGGGGCTTTTGAGCCAGAGGGACATTTGTGTATGCGAGAGATAGGAGCGGGGGAGGTTCATACATTACTGTGTGATTTACGTACCATATCTCTATATTTTAATAACCATTTAGTAATTTGATTACTTATTTTGTTATTGTTGTGTTTGTCCGGATGACAGAGTGAGATAAGTTTTATTAAATTTTCATTCAATTCCGGCACTATACTTGAGAATGCCGGTGGTTTTTTTTGTTTTGACTGTCGCGGTTCATTGTTATCTTTGCTACATAAATAACAGGAATCATAGGATGCTTTCTTGAAATTACCACATGTACAAACATTTTCTTCCGGCGTACATTCTTCGCAAATGAACTGATGATCCATTGCAAACATTTTCATTCCTTGTTCGACTCTTTCTCCGCATGATTGACAACGAGAATCAAATTTTGTAAAAAATGGATTCGGCATATTTCAAAATATGACATCATTCCATGTATCTTCAGCTTCTTTTTCTGATTCTTCGAGCTTCCGATACATATAAAATTTTGCATTACCTTTCCCCACTCCTGCTAAATACGCGCCCAGTTTCGTGCGTGTTGAAACATGGATGAATGATCTATCTTCGAGATCGCGAAGAGCAAGACGGATATTTTTCTCGGAAATCTTTGTCGCGGTTACAAGGTCGGAAACGGAAAACCATTTTTCTTCCTGACTTTCAAGTAATTTTAGAATTTTATCTCGCGCGACTTGGAATGAATAAAGGATTGATTGATGCTCGCTTCCAAATTCAAAACGAACTCCATCGGTGTCAAAGATGCGTATTTCAATCGGTTCTCTTTTTTTTGTCGCCTTGCTTTTCAAGTGCTTTACAATAAGGAAGGTTCCCTCTTCTCGTTTTTCTTCCTCAAGAGATATATGACCGGAGACTGCTGCATTGATCGCTGTTGATCCGCGTGTTGCTTCAGCATCATCCAATTTTTCGTCTTTAAGCGGCTTCTTCTTGTGATGGTGCGTAAAAACAACTGTTACGCCTGCGCGGACAAAAATTTTTAGATGATCCATCACTTCCTGCATTTCGGTACTGTCATTCTCTCTTGCATTATGAATGGAACGAAGAGAATCGAATATCACAAGTGAGATGCCTTGTTTTTGACATTCCGTTAAAATTTCTTGTACACTTTTTTCATTCAATTTGTATCCTTTCATTATGTAGAAATACACATCAGAGACGTTTTGTTTCGCCCCCAGAAGAAATAATCGAGATTGTATTTCAGATTCAGTGTCTTCTTCATTCACAAGGAGAACTTTCTGTTTATCTGTTTTGAACATCCCGAGCCACTCCTTTCCATCAGCTATGGAAAGCGCAACATCAAGCGTAAAAAAGGTCTTCCAGTTATTCGGCGGAGCCGAAATCATATTTATCGCATTCGTTTCAAAGAACGGTTGCAGAGCGAAGCGGACAGGCGGAAATTCTTTACGGACGAAATCGGCAAGATGGATAAATGGCTCTGGGACTGTCTTGTCTTGTTGTTTCTGTTGTTCCTGTGGTTTTCTCCATGTATAAAATTCTTTTGCTCCTTTGAATGCGGCTGCGATGGTTCTATCTCGATAATCTTTCCGTTTGTGTGTTTTCTCGCGGCGGCCGAGTGGTGAATGTACCCACAGACGTTCGACGGTCGTGTGATTTCCTCCGCTCCAAAATACACAGTGCGAGACAAACGCCATATCTGCGGCAGAATCGTCATTATTATATTTGGTGATGTCGCCATGATAGAGGGTTTTAATTTCCGCACCATTTTTTGAGGTAAACATCTTTTCCAGTACCTCGAAATCGGATGGAGTATATTCATTGTTTCCCGTCTCTTCTTTTGCGTCTTGAAATGGGTCTGTTTTATCTTTGCCCCATGGGTAACCAAGTATTGTAAGAATGTCTATCGCTTCTTTTGGTTCTATCGTACGGACGGGCTTCGGATCACCAAATGATTGTTCAGTAACGGTAAAGTATCTTCGCTCGGTATAGCACTCGACAGCTGTGCCATCTTCACTCTCTTTTTTGTGCGCTATGAGCGGACAAGGAGCAGAAAGAGCGAGAATAATATGCAGCCCTTCCCCACTCGGCGACCTTTCGGTATACGAGTTGGCTTTCTCGAATAACAGTTGCAATGTTTGTTTTTTCGATTCTTTATTGAGCCAATGATCCAGGTCTATGCCGAGCAGGGTACCATCTAACCCAAATTGAATGCCGATTTTGTCAGAATGTTGTTTTACTTCGGTATATGTGGCCCATGTTTCGGGATCATCAGCTTTTGCGTGTTCGCCGGAGATTTGGTAAGGAACTTTCGTCATTTTTCCATCGCGCGTTTCAAAACGCCAGTTTACCCATCGTTTTTCTGCCCCGAAAGTATCACGCAATACTGAGTTGTTCGCGATTTTGTCCATAGTTTTTGTAGACTAAAAGGACGTCCCGACCTGAACCGGCACGCGAATGCCGTGGCTTGCGCCAGTCGGAACGTCCTCTAAAACTACAAAAATAATCGACGCGATTTCGTTCATTGGTACATAATACCATGAGTGGTTTTTTGTCACCTGTGGATAAACTTTTTTGTCTTAATATAAAACAAAAAGAGAGAGTTGTCTAATTTTCTGCTTGGTAAATGCCATTTACCAAGCAGAACTGCTTGGTTCTGCTTGGTAAATGGGCTTACCAAGCAGAACACGGCTCTGTTGAGCCATTATAGTTTTGCTTGGTTTTGCTTGGTAAAATACCTTTCTGCTTGGTAAATTGCCTGTATATATATATATATATACAGGCAAGATACCAAGCAGAGGATATTTATGAAAAGTGAAAAGTCATTTTTCTGTGTTTGGTTAATTTATCCCCGTTTATGGTTTAGCAGGGTAAGCAGAAATATGCTATACTAATCAAAACATGCTTTCTCGTTATCTCCGGCCGCACGAACGCAAGATCAAGCGTGAGCGGAAGATTATGCGTTTATTGCAATGCAGTGCGGGAACTGCACGGATCATTTGTGGTGTTCTTGACTCGCAGGGAGAAAAGGTGTTGGATGAAGATAAGATTGTTGACGAATCTAAAAATCGTCTTTACATGCGAGCGGCCGCAGAGGAGATATATTTTTTAATTAAAAGACTCTTTTTCTCTGAGATACGATATGGTGTTGGAGCGCATGGGGTGCAGACGCAGATTTTAGAGGTGGTGAAGAAGTACAAGGAGGAACATAGATAGGTATGTTTTTTAGAAACGTATATCCACACTGGTGGCACTATGTTTTGTGGGCTATGCTTGGCTTCGTAAGCGGGTTCTGTTTTCAAATTGGGATGAATGTGGTTTTTCTTTTGAATGAGTTGATATAAAATTATGCCATATGTAATAAAAAAAGGTTCAGGGAAACGCCCTTATAAAATAATCAAAAAGACAACTGGCAAGGTTGTCGGGACTTCGATGTCGAAAGCAAAAGCGCAGGCGAGTGTGCGAGCGAGATATAGGGGGGAATAAAAAAAATAATTGTCAAATTAGTTGTGCATATGGCAATAAGAAGTGGTACAGGTCAAGGGGGTAAATCAATGCAGGATCGTGAATTAGCGACCCGGGTTCGTACTCTTACCTTGAATGAGATTGAGAAGATATTGAAACAAAAAAAATTAGACGAATTTAAGAAAGCAGTTATTTTACGACTTGCTGGTTCTATTCTTCCGCGCTTGAATGAGCATGCGGGGCCAGATGGTGAGCCAGTTCAGGTACTTGTAAAATTTATAAATGGAAACGAGAATAATAGAAATACCGATTGAATTTAAGCGACTCTTTGAAGATTGGTGGCGTGAAGTAGCGATTTATGGCGGCAGGTTTTCACTGAAATCGCATACGACGGCACGTTATCTGCTTATAAAAGCGCGGCAGCAAAAAACGCGCGTTGCATGTTTTAGGGAATTTCAAAATTCTATCGCAGAAAGTTCTCATCAGCTTTTGAGAGAACTTATAAATCAATATGGTCTAACTGATTTTGAAGTTACCAATAATTCAATTTTTAATAAATTAAATGGTTCAGATTTTCTTTTCAAGGGTCTATATCACAATGAGCAAAATATAAAATCTACAGAGGGGATTGATATTGCATGGGTTGAGGAGGCACAAACTGTTTCGCAAGAAAGTTTAGAAGTTTTGACTCCTACCGTACGAAAAGAAAATTCAAAAATTATTTATACATACAACAGATTACTCGAAGATGATCCTGTACATAATCGTCTTGTTATCGAAGGAAGGCCGGACACTCTTGTAATAAATGTAAATTATGATACCGCGTTAAAATATGGCTTTATACCGGAAGTAATCTTAAAGGAAATTGAAGATGATAAAGAAAAGCGTCCGGCATTATATAAACATAAATGGCTTGGTGAGCCATATAGTTTAGAGAGAAGAATCTATAAAGACTGGCAGGAAATAGAATCTATACCACATGAAGCCCGCCTTGAAGGATATGGTTTAGATTTTGGTTATTTTCCTGATCCTACTGCAATAATAGCTATTTATTATTATAATGGAGGATATATTCTTGACGAAGTTTTTTATCAAGTAAAGCCAAGTAATGCGGAGATAGCCGATACGTTGAAGAATTTTGAAAAAGGTCTGATTGTGGCTGATAGTGCCGAAAAAGATAGAATTGCAGATATAAAATCTTATGGATTAAATATAACTCCAGCTCGTAAGGGTCCCGGATCGGTTCGTGCTGGGATTCATATGGTGCAGGGGTTGAAGATTTCTTATACAAAACAAAGTAGTAATTTGCGTCAAGAATATAGAAAATATCTATGGCAAATTGACGCAAATGGTAAAATCTTAGCAGGCATACCGGAAGATAAACACAATCATTTGCTTGATGCCGCACGTTATCGTCTAGAGCTTCTGATCCCCATGCACGTTAGGAGAGATATGATTACACGACATGCTTTGCATAGACAGCATAAGACGAGAGAAAATATAGCAGTATGAGTAATCCTTTTGAAGAAACTAAACAGAAAGAAATCAGTATTGAGGATATTAAAATTCCTGAATGTTGCAAAGAAGGTAGTGCTGATTGTCCGCATGGAACACAGAAAGAACGGCCGCAAAAAGGTAATATCGGCATGTAATATGGAGGAAGACATTGCCAAAAAGTTACCCGCTAGGTTGCCGCGAAATCGTCTTTTGGATTCGCTGCCGTACTATCTCAAAGACCCGGCAAATTACGAAAAAATACGAAAAGCAATTTTTGAAGCCGGAGCGTCAACATGCGATCATGCGGAAGTGATAGAATGGGCGGGGTGCATGAAGTGTCAACGCAAGCAATGGGATAGAAAAGAAACGATGGCACGTCTTGGGTTCCAAAATGGGCAGCAGTATCTTATGTGGGCTCGGACCCATGAGCGTATCAGGAGCTTGCAAAGAGATCGGTTAGAGAAATATAATACATGAATCACGACGAAAAAATTGATCGTCTTAACATGATGGTAGCAGTGCGATTAGCGCCGTCTACCATTCATGGGGTTGGAATTTTTGCTTTACGAGATTTGGGTAAAGGTCGAAAGATGTATTTAGATAACATGCCGGAGGCGTATCACTTGCCTTATGCGTCATTTAATAAATTGTTACCGAATGTGCGACAGATACTTCTTGAACGCTGGCCGCAGATTGTGAATGGATCAGCTTTTATGTATCCGGACGCTCGGTATCAGGCATATCTAAACCATGCCGATGATCCGAATTATGATGCAATAAATGATGTTCTGTTAAAAGATGTTATAGAGGGAGAAGAAATTACAGAGGACTATAAGCATATCAGCGGCTGGGGTTTAGTATATACATGGTTGAAAAAGGAAGAGAGTGCTCTAAATTTAGATCAGATATAATAAAATTATTATTAACTAAATTATTTTTATGAAGGAAGAGTTATACAAAATTTTAGACAGTCTCGGTGTTGGGTATGATAAACGATGGAACGCCGAAAAATTACAAAGATTGATTGATGAAGAAAAAGCGGATGAGGCGGCGACAAAAAGACTAGAGGGCGTGGATGGTTCTGTATCCGTAAAAGTCGCGCTACAAGAATCTCCTAAAAAGGAGGAACCTTACAAAATAATTGCTACATTCAAAACACGTACCATAGACGGAGATCGTATCACGCATCGGTATGTGGGAGAGGGAAGTATTGAGGAAGCATTAAATCTCACGTGTGAGGAGCCGGAGGAGACCGTCGGTCAAGTATGGCCGAGAGGCTGTAATTGTTTAGTCAATATGAAAGTAAAACGAGGAACGTATGAGTTTAATCGATCTATTGCGCCGCATGTAGTGAGGGCAATTTTAGAGGATAAAAATATCCCTCTCTTTAGAAGACTTTTTGGTATATGATTCATGAATGTATAAAATGTAAAGCTCGGTACGAAGATGAGGATGTTGACCCATATTATTGTATATCGTGTCAAGAAAATAATAAGATATTGGCAAAGGAACTGGATAAGCGATTTATAGCTCGTCCGAAAGTAAAAAGTGTTTTGGAAGCGTATGAAGAAGCTCCTAAACTACATGGGTTCCCCAGTGCTAAAGATTTTATGGTATGAAAGCAACTATAAAAATTTTGAATAAAGAATACGTCGCGGAGGGCGAAACGGTGAAAGAAGCGTTAGAAAATTTAGGCTACAAAGGATTTGCTAAATTAAATTCTGTCTTAACTATAAAGGAGAAAACGGTGTATCTTGCTCCAATGCGAACACAGCGATTATTTGCACTCTCTCCCTTAATGAGACAAATTGCGATAAAACAGATTGCGATGTTGTTTGAATAAATATATGTTCCCTAAAGATATATTTGCATATATCACGCAACAGGAAAACGAATATCAATCGGGTGGTATTACTATTGGTGACAACTGGACATGGTCTATGCGTAACCATGTCCAGTTGATTTTTCATCTAACAAACGGTGTTTTTTTTACGGGAAAAAATGACTGGAGTCGTGCATTCAAAAATATCATCGAGCCGATTATTGATCTTGCTAATTGGACGGAAGATTTAGAAGTAAAGGATATAGTTTTTTATATTGAAACATCTAATGGTCGTGTACTTTCCTTTTTGATAAAAAAATATCACGATGAAGTGTATGCGAAAGAGCATGATCTTGACGCACTATTGGACGAGATAACTGAAAGCGACAATGTGTACGGTGGTGTGCTGATTGATACATCGCAAAAAAAAGAGCGGCCGAAAAGTTTGGATTTAATTAGCATTGCTTTTTGCGATCAAACGGATATTGTCGGCGGCCCGATAGGATTCAAACTTTATTTTTCTCCATCCAAATTAAAAAAAATGGAAAAAAATGGATGGGGTAAAGCTGAAAATGGAGCTACGGGAACTATTGGCGAATTGATTAAACTTGCTACTTTTGATAAAGATGCGAAAGGAGGAATGAAGGGGAATATCGAGGTATATCTAATTCGTGGTCCTTTAGCGAAGGGATATTTAGAAGATACTGATGAGTTAAGCGATACAGAAAATGTTTTATTTATAGTTGCATTTTATTATGATACAAATAAAAAACGGCAAGGCTATATTTTATATCGTAAGCCTGAAAATAAAAGCACGCTTAAATTTTTTACGTCAAAAGAAGTTGTAGGAAGAGCATTAGGTCGTGGAGTTGGAGAGCAGATATTACATCCTCAAATTTGGACAAATTTTCTCGAAATTCATAAACAGAAATTACTGGAATCCGGCGCGAAGGTACCGCTTGCAACGGATGATGAGACATATACGAATCGTCAACAAGTGCAGGACATGGAGAATTTGGAAGTGACGACTGTAGCAGACGGTAAGCGTCTGTGGCAGATACCAACAGCAGCGCCAGCGAATATACGTCTGTTTCAAGACGCGGTAAATCAATGGTTTGAACACGCGCAATATGCGGGCGCGGCATTTGATCCTCTGATGGGCAAGGAACCGCCGTCAGGTACTACGTTTCGAGGCCAAGAACGTGTGGTAGCTCAAGGTAGGGGACCGCACGATAGGAAGCGGGGCAAGCGTGCTAAATTTGTGGAGAGTATTTATCGTGAAGATATAATACCCCAAATTAAGCATGAGTTATTGGGCGGTAAGAAATTTTTGGCTACTCTTACTTTTGAGGAAATGCAATGGGTAACAGAGCAGTTAGCTGAAAATTATGCTAATAGAGAACAAATGGAAGATGTATTGAATGGCGCAGACCTTCGAGATAAAGAAGAGTTGAAGCGAGAATTTATGGTACAATCTCAAAAGATAGGCAATAAGTGGCTTATAACAATTTTGAAAGAAGAATTTAAGGATGTTGAAATAAAAATGGGGATAAACATTGCAGGAAAGCAGAAAAATCTTGCTGGATTGTCGGATAAAATCCTTTCTATTTTCCAGATGGTTTTTTCAAATCCACAAGCGTTTCAGCAGTCAATGCAGATTCCGGCGCTTGCAAAAGCATTTAATGATATACTGGAATTTAGTGGAATATCACAAATAAATTTTAGTACCTTAATGGCAGCTCCAATTCAATCTCCTATTCAGTCTGTCGGAGAAGCGCCAGAATTACAATTAAACGAAACTCCAAATGAATGAAGGTCAGATCATAAAAATACGTCGTTTCTTGGGAGATACAGAAATGCAGAGTACAATAAAAAGTGTGCTATATGCTTCATTTCTAAAAAAAAGAGAGAATAACGTGTATCTACTCGCAGCGCAGACTCTTGCTGTTCAGTGTCTCGAAGAAGCATGGCGAGAGCTTGAACGCTACAGGGTCGAAATCAAGCAAAAAGATAATTCAAAAAATATAGGAGTATGAAAAGCAAAAGATATACAATGTGGGGTGGTTTTGGGCTCATTATATTAGGATTGGCAATGTTCCTTGTATTTGGAAAATATAAGATTTCGGAAAATGACGCATTGGGCGGTACCGCTAACAATTTGGCAACTCAATTACACCGTGCGACAACGACACAGATAGCAGCAAAAGGAGTAGCCCGGATATTTGCTGATTTTAGCGCAACAAGCACGATGAGCGGCTGCTCGTCTAGGGCAATTTCTGCCTATGGTGGTGATATAGTAGTTTCGTTTGATGAGCCAAGATTAACATCTCTAAACGGAAATTTATCGTCAACAACATTGAGCTATATGCGCGGGCATCAAGTTGCCTCTTCGACAACGGCACAATTCGACAGTTCTTTGTTTGGTTGTGGTGATTTATTCATCTATGCTAATGCATCAACAACTGTTACCGTAAGCGAGTTTCGATAAATTATTAGTTAATTATATTATTATTAGTTATATGTTAGAATCAGCAAAAATGTGGTCTCTCAAAGATAAATTTAGAGAGCAAACGGAGAAAGAAGGTGCGAGTGAGGAAACCGCATCTTTGGAAGAAAAAGTAATTAAGCGGAGACGCGGTCGAAAATTATCAGCAAAAAAAAGAACATCAAAATGAAAAAGGTACAGAAAATGAAGAAATTAGCGACAAAGACGATGGGGAAGATGAAGTCGAAAATGAAGAAAGCTAGGCCGAAATCTGCTGCAGCGTATGCAGTGGTGCTTTTGGCCGTGTCGCTTCTGGGCTTTTCAGTTGTAACAGCACAGACTTCTGATTTGTCTCTGCGAGCCATGATTGCGCAAGTGGCTGGTACGATTTTAGGGAATCGTCTTGCGGGTGAGATAAATACGGGTACAGCATCACTTGATGTAACAGGCGAGGAACCTACATTCGGTGCACAGCCCGGGGCAGATGCGTTTTTCCCCGTAGAGTGTCATCAAGGAATCTGCTATGGATATGCGCAAGCGAATATTATACCGACAACAACGGCATGTATTTTGCGGAATCCGCTTAATGCTACTTCTACATTGCTTTCATGGACCGCAAAAGTGACAGCAAATACGATGGGTGATGCTACTGGACCACAAGCTAATACAACCCATACCTTTGATGTTTCTACATCAACAACAGTAGGAGGTTATGGAAGTAGTACGCCAGCTATATTCTTTGGCGGCATTTCAAATGGGACAGGAGAAACGCAAAGGGTCGGTATTCGCTCAAATGAGGCACCGAGAAATTATTATTGGTTGCCGAACATGGCAACGACGACTGCATATACGCAGTATAGTCAAACGACATTTCGAGAAAAAGATGAGATTTTTATTGCAGCAAATGATTATTTGACTATGAGAATTGCGACTGGAACACCAGGAACATTCGCGTCAAGTGCGCTTCAAGGTACATGTTCTGCGGTGTTTCAAGAAATAAAGTAACGTATGAGGTTATGCCACCTCAATAACAGGCGAACGAGTTTATTCTTTAACTTTTTATAAAGAGAATACTGTTATGAGTACAGATATAAAAAATCAAGATGAGTCCGTTGAAACTGACGGAGAAGAAGGTGCAGCCGAGAATGAGAAGGATGATCGTATATATCTTGCAAAAGATGAGTACGATAAGCTCAAATCAAACGAGGCTACTGTCGGTTCTCTGAAGCGCGAATTAAAAGATTTGAAAAAATCTCTTGAAACCGCGAAAGAAGGTACTGATAAAACTTCTAAAAACCAAACGGAAGAGTTTGGACTTTTGCAAAAAACATATCTTCGCGCCGCCGGTGTTGTGGCGGAAGATGAAATAGAACTTGCCAAAGAAATTCAGAAAAAGACCGGCATAGATTGGGATAAACTTGTTGATGATGATTATTTTCAGGGTAAACTTCAAAAACTGAAAGATGCGAAGGCTAATGCCGACGCTCTCAATATGGGGCGAGGAGGACGCGCTCCTTCATCGGACGCAAAAACTACCGTCTCATATTGGTTACAACAAAATAATCTACCAAGCGATAAGGATATTCCTGATCGCAAGAAACGAGCGGCTCTCATCAGAGAAATAACCGATACGCAAAAAAATGCCGGTGGCACTTTCTATAACGAATAATCGTTACTAAAAGTCGTGCAAAAGTAGAATCCTCCGTTCCTTTATTCATTAAAGGAAAATTCTACTTATGGCTGTTTCGAATACGATTACTTATCGTACAGAATTTGAGACAATTCTCCAAGATAGGTTAGATCGTCCGACAACGTTCAAGGAGATGTGCCGAATTACCATTACGAATGAGCGGGCAATCTCTACGTCGTACATGTCCACTACCCCGGCGGTGGAGACGGTTACTCGTGGTACCGGACACATTATGAAGACATTTGCGGAGACGGCGGAAACTCTTACGATTTCCACCGGCCGTGATCTGGGTCTGTTCGTAGACTTCGCGGACGAAGCGCAGTCCCCGTGGACTACGGGTGTTGAACTCTTCGATCGCATCGGTGCGCTTCTTAATGAATTCATTGAGAACAATGTGCTTGCACAGCACGCAAGCTGGACCGATTTCGATAATGCGTCTATTGGTGGAGCTGCAGGTAACATTACGGTTTCTGTCACCAATATTGATGACATAATTCGAGGAGTGAAACGTGAAATCCGTGAGGCGAATGGGCAAATGTTCATGAGCAAGAACGGAGTTGGATTTGTGTGGCGTGCGGCTGATTTTGAGTTGCTCGAGGCTTTCGTCCAAGCAAATGGCTTTATGACCGCTGACGCGGCTCTTAAAGAGGGAACTGTTGAAGGTTTCCGGTATCTTGCCGCTGACCATTACTGGTCAAACGACCATACGACCGCTGCTGGCACTACGCATGTTTTTGCGGCTGTGAAGAAAATTCAACGATTGGGGATACTCAAGAAAACATACGGACGCGCCCATACCATCGAATTTCCGGCCGGTGATACGAATACATACCTTTCTGGTACTTCGTATTATTCTCGTGTGGATATTGGTCATCTGACTCCGACGGGGCATGTTGGGATTGTTTTTGATGTGAATGTTGCTTGAGTATGGATGTCACTTGAGAGTGAGATAGTTTTTACCCTCTACGCCTCTTGTGAGGGCGTAGAGATGTGAGCTCTATTGCTGATCTAAATCAAGAGGCGCGAGATTTATGTGATGCGGATACAGTAAGTTATCCTGCTGCTACTTTATTGCGTCGAATAAATTATGCCTACGAACAAGTCGTGGGTTGGATTATAAATGCCGATGGTAAATGGCAATTTGATGATACAAACTTTACAAATTTTCCTATCGGTACTCAAACTCTCGTAAATGGCCAGTCCAAATATTCTTTTAATGATAAATTTCTTCAATTAGAAGAAGTGCAAATAAAGAATAAGGACGGAAAATATGAAATTATTTATCCGATTGATCAAAAACAAGAGGGTAGCTATCAGCCATTGAGCGAGAGATACGCTACATCTGGTAAGCCGTTTCTCTATGATAAAGTAAGCGATGATACCATCGAGCTTTTTCCTCCTGCTGATAATGGAGTAAGTGTAACGCTTGCGGCCGGACTAAAAATAAAATTCAAACGGACTGCTGATCTTTACACTTCCGCGCAAGTAACAACGGGGACAAAAGAGCCTGGGTTCGCCAGTCCTTTTCATGTAATTCTCGCATGGATGGCCGCACGGCCATATAACACGATCTATCATCCTGAAAGAGTGCCAGCACTTGATAAACTTATAGGAGACACCACTTTAGAACCTAGCGGAATGAAAAGAGCGATCTTGAAACACTATGCGTATCGTTCCAAAGATGAGAGGCCGAGAATGACAATGAGACTTGAATCTTATATATGATATGGCTGTCTCACTTACATTGGACAGTAAATCAAGCGCTTCTCTTTCTTTGGAAGGAAAGGGGAGCAGCACGACTACATGGGATGAAGCGGACTGGTCGTGGAATGAGGCGGAGGGAACATGGGATGCGTCAAATGTTTCTCTTACGAAAGAATCTAAAAGTAAAGTAAACTTAACCTTGGAAACAAAATGAGAGAATTTTTTACAATTTTGGCGGCAATGGTTGTATCAGCGATTGTTATGGTCGGCATGTATTTATATGTGCCGATTAGTTGGTTTGAATGGATGCCTACGCTTGAAAAAGAAAAGTCATTTGGCGCGACGATTACGACCATACAGGGTACGGATACGCTCAAAGATTCGCGCGCTGTAATCAATACGAATTTTAGCAATCTAAATACCGATAAAATCGAAGTCGCGACGACATCGGTGGGTAACATTATCACGCTTTCTGGGCTTACCACGGCCGGTAGTTTAGCAACTGTCGGTACTATCACAAGCGGGAGATGGAATGGAACCCCTATTTTGAGTGCATACGGGGGTACAGGAACTACTACGTTTCCCGCTTACCATGTTCTTGTTGCAAGTTCGACAGGAGCAGGGATTATGTCGGTTTCTGGCCTTGGTACATCTGGTCAATTTCTAACTTCACAAGGAGCGGGGGCATTTCCGCAATGGACGACCTCATCAGTGGATTTAGGGATAGCGTATATATGGACAGCGGAACATACTTTTAAGAGCGCAAGCTCAACAACATTATTCGCAGCTTCTTCAACAATCAGTAGATTAAGTACGTCTGTTTTAACTGCTTCAAGTTCTGCTACTTTTGCTGCCGCGACTGTGCAGGGTAATTTGCGGGTAAATGGGCAATGTTTAGCCGGATGCGCAGCAACGACGACGTTTGTTACTCCAGGTGCGGCGACAGATTATACCCAGGTCACTCAAGATTTCAATGGCGGTCTTGGTGTTTTATCGTATACGGATGCTCAAGACGCTCGTGCGTTTTGGGCGACGCAGGTTCCGTTAGGAGTTACCGGTATTTCTTCGATACAGATACTTTATGAGGGAACATCAGGGGGGAATTTAAATATAGCTTTCGGTGTGACACATTTGCAAGGGCAAGTCGGGTCATTTCCTATCGCTGAAACAACGGATACGGTTGCGGCAACGACATATACCGCTACGGGTGGTAATAATGTAAGTGCATTAGCTGTGCCATCAACGGCTTATGATGGACTTTCCAGTATAACAGAGGGAGATATAATTTCAGTTGATTTGCGACGTGATTCGAGCGGTGCTCCTGACACATTCGATGCTGCATGGCTTGTGAAAGGTATCATTTTCGTGTGGCAATAAATATGACAAAACGTGTTGAAACAACAATCAATAGATTTGATGGCGGCATAGATAATGATCCTCGTGCTCCTTTTGAGGGTAGCGCGCGGATGATATCGCATTTTGATACGTATACTAACCCGAGAAAATTGATTCCGTATCGTTCTACGGAGAGCGGTGATGATGCACCAACAACAAGTAAAAAAAGAAGATTTACGGCATTACGGGTAACGATTGGCGGAACGACTAAAAATGTCGTTTATGCTTTAGGCGTGCAAAGCGGAACGTCAAATCCGCAGATTCTTTATAAAGATTTAACTAACTCTGGCGCAGGCGCGAATGATTTGGGCGATAATACATGGAGCGCGCCTGGAAATAACAACGGTTCTGCAACAAGTGTACAAACAGAATGTTTTGTATTTTATGCAAAACAAACACGGCTCTATTTTGGAAAAAGTCTGCGCTATATCACTGACATGGACCCGCAAGGGTCTGCCGCAGAGGGGGGAAATATCACTGACTTAACATCGTATACGACAATTGCCCAAGGGATAGTACATTCAAAAGATGATATTTTATATATTCCTTATGATAACAAAATAGCAAAAAATAATGCAGGAACATGGACAAATGCAGCTCTGACATTGCCGACGCATTTCGTCATTACTTCAATTTGTGAATATGGAGATTATATCGCAGTTGGTGCGCGGCATATTGCAGGTATAGGGAGTTCGCGAGTTTTTCTTTGGGATAGGGATTCAACATTAACGACTCTTTCGGAGAATATAGACTGGGGTGAGGGGACATTGCGCGTTTTAGAGGAAATAGAAGGTGATTTGATCGGGATTACAGATAAGGCGGTTAGTTATGCTTTTAATTTTAATACGAGTTTGATTTTCAAACGGTATCGTTTTGGAATGAACGCGGCACAAATTATCACCATTTTACAGTCTGATGGAACGACAAATAGCTTGAGCGCAGATAAACAAAAGATAGATAATCGTCTCTTTTTTGGCGGCAGGTTCAAGTTTAACGGCGCGGTGCGAGAGGGTATATTTAGCATCGGGCGGGGTAATTCACCAACGGGATATACGATAGTGCATGAGCAATTGGTAAATAATGACACCGCTCTTACTGACAGTACAAATTCCGAGATAACAGGATTTCTAAAGGTAGGAGATCATTGGTTTATCTCGTATAAAGATAACTCTACGGAAGCGGTATCGAAGACCGTTGCAAATAATGTGGGGACGGCTTCTCGTTATTTAAGCTATTCCATTTATGAGAAGCGTTTTGCAACCGAAGGAAGCGGAAAAAAGAAAGATTTAGTTGGTGTTACCGTTACATACGAATATCTGCCTGCTGATGCTTCAGTGGAATTGTTTTATCGAACGGATCAAAATACTTCATGGACACAGATTATGGTGGATAGTACGGACAATTCAATTTCAAAATCAGCTGTTACTGCGGATACCGACGGAGATGGAGATTATGATGCGGGATTGCCGAAAGATTATAAAGAGATAGAGTTTCGGATTAGAAGCCGTGGAGCGGCAGAGATTACGAGTTTGAGTTTTATGGAGGATGTAACTGATAAACGACCCTATGGATGAAATAACAAAATTAAAACAACGGATTGAATTGCTTGAACGGCTTGTGGGTTCGTTTGCGCGGCCAGATATTTTTATCTTTACAAAAGATATTGAATTTCGCAATGGAGCAAAGATAGGAATTTCAGCAACAACAAAATTGGGTTTTTACGGGCAAACACCTATCGCGCAACCAAGTGATATATCCGCTCCGAGCGGAGGATCGACGATTGATACTCAAGCTCGTACTGCTATAAATACTATTATTACTGATTTGGCTAATCTTGGACTAACAGGAACATAAAGCATGGACCCAACGGAAGAACAACTGCGCAATAGAAAACTCGCTGCATCCGGTGAGATAAGTTCGGAGACATTAGCGCCGACAGCAACTTTGGCGTTTACACAACCGCAAGAGACGTCTGTTTTTCCCGTCAAAGATTTGGAATTAACGGAACCGGAAAAACAGGTGCAAGGATTGAGTGAAGAATTACAAGGACTGTATACGAGCCTAGAAGGAGAATCTGCTTTTAGAACGGGGCTTGAAAAAGAAAAAGGTTTTGCCGATCTTGAAAAAACACAACAAGATTTAACGTCACAGTTGCGGATGCTACAAACGGAAGCAGAAGCAATCCCGATACAAATACAGCAGGAGTTTGAGGGACGCGGCGTAACAAAACGTGGTGTTGCGTCGATAGAGAAGGGGCGATTGCGAGAAAATGCAATCAAGGCATTTATGGTTTCTTCGCTCCTCGAAGCAAGCAGAGGTAATCTTGTGCTTGCTCAAAATCAGATAGATAGAGCTGTGGCTCAAAAATATGACCCTATACGAGAAAAAATAAATACAAAAATAAATAATCTCAATCTCATCCTGCAAAGTCCGGCGTCTTCTCTTGCGGATAAAAATAGAGCGCAAAAACAACTTGCGCTCTGGCAACAGCAGCAACGTGAAATAGCGAAGCAGGACGATAACACAAAGATAGCACAAGCTATGAATGCGGCTGCGGTGAAATTACACCCAGGCAATCAGCAGGTGCTGCTTGCGACGCAGCGGGTGCAAGCGCTCAATGCTGCTGATCCTTTGTATCTTCAGAAGGTGTACTCTCTTGTGGGGCAGTATCAGAGTGATCCTGCTGAAATGCAGAAGGATTTGGATGCGCATTTGTTGGCGCAGGGTAATTTGGAAAAGATACGTCTTGATTTGGCAAACGAGCCGCTAGTGAAGAAAAAATTGGAAGCTGAAATTGCACGCATAGAATCTGATACATCATTAGACCCGCTTAAAAAGCAAGAATTAGAAGCGCAAATAGCGCAAAGATATGTAGATAGGCTAAAAACACAGGCGGATATTAGAAAAATAGATGCTGAAATTGTTGCAAAACAAGCCGAAACAGGGAACCTAACTACGAATGAAAAAAATAACCTTCTACGGCTTACAACACAATTTGGTAATAGGCCGGAGGTGAAAGATTATCGTGAAATGGGGCGATATGTGAGTAACATTGATGTAGCAATGAAGGAAGCAAAAGTTACTAAGAATTTTGTTGCCGTAGATCAGACGCTTATCAATGCGTTTAATAAATTGAATGATCCAACAAGTGTTGTTCGCGAGTCAGAATATGCTCGAACGGCAAGCGACATAGCATTACTTAATAAATTACGCGGTAAATGGCAGAAGATACAAACTGGTGGCGCGGGGCTTACGTCCGATGAACGGGAAGCCATCTCTCGAATGGCTAAAAATTTTTATCAATCCGCTAAAACGCGATACGATAGCGCATATACGGAAACTTCTTTGTTGGCTAATGAATTGGGAGTCGGGATGAGTTTTGATACGGTATTTAATCCACAGACAAATAGTATCGAATCGCTTGCCGTAGAAAAAGGTTTTGATTTAGCTGCTGCGAAAGCGGCCGGTTATACGGACGAAGAAATAAAACAATTTCTCCATGCCCAATAAGCCACCACTTGAATCGTTTCTAACAAAGAAACCGGTTGTTTCAACAACGCGGCCTTCTTTGGAATCGTTTCAAACGATCGAAAATAATCTTTCACAAAAGATTTTTAATAGTATGGACGACGCTGATGTTCGTTCTGCGGAACAATATGGCGCTTCATTCCCCGCAAAAACTGGCGAGGGGCCACTGGCGGCCGGATTAAAGGCGATAGGAAATGTGCCTAGTTCTGCTTTTAATTTGGGAAAAAATATAGTAAGCGCTGCGGTTCATCCCGCACAAACGGTGAAAGGGCTAGCTCAAGTTGCGACTGGAGGAGTGGAAAAATTGATACCGGGAGAACAAGGAAGTGAGCAGGCGTTTGATGCTTTTACTAATGCACTCAAAGAGCGATATGGTTCTCTTGAAAATTTGCAACGTACAGCAACAAATGATCCGTTTGGTTTTGGGGCTGATATTTTGACTGTTCTTGGAGGAGGAACACAGCTTCTCAAAGTTGCTGGAGTAAAAAATGCTCCCGCTTTATTGCACAAAGGCATAGAAAAAACAGGGCAGTTGGTTACAAAACCGACTGTAGCCGTGGCAAAAGGCATTACGAAGGCTGCGAAAAGCACCGTAGGATATGGAGTATCGCAGGCGACGGGGCTTGAAAAGGGAACTATCGAACAAATTATAAAAAGTCCTGATGAGTTTACTGCTCATGCACAAGCGACGAATGTACGTTCTGCGATTGCCGATGATGTTTATAAAGTGATACAAAAAAATCTTAATGATTTAAGTGATACAGGGAAACTCTATAATGAGATACGACAGGCGGAAGGAAACGTTACTATTCCTCAAACAGGCGTAAAGGAAATTTTAGAGAGGCACGGGTTACAACTTAATGATGAAAATAAAATACTCCAAACTGCCGAAAGCGTGCCTATTTCTTCTGTTGATAAAAGTGCATTGGAATCATTTATCGGAACCTACGGAAAAGAAGAAACACTCTCTAACAACGCTTTTTTGAATACAAGAAAAGCCCTTGATAATCTTGCAAAATATGAAACTGGTAAGACTGATGCACCACGGCGAATAGCGCGTGAATTGAGAAGTTTCTATGATAATTTGGGGAAGAATCAAATTGAAGGTCTCAAACAACTTGATGAGACTTACGCACCGCAAGTAAAACAACTGAATAAACTTAAAAAAGACTATTTCACATCTACAGGGGAATTCAAAGATGGAGCAATCAATAAAATTGCGAATCTTACCGGCAAGGGGAAAGACGCAACACTTGCTCGTCTTGAACAAATAATGCCCGGCGCAGGACAACGTATAAAGGTAATGAAAGCCGTTGAAGATATACAAGCTGCTTCCGGCATGAAAGTAGGAACGTATATTCGTGGGGGGATTGCGGTAGGCGGCGCTGCAACAGGAAATGTCCCGCTTATTGTGGGGGCTATAATTGCACAGCCAGAGATAGCGGTGCCATTATTACGAGGGTATGGGAAGGCAGGAAAAGCGGTTGCGCCTATTGTGGAAGGATTGCAGAAAGCGCTGTCTGATATAAATAATTTTAGACTCCCCGCGATTCAACCTCGCGGCGGTCTCTCCATGGAGGACATTTCATCGCGCGTCAAAACTGTCGCTGCAAAACTTGATGATACAGATCGTACTATCCTCTCAAAATACTGGAATAAAATAAATCAAAGACAGCAATTATCAATTCAAGAAAGTAATCAAGTGGATAGTATTTTTGAAGGTATCGGCAAAGAATTAAAGATGGATTTAGTTAATGCTTCATTAAGCGATCAGGCGGATATTATTCGTATGCTCATGCGGGAAGCACCTGCTGAATTGACGAGTACGCTTGAAAAATCTAACGATACAATTCGCGAAACTACTATATCAAAAGATTTAGAATCTTTAGCTGCCGAAGCGAAGAATTTCAAAAGTGCAAATGAGTTCGTAGAGTCTATGACCCAAAAAATAAATGTTCCTATTGGATTTATTGGTAAAACAAAATTAGAAGAATTGCAAGATATTATTAAGAAGAATTTTAAGACAAAAATAAATATATCTTCAGAAGAACTTGGAATAAAAGCAAAAAAAATCTTTGATAAAGCAAAAATAGATAAAGAAAGTTGGGCAAGGGGTAGAAAATACGACAGTGTAATCATGGATGCAATGCAAAGAGCAATGAAGGAGGTTTCTTATTCAGATATGAAATCTCAACTCATTGATTTTTATAATAAAATAATGAAAAAAACATAAACCATATAGTAGGCGATAGCACGAGCAAAACGAGTAAAATCCCCTTAAATATCTCCATATAATGTTAGTATAGCATATACTAATCTACAAAGTAACCATGCCCGATCATCTTCAAAAACTAAAAGCGGTTCTCGAACTCATCAAAGAAGGTATAACCCGTAAAGAGTTTATCGCCTCTTTCAAGGCCATAGTCGATCAAATCCTCAAACTCGAAAAGGATATGGTTGCTCGACACCATGAGCTTATGGGCACCGTGCGTGGCGAGTTAAAAACAGACTTTGAGGCAACTGCCGCTGTTTGTACCGCCCTCTGTACTAGGCAGAAAGAAGAAATTGAAAAGGCTATACAATTAGTGCATGCCGCGATCGCTCGGATAAAAAATGGAATAGATGGACGTGATGGGCGTGATGGTATAGACGGTACAAATCCATCACGTGAAGAATTACTGACAACGATAACGGAATTGTTGCCTGAAACGACACCGCCTGAAACAGCAGAACAGATACGAGATAAACTAGAAAGCTTACAAGATGAAAATCGTCTCTCTATTGCGGCTATACATGGCCTTGAAGAAAAACTGGATAAACTCGAAAAGAAAGAGTTCGTAGTTCGCGGAGGCGGTGGCGGATTTTCAAAGGGTCACATGGAGGGTCATATCATAGATGATGAGACGCC
>Ga0185320_11154685_pt1 | contig 20734 bp, 19 predicted proteins | sample OV2TP2_FD_128023 | JGI IMG/M metagenome (GOLD analysis project Ga0185320, IMG submission 128023) | Hot spring microbial communities from Beatty, Nevada to study Microbial Dark Matter (Phase II) - OV2 TP2 (SPADES assembly) (version 2) | ecosystem: Environmental > Aquatic > Thermal springs > Hot...
GCGACGACATGGTGAAGTACGCCGCCACCGGGCTGAAGCGCAATTGGAAGATGCGCCAGGAACTGCGCAGCAAACGCTACACCACCCGCTGGGACGAATTGTATGAAATAAAATAAATAAAAAATGGTTGGGGCTTTCAACCATATTACTACTGTCAGCTGCGGTTCGCCGCCCGCCTCCTATTCCCGCCGCCAACGCACAAAAACCCATCCGGCGGCGGGAGATATCCGGCTAAGCGGCGCAGCCCTTCGGCAGCAGAATATATTTCAGCAACGCTGTACCATCCCTCCATTTACAAACACGATCCAAATTGAAAATGTATAACCCTTATGCCATATTAACACCTGCTCTGCTGAAAGCCATGCTCCGGCAACCGATGTACTTTGTTCGCCAGCATCACCCCAGGGGATTATCGCATCACGCTGAAAAAATCATTCCGCTGCTGTTCACCCATTACACCCACCACGAAACTGACAGGGAAAGAGCCGAACGCCACATGCGCCTGCTGCTGAAAGACCCTTATCGTTTTTTATACAATACTACCCAACCCGCCCATCTTGAAAAACTGAAAACCGCCGCATCGCAACCGGCGGGATACAGAATTTATATAAACCTTTTACCCAAAAAATGGAAAGCCAATGATGCACTGAAAATGAAAATAAGCCGCTATGTAAAAGAAAAACTTCCCTGGTGGAACTATTCCCCCAAAGACAAACTGAACGTGACACTGAAGGAACGCTACGGCCAGTTATTCATTGCCCTGCTATGGCGGGGCCAGCAAACTGAAGTACTTTTGGAAGACATCGAAAACTTCAGCCTATGTGCTACGACATGAGTTTTTTCAGCAACATCAAACTTATCAGCGATTATTTAAACATAAAACCGGCGCCGTCGCTTGACTTCGTACCCACCTATCATAAAGTAGCGCAGTCGTTTGTCAAATGGCCGGTGGTGGTGAATGAAGATGGCTGCAAAATAAAACTCTTCGAATGGGGCGTGATTGCTGACTACATGAACACACCTGAAAAGATAAAGGAATACCGTACCAGCATGGCCAATGCCCGGAGCGAAAAAATCGTTGACGACAAACGCTCCGTGTGGCACCGTATCCGCCGCAACCGCTGTCTTGTTTTCACTACCGGTTTTTATGAGCACCGCGACATCGGCGGCAAAAAGAAACTGCCTTATTTCATCAAAGTAAAAGATGAACCTATTTTTTGTTTTGCCGGTTTGTATAACTACTCTCCACTGCCCGACTCCGATACAGGCGAGGCCATCGGTACGTTTACCGTCATTACCCGGTCTGCCAATCCGCTTATGGCAAGAATTCATAATGCCGGACCCAACAGCCACCGAATGCCGCTTATTCTTTCCAGGGAACTTGCGCTGAAATGGCTGGATGAAAATTTAACCGATCAGGGAATAGAAAAGATTCTTGCCTTTGAATTTCCTGAAAACAAACTGGATGCCTGGCCGGTAAATACCATCCGGAGACAAAAAGCAGATGATGAATCCGTAATTGAAAAACTGACGGAAGGAACCTATCCTGCTTTGTAACACCCGTACCATTTTTTATTTGATGGTGGCAAGATGTTTTGTCAGGAACGCGGATAAACTGGTTACAATGATGCCGCCTTTGGTGGTATAGTCTGCTCCGGAAGGCGTAATAACAAACTTTTTCGGGGGGTTCAGGTCGTTTATACTTGTATAAAAACCCTTTGAAATTACAGGAGCATTGGTGAGTTTTATTTCTATACAGGCTAATGGAGTAATTCCTTTTACCAATACCACATCACATTCGGCGCCATCATGAGTCCGGTAGAAAAACATTTCAATATTGAATGATTTAACCTGCCAGATTTGTTCAATCACATATCCTTCCCAGGACGTACCGGCCACGGGGTGCCCTAATATTTCATCAATTGAATCCAGCTTTAACAAAGAATGCAGGATACCGCTGTCACGCAGATATACTTTAGGTGATTTCACCAGTCTTTTCTTTACGTTCACATACCATGGTTGTAGTTTGCGAACCAAATACCCTCCTTCCAGGTAATCCAGGTATCGTAAAACAGTGGGTGCCGTAACCCCTAACGACCGTGAAAACACTTCGGCATTCCAAATGGAACCATTGGCGTGTGCAAGCATACTCCAAAGCTTTCCAACTGTGGCAGATGAAAGATTTACTCCGAACAAAAATTCAAGATCCCTTTCTGTATAACCCCGGATATAGCTCTCCATCCAATGATTGAATTTTATTTTTGTTTTGGCCTGCAAGGCTTCCGGAAAACCTCCGCGCAGCCAATGTGCCTGCTGATTAATCCTGGCCGGCAATTCGGTTAATCCAACCGGTGTCAGCTCGGTATATGAAATCCGGCCTGTCAACGATTCTGAAACACCTTTTACCAATGCAGGCGATGCCGACCCCAATAAAATAAACCGGCCGGCTTTTCTATATTCATCAATTAAAGGTCTTAGTTCGGAAAACAGTTCGGGCATCAATTGCACTTCATCCAGAATCACACAGTGATCTTTATAATTTTCCAGGTAGCTATGAGCATCTTTCAGCCGCATTCTGTCAGCCGGTTTTTCTATATCCAGGTAGCGTGCAGCTTTTTTCCAGTTCCGGGCAATTAGTTTTGCCAGGGTTGTTTTGCCTGCTTGCCGCGGCCCCAGTATCGCCACGGCAGGAAATTGCCGGAGTAACCTTATGATTTTTGATTGCAGTTGCCGTTTAATCATCGGGTAAAGGTAAAAAACAACCCCGAAAATCAAAACTCATATTTTTGATTTTCGGGGTAGCAACTGATTAATCCAATTATGAACATGCCCATTCACTTGCTGTGTCGTTTCCCTGAAAGCAGGTACCGCATTTGTATTACTGGTACTTTCTCGCCAGGTCAAACAAAATCATCCTGTCCGCCTCCGTAATTACATTCGTTGTATCCTGTGGCACAAAGTGAATTTTATAAGACTGGATAGCTATTTCCGGTTTTGAAATATTATACCCGATGATGCGCAAAGCCTGCAATGCATTGAAATCAGCCGGCACTTCTACGGCAGTAGTATCGTACCAGTAACCAAATCCTTTTTCAGCCAACAGTTTCCAGTCAAAAAAACGGCTGGGGTCCACTTTGCGTCCCGGTGCCCAGTCGAGGTGACCGATGAAATTTGCCTGTGGTATATTAAAGGCTCTTTTTAACCGTTCGAGCAATTGCAGCAAACTGCCCATTTGCGGCTCTGAAAAAGGCTCGCTTCCATTATTGTCAATTTCTATCCCTATGCTGCTGCTGTTCATATCAGTCAGGCTTCCCCATTTGCCCACACCGGCATGATGTGCCCGCAGCAAATCGTTGAGCATGTGATACACGGTGCCATCGCGGCAGATAACATAGTGTGCACTTACCGCAGTGCGGGGAAGTGTAAAAGTACGCAGCGTCTGGTCGCAGGTATTCTGTGCAGTATGATGAATGATGACAAAATTCGGCCGCCGCATACTCAGGTTGGTAGTGCCCACCCATTTGCCGGCAAAAGAAAGTCCTGCTGAATCCTGCAAGGGGTATTCTTTCAAAAACCGGGCAAAATTTTTTACCTGCTTTTTATACGACCGGTTGGTGGCTGCATATTTATTATGGGCGCAGGCAACAAAAAAAATAATGACCACCGGGATGAAAAATAATTTTTTCAGCATGCGGTAAAAATAAGAAGGAAACGATTTGCAGTTTTCACCGCTTACATATTTCTACGGTACTGTCCGCCCACTTCATAAAGCGCATGAGTGATTTCACCCAAAGAACAAAACTTCACCGTTTCCATCAGTTCTTCAAAAAGATTGCCGTTGTGAATGGCCACCCGCTTCAGCCGCTTCAGCATCGCGGGTGATTTCTGTTCGTGGCGTTTCGTGAAAGCCTGCAGGTTGTTTATCTGATGTTCTTTTTCTTCCCTGGTACTCCGTATCACCTCGCCGGGAATGGTGGTAGGCGAACCTTGTTTATTTAAAAATGTATTTACACCTACGATAGGCAATTCACCGGTATGCTTCATATGTTCATAATAAAGACTTTCTTCCTGTATCTTATTTCTTTGATACATTCTTTCCATGGCGCCCAACACACCGCCCCGTTCGGTGATGCGGTCAAACTCTACCAGCACCGCTTCTTCCACCAGGTTGGTCAGTTCTTCCATGATGAAAGAGCCCTGGATAAAATTTTCTGTTTTGGCCGAACCCAATTCGCGGTTGATGATTAACTGAATGGCCATCGCCCTTCGTACGCTTTCTTCCGTCGGTGTAGTTATTGCTTCGTCGTAGGCATTGGTGTGAAGCGAATTGCAGTTGTCGTATATGGCATACAAGGCCTGCAGCGTAGTGCGGATATCGTTGAAATCAATTTCCTGCGCATGCAGGCTGCGTCCCGATGTCTGGATATGATACTTCAGCATCTGGCTGCGTTTGTTGGCTTTGTATTTATACTTCATTGCCTTGGCCCAAATTCTTCTTGCCACTCTTCCTATCACACTGTATTCCGGGTCCATACCATTGCTGAAGAAAAAAGAAAGATTGGGTGCAAAGTCATCAATGTGCATGCCGCGACTCAGGTAATATTCAACATAAGTAAATCCATTTGCCAGCGTAAAGGCAAGCTGCGAAATCGGGTTGGCGCCGGCTTCGGCAATATGATAACCGCTGATGCTGACACTGTAAAAATTCCTCACTTTGTTTTTAATAAAATATTCCTGCACATCGCCCATCAGCTTCAGGGCAAACTCGGTGGAGAAGATGCAGGTGTTCTGCGCCTGGTCTTCCTTTAAAATATCAGCCTGTACGGTGCCCCGCACCTGCGATAATGCGCCGGCTTTTATTTTTTCATATACTTCCGGCGGCAACACATCGGCACCGGAAAGACCCAGCAACCGCAGGCCCAATCCGTCGTTACCCGCAGGCAGGGCACCCAACAATTCACCTTTCACCGGTCTTACTGGTTTGCCATCAATCCCGTTATAACAGGGCAACTCGCCGGCGGAAAATTTTTCTTCAATTAATTTATTAACTTCTTCTTTCAGGTTGTTTTCAATAATATATTTTTCACATTGCTGGTCTATGGCGGCATTCAGGAAAAAAGCCAGGATCACCGGCGCCGGGCCATTGATGGTCATTGACACTGATGTTTTCGGATCACATAAATCAAAACCGCTGTAGAGTTTTTTCGCATCATCCACAGTAGCAATGCTCACTCCGCTGTTGCCGATTTTGCCATAAATATCCGGACGATGGTCGGGGTCTTCGCCATACAGCGTTACAGAATCAAATGCGGTGGACAATCTTTTCGCCGGCTGATCAATGGAAACATAATGAAACCGCTTATTGGTTCGCTCCGGCATCCCTTCCCCGGCAAACATGCGTGTGGGGTCTTCGCCTTCCCGCTTCAGCGGAAATACGCCTGCGGTGAAAGGAAAACTTCCCGGCACATTTTCCTGCGCCTGCCAGCGCAGCAGGTCGCCCCAGTCTTTGTAATTGGGTAAAACAACTTTGGGTATTCTTGTTCCTGATAAACTTTTTGTAAACATATCCAGCCTGATCATTTTATCCCGTACTTTATATTCATAATAATCCTGCTTGTAGGCTTTCATTTTTTCCGGCCAGTTATTGATGAGCTTTCTGGCCACGGGGGTGAGCTGTTCGGTATAATAATTTATCTGTTGCCTGATTAAATCCATCGCAACGGTATCGGCCTTATCCTGCAAGGTTTCCATGGCGCCGTGCAGGCGATAAAGTTTTGATGCAATCGCAACCTGCTCCCTCACCAGTTTATCGTAATTCCTGTTATTCTCACTTATTTCACTTAAATACCTGACCCGGTTTGACGGAATAATGGCCTGCGAAACTTTAGCTGTTTCCTCAAAATAAAATTTGCCAAAGCTGACTTTCGTTTTTTCTTCAATTTTTTTCAGCAGCAGTTCAAACAAGTGGTTCACTCCATCATCGTTGAACTTGCTGGCCACGGTACCGATAACGGGCAGTTCTTCATTTTTGGCGCTAAACAACCGGTGATTGCGCCTGTATTGTTTTCTTACTTCGCCCAATGCATCCGGGGCGCCGGCTTTGTCGAACTTGTTGATGCAGACAATGTCGGCATAGTCCAGCATGTTTATTTTTTCCAGTTGCGACGCAGCGCCGTACTCCGGTGTCATCACATAGAGGCTCACATCACAGTAATTAATAATGGAGGCATCGCTTTGACCCACGCCGGCGCTTTCAAGAATGATAAAATCAAATCCTGCCGACTTGCAGATGGCGATGGCTTCATCCATGGCTCCGCTCAGGGCGGTGTTATCATCCCTTGTGGCCATGCTGCGCATATAGGCACGGGGATGAGCGATAGCGTTCATCCGGATTCTGTCACCGAGCAATGCGCCACCGGTTTTTTTCTTCGAGGGATCAACAGAAATAACAGCAATGGTTTTATCGGGAAAATTGATTAAAAATCTTCTTACTATTTCATCCGTCACACTGCTTTTTCCGGCACCGCCGGTTCCTGTAGTTCCCAATACGGGTATAGTTTTTACAAAGTCCTCCTGGCTCGCAGCCATCTGCTTCCCTCCATTCTCCGCAATTGTAATCTCTCTGGCAATCTTTCTTATATCTTTTACTTCATCCAGTTTCAGCGGCAAAGTAAAATCGCCTTTCCCGTTCACCTGCTCATCACACAAGCGCAAAACATCTTCAATCATTCCTTCTAATCCCATTTTTCTTCCATCATCCGGGCTATAAATCCTGGTGATACCATATTTATGCAGTTCTTCAATTTCTTCCGGCAAAATAGTGCCGCCGCCGCCGCCGAAAATTTTTATATGCCCGCAGCCGTTTTCTTTCAGCAGGTCTTTGATGTATTTGAAAAACTCAAGATGCCCGCCCTGGTAGCTGGTGATGGCAATGCCCTGCACATCTTCTTCAATGGCAGCTTCCACTATTTCCTTTGCCGATCGGTTGTGACCGAGGTGAATGATTTCCGCACCCATGGCCTGCATAATGCGGCGCATGATGTTGATGGCGGCATCATGACCATCAAACAATGAAGCCGCAGTCACTATCCTTATTTTGTTTTTCGCTGTATAAGCCATAACGTTCAGTGCCTGCAAAAATAGATGAAAAACCAATGCTCGTCCGACCGTTAGTAAGGGGCGTTGTAAATAAAAGAAGAAATCCGGTAGAAGTTGTCCTTCAGGAGCTGCCGCTTCATTTACATTACATTTGCGCCATGCAGGCGATTATTGATTCAATTCATACCCTCTATAAAAAATGGCGTAGCCGTGATGTGGCTTCCATTGATGTACTGCCGCAGTCGGGCAGCGAACGCAGGTATTTCCGCTTGCATGAGGCGGATGGCAATACCGTAATCGGCACCTATGGCGCCAATGTAAAAGAGAACGAAACCTTTTTTTATTTCTCTGAAAAATTTTACAGGCAGGGATTGCCCGTAGCTAATGTTTATGCCATCAGCGATGACCGTCTTTTTTACCTGCAGGAAGATTTTGGCGATGTATCGCTTATTGACCGCCTGGAGCTGGAAGGATATACCGATGCTGTGTATGGTCTTTTTAAAAAAAGCCTGGAGACACTTGCCTGCTTGCAGGTGCGGGGTGATGAAGGGCTGGATTACGACCGCTGTCTTACCAACAAAGAATTCGGCAAGCAGGCCATCATGGCCGACCTGCTTTATTTCAAATATTATTTCCTGGATGCGCTGCGTAAACCCTACGACAAACAACAGCTGATTGACGACTTTGAAGCCTTGAGCAATTACCTTACCCACACCGAATACAAATATTTTATGTTCCGCGATTTTCAGAGCCGGAATATTATGATTTTGCCTGTAGAGACGCAAAATATTGCGTCTCTACAGGCATCCGTTCATTTTATCGATTACCAGGGCGGCATGAAAGGCGCCCCGCAATACGATGTAGCCAGTATGCTGTGGCAGGCAAGGGCCAACCTGGGAGATGAATGGAAAGAAAAATTACTGAATGATTACATGGCTGCGCTGGAAAAAGAAATCGGTTCAAAAATCAACCGGACGATTTTCAAAAGCCAGTACAACGGCTATGTGCTTATCCGCCTGTTGCAGGTGCTCGGTGCTTACGGCTTCCGCGGATTGTTTGAACGTAAGGCGCATTTTCTCACGAGCATCCCGCTGGCACTTACCAATTTGAAATGGTTTATCAACAATCAAAATATTGGTATTGCATTGCCTGAGTTTAAAAAAGTACTTGACATTTGCGTGGAGGATGCCATTATTCACCAGTTCACACCGGTGCAGGCTGATGAAACCACTCCGCTGACAGTGAAGATTAAAAGTTTTTCGTACAAAAACGGATTACCCGACGACAGCAGCGGGCACGGAGGCGGCTTTGTATTCGATTGCCGCGGTATTCTGAATCCGGGCCGGATGGAAGAATTTAAATCGCTGACCGGCCGGGATAAATCCGTGATAGATTTCCTGGAACAGCAAACTAAAATGCCCGGATTTCTCAACAGTGTGTTTGATATTGTTGACATCACCGTGGAAGATTACCTGAAACGGAATTTTGAAAGTCTTGTCATCTGTTTTGGCTGCACCGGCGGGCAACATCGCAGTGTGTATGCCGCCGATGCGCTGGCCAGGCATTTGAGAAATAAGTTTAAAGTGAAGATTGAACTCACACATAAGGAACAGGACATCCGTGAACAAAAAGGATTTTAAGTGTATGAAAGCAATGATATTCGCCGCCGGGCTCGGCACCCGTTTCAAACCCTGGACTGACAAACACCCCAAAGCCCTGGCATTGGTAAATGGAAAATCATTGCTGCAAAGAAATGTTGAGTACCTGCAGCTCTACGGCATTAAAGACGTCATCATAAATGTTCATCATTTTGCAGACCAGGTGACGGAGGCTATTCAAAAAAATAACGGCTGGGGAAGCAATATCCGCATCAGCGACGAACGGGATGAACTGCTGGAAACCGGCGGCGGGCTGCTGAAAGCAAAAAACTTTTTTACTCCCGGCGAAAAATTCATTACCTGCAATGCCGACATTCTTACCGATCTCAACATTCAAGACCTCGTTGCTTACCACAATGAAAAAAAAGCGCTGATTACTTTCGGCGTCACTGAACGAATCACAAGCCGCTACCTGCTTTTTGATGAAAACGACCGGCTCTGCGGTTGGAAAAACACTAAAACCGGCGAAACCAGGATTTCGATTCCCCATATTCATTATACAGAACTGGCCTACAGCTGCGTAGTTTTTTTTGAATATGAAATCTTTCGCCTGATGGAAGAAAAAAAATTTTCAGGAAAATTCTCGCTGATTGATGTTTACCTGGCGCTAGATGCCGAACATCCCATTTATGGCTACGACCACAGCGGCGACCGGCTGGTGGATGTAGGCAAGCCGGAAAGTGTGCCGCTTGCCGAAGCTGTTTTTCCATAGCCATGCCTCAGCTATGCCACGAATCATTTCTTTCAGCGGTAAACCCATTCTTGTTTTTTTCAACTATTTTACACCTTCATTCAACAAAAAAACATTCCATGAAGAAAACGTTTTTTTATTTTATCTGTCTCATCATTTCCGTTTCCGTTTTTGCCCAGGAATCAAAATATGACAACCGGGAAGCCTTTCACCCGCAATTTTATCCTTATCCCGGCAATGACTACCGCAGCGCCAGCGGCGAACCCGGCCCGAAGTATTGGCAAAACCGTGCCGATTATAAAATCAACGCCACACTCGACACAGCCACACACAAAGTGAGTGGCGATGTGGAAATAATATACACCAACAACAGTCCCGACAACCTTAAATTCTTATGGTTGCAGCTCGACCAGAATATTTATCGTGCCGATTCCCGCGGCAGCGCCACCACCACACAAAGCGGTGGCCGCTGGGCCAATGCAAAATTTACTGAAGGTTATGTAATGAAATCGGTAAAGGCAGAAGCTGCCGGAAAAATATATGAACCAAAATACCTGGTAAATGATACCCGCATGCAGGTGTGGCTGAATGAGGCGCTGAAACCGGCAGGTAATAAAATCAAATTGAAAATCGCATTTGAATTTGAAATACCAGAGTACGGTACCGACCGCATGGGCCGGCTGAAAACAAAAAACGGCATCGTGTACGAAGTGGCGCAGTGGTTTCCCCGCCTGTGTGTGTATGATGACATACAGGGATGGAATACGCTGCCCTATATCGGGCAGGGAGAATTTTACCTGGAATACGGCGATTTTGAATTTACCGTTACAACACCCTCGGATCTTATTGTAGTGGGCTCCGGCGAATTGCTGAATCCGCAGGAATGTATGACTCCCGAACAACTGAAACGATGGAACGACGCAAAGAACAGTGATAAAACAGTTATCATCCGCGGTGAAAAAGAAGTGAAAGAAAAAAATTCAAGACCCACCGCGGCAAACTGCACCTGGAAATTTAAAATCACCAATGCCCGGGATGTGGCCTGGGCCGCTTCACGGGCTTTTGTGTGGGATGCGGCCCGGATAAATTTGCCCGGCGGGAAAAAATCAATGGCTGTAAGTGTGTACCCCGTTGAAAGTATAAGAAAGAACGGCTGGCAGCGCAGCACCGAATTTACCAAAGCAAGTATTGAACATTATTCCAAAATGTGGTTTGAATATCCTTACCCGGCAGCTACCAATGTGGCCGGCAAGGTGGGCGGCATGGAATATCCCGGAATTGTATTTTGCGGTTTTAATGCAAGCGGGGGCGGGCTTTGGGGAGTCACTGATCATGAATTCGGCCATACCTGGTTCCCGATGATTGTGGGCAACAACGAAAGAAAATATGCCTGGATGGATGAAGGATTCAACACGTTCATCAACGGCATTTCCACCGATGAATTCAATAACGGCGAGTTTGCTTCGGCTTCTTTCTTTCCCGGCGATATGACCCACTATGTTTTCAACGACGAAATGGACGGCCTTTTTAACAACCCCGATGTGATTCAGCAGATGAACCTGGGTGTGGCTGCTTATGAAAAACCATCCATCATGCTGAATGCACTGCGTGATGTGGTGCTGGGTAAAGAGCGGTTTGATGCCGCCTTCCGGGAATACATCCGCCGCTGGGCATACAAGCATCCCACACCCTGGGATTTCTTTCATACCATGGAAAATGTAAGCGGTGAAGACCTCGGCTGGTTTTGGCGGGCCTGGGTGCTGAATACATGGAAACTCGACCAGGCATTGAAAGATGTAAAATACATCCGCAATGATCCGGAAAACGGGGTAACCATCACTATCGAAAACCTGGAGAAAATGCCTATGCCGGCACTCATCCGAATTAAAGAGGAAAGCGGCGCTGAATATAACCTGGCACTACCGGTGGAAATATGGCAACGGGGAGCGGTGTATACATTCAGTTATCCCACAAAGGGCAAAGTGACCGAAGTGTTGCTTGACCCTGACAAAAAACTGCCCGACATCAACCGGAACAACAACAAGATGAAAGAAAAACCTTTTTAAGAAAACCGGGCTCCTCACACTGAGGAGTTTTTCTTTTAATTTAGCGAGGCGCCATGCGTTCCATTGTTATTGGTTTTGGCCTGCTCATTCTTTGCCTGCTGGTTTTGTTTAAAATCAGCGAGGTGAATTTTATAAAAGGCAATGTGAAGTTGGAAGTGATTGTAGCTATTGCCGCAGTTCTTTTCTTTTTTGCAGGACTTTATTTCAACACTCAGCAGAAAAAAAAGAATATGCCCATTACCGATGCTAATTCATTATTGCAGGTCATTGACTATGCACAGATAAAAAAAACGGGACTGACCCAGCGGGAACATGAGGTGCTGCTTAAAATGGCCGAAGGGCTCAGTAACCAGGAGATTGCACAGCTGCTTTTTCTTTCGGAAAGCACGATAAAAACACATGTGTCCAATATTCTTTTCAAGCTGGATGCAAAACGCAGAACACAGGCAATACAGGTGGCAAAAAAGCTGAAACTAGTACCCTGAAGTTGCCCTGACCGAAGCAGGAGTAAGAAAAACTGCATGGATGGATGTTTTTCACTCAAAGGGAGGAGTTATTTCATACTTTCGGATGAAGACGGCGGGATACTCCAGGCGTAGTTTGCAGAAAAATTTTTTTATGAACCCAACAGTATTTCGGTATGGCATCTATGCTGCTTTAACCATCCTCGTTCTCGGGGCCGTCAATCTTTTTATTATTGCCAAAAAAGCTGATTATGGCGTGCAGGAGATAGCCGGCTATCTGACCATCGTCATCGCCATGATTTTCGTTTTCTTCGGCATCCGCTATTTCCGGGATAAGGTAAACGGAGGGTCGCTTGGTTTTGGCGAAGGATTGAAAGTGGGAGTGCTCATTGTGCTGATACCTGCCGTACTCTTTGGCCTGTTCGATATCCTTTACACCGAAGTAATTAATCCCACGTGGAAAGAGGATTATTATAATCATTTCATAGATGAAACGAAGAAAACCGTGGCCCCCGAAAAACTGGATGCCGAACTGAAAAAGCTGGAGAAGCAGAAAGAATTATTCAGCAGCCCGGTCATGCAGTTTATACTGATGACCGGCACAGTCTTTATCATCGGGCTGATGGTGGCTATCATTTCCGCACTCACCCTGCGCAGGGCAAAAACCGTTTCTGCATAATCAAACTTTTTACTTATGACTGCAACACAAATAATGGAAGAACTGAAAAAGAAAGGTTCGGAAAACATCAAAAGAATTTTTCTGAACCATGGTGCCCGTGAACCCCTGTTCGGGGTAAAAGTGGGCGACCTGAAAGCGATTCAGAAAAAAGTGAAGAAGAATCATGAACTGGCAATGGAACTTTATGCCACCGGCAACTACGATGCTATGTACCTGGCAGGGCTGATTGCTGATGAACCGAAAATGAACAAGAAGGACATCCAGCAATGGGCAGAAAAATCAACATGTCCCGGCATCAGCGAATACACGGTGGCCTGGGTGGCAGCCGAAAGCGCTTATGGATGGGAACTGGGTATGCAGTGGATTGATTCGGCTAAAGGAACCATAGCCGCCGCAGGCTGGAATACGTTGAATGGGGTCATTGCCATGAAACCCGATAATGAACTGGACATGGTCACTATAAAAAAATTATTACAGCGGGTACAAAAAGAAATTCATTCGGCACCCAACCGGGTGCGTTATACGATGAATAATTTTATAATACACGTGGGCGGCTATATAAAAGAACTGACTCAGCAGGCAATTGAAACAGCAAAAAAAACCGGTACCGTGATGGTGGATATGGGCGGTACGGCCTGCCAGGTACCTTCTGCTGCTGATTACATAAAGAAAATGGAAGTGAAAGGTTATATCGGCAAGAAAAGAAAAACAGTGAAGTGCTGAAGGAAGAAAGTACTTCAGGCCAGTTGCCGCTGCAGTTCTGCCAGGGTGGTTTCTGTCAGCAACTCCCTGCCTTTTTTGTTACTCCATTTTACCAGTGAAATTTTTTCAAAAGAAATTTCAATACCGGTGATATCGCCATCGCTGAAGCAGCAGCAGCCGGTATTGAAATAGGAAGGTTTCATATTCAGGTAATCCGAAGAAACGGTTTTGTATTCCCCTTTTCTTTTTTCAATTTCATTTTCAAGTGCCCGCATTTCTTCAGGCGAGTATTTTATCCTGGCAATGGCCAGGTGCTTCAGCAGTTTTTCCATGTGGGTGAGCGACTCAAACACCGGCTGGTGTGTATGGCCGGTGATAAGTGCCAGGTTTTGCTGCTGCGCCGACCAATGGTACATGATATGGTTGTGTTCTGTTTTTAATTTTTCATCATAAGCCGGTGTGTTGGGATTGATTTTCAGAAAAGCCTGGAGCGGCGCCCATATCACGGATACAAAAAATTTGCTGAACCAGTTGCCGTCGCTGGCCGCATCGCCCTGGTGGCCGTGGGTGAGGAAGATGGTGAGGGATGAGTTGTAAGTTGTGAGGTGTGAGTCGTGAGTTGTGAGTGTGGAGCTGACGAAATCCGGCTTTGAGTTTCGGGTTTTTAATTGAAGCAGCACTCCTTCATATACCCTGACCGCCTGCCCATAAATACTTTTCAGGTTCCGTTGGGCAAAAATATCGTTGGCCCAGTAGAGGTCGTGGTTGCCGAAAATTTTGTAAAATTTTTTTTGCCTGATAAATTTTTTTTCCGCTTCAAAAGTCGCCCTGTTATGTTTTATTACTGCAAGAAGGGAGTTTTCCCAAAGCTCTTCGCTGTCGCCAAGACTGATGAAGCTGTAGCCGTTGTGGAAATAATAATCAAGTGCGGCGAGATAGTTTGGCTCGGCATTCATAAAGTCATCGGCGCCGTTTTTGGCTCCGCGGTGCTGGTCAGAAAAAACAATATAGTGGTCACCCGGCTGCAGCGAAATAATGATTCCTTTTCTGCCGGGATATTTCCTGATATGGCGCAGTAAAGCAGACAAGGCTGAAAAAATCCGTTCAGGCTGCGGCCGTGAGGCAAATTTTTTTGAAGCAAAGAGTATCGGCTTCAGTAAAATTATCTGCAGCAAACGGCGCATGCGAATTTTAATTTTGCTGATAAGTGATTAGTACACCGAAATGAGCGGCGTCCGCCCGATCCGGTACTGACGGGCACCTTAAGCCAAATAGCTGCGCTATTGCCGTCTTTATAAAATATAAAATTATCCTTATTACACAATCCGGGTTTCAATCAAAGCATGCGGGTCATTTATCCCGCCGGCAATAAAGAGCTGCTGCCGATGGCAATCATACTGATTTCCACATTTACAAATTTGGGCAGCGCCGACACCTGCACCGTTTCTCTTGCCGGGAAGTTACCGTCGAAATATTTCCCATATACTTCGTTTACTTCAGAAAACTGGTTCATATCGGTAAGAAAAATAGTCGTCTTTACTACGTTGGCTAAACTCATGCCCGCAGCTGCTAAAATGGAACGCAAGTTGTGCATCACCTGGTGCGTTTCCTGCCGGATGTCTTTATTCTGCAGTTCGCCGCTGCCGGCATCGAGGCAAATCTGGCCGGAAATAAAAAGCATATTGCCGCAGAAAATTGCCTGGTTGTAAGGTCCTATAGGCGATGGTGCCGAAGTGGTGTTGATGATCTGCTTATTCATGCAGTTGGATTTAGAGAGAACGAATTTAGGTTTATGCCTTTTCTTTGCAAAAAATAAAACATGAAGCTGGCTGTGCTTGCAAATGAAATACTGAAAGAAGAATTGCTTGCAACAGGAAAGAGTGACGATTGCAGCATTGAATGGCTGACGAATATTTCAGAGCTGGCGCAGCACAGCGATGCTGATGCTGTGATTGACCTGGTGTTTGAGCACAAACCGGAACATGCCGGTACGCTGAAAACGTTTTTACCGCGGCCAGTCATTGTAAATGCAGTAGTAAAAACCACTGATGAAATAGAATTCCCCTTCATTCGCATCAACGGGTGGCCGACTTTTTTAAAAAGACCGGTAGCAGAGCTTGCCTGCAAACATGTAAAGGAGAGGTCAGCAGCTGAAAAAATTTTTGCTGCGCTTAACCGGAAATCCGAATGGGTGCCCGATGTAAAAGGATTTGTTTCAGCCCGTGTGGTAAGCATGATTATTAATGAAGCTTTTTTTGCCCTGCAGGAAAATGTGAGCCAAAAAGAAGAAATTGACATGGCCATGAAGCTGGGCACCAATTATCCTTACGGGCCGTTTGAGTGGGCCGGTAAGATTGGCCTGAAAAACATTGCCGCTTTGCTTATCGGTTTGAGTGAAAAAGAAAACAGGTACAAACCCGCAGCTTTGCTGCTTAAAGAAGCTGCTGAAGAATAAATGGCGCTTATATTAAATATTGATACCGCTGTCGAAACGGCTTCTGTTTGCCTGGCAAAAGACGGAGTGGTGCGGGCATTTGCCGAAAACGCCGGGCAGAAAGATCATGCAGCCTGGCTGCACCCGGCAATTAAAAATGTTTTTGCAAAAGCAGCACTGGAACTGCAACAAACCGATGCCGTGGCAGTGACGGAAGGCCCCGGCTCTTATACCGGGCTACGCATTGGCATGGCTTCTGCCAAAGGCATTTGTTATGCCTTACACAAACCCCTCATCACATTGAATACATTGATGGTAATGGCACGGGCTGCCGCAGGCGAAGCAGCAGACCTGCTTTGCCCGATGATTGATGCCCGCCGGATGGAAGTATTTGCAGCCCTGTACACAAAAAATCTTGTACCGGTTATGGCGCCGGTGGCATTGATGTTGCATGAAAAAAACTTTGAAGCGGAAATGAAATCAAACCGTATCTGCTTTTTTGGAAACGGCAGCGACAAGTTCAGGCAACTGACAAAAAATCCAAATGCTGTATTCAGCACGGTTAAGGCGGATGCTTTGGTGATGGCCCCGCTTGCAGAAGAAAAATTCAGGCAGGAGGCTTTTGCCAGCCTTGCCTATGCAGAGCCCCTGTACCTGAAAGAATTTTATACGCCTGCCAAATAACAATTCAAATGCTTTTATTTTTGCCATGGCAAACCACAACCAACTATTCTCATGAGCAATTATACCATGACCATTATCCCGCCATCGGGTGATGATGCAGGAGTAAGTATAAACACACTGGATATAAAAAAAGCCACTATCCAGCTGCGGGCTGTCAATCACAAACTCCGGCAGATAATGCTTCAATACATCGGCCAGCATGAAAAAATTACGGTGACCGAAATTTTTCGTCACCTGCTGCTGGAGCAATCCGTGGCAAGTCAGCATCTTGCTGTGCTGCGCAAAGCCGGTTTTGTAAAAACAAAACGGGAAGGAAAATTTATCTATTACACCGTCAACCGGCAAAGACTGCTGGATCTCAACAAGTTTGTAAAAGACCTGATTGCATTATGAATCATATTTGCCCTTCGGTGATTTAGTTACTTCCCTTCTTTTCCAATCTCCGTTATCTTTGTCCCGTAAACCAGCGATATGTTTATAAAACAATTATACACGGGATGCCTGAGTGAAGCGGCCTATTATATTGAAAGCAATGGCGAAGCGGCTATCATTGACCCGATGCGGGATATAGACGAGTACCTGCAGCTTGCCAATGAACGCATGGCAAAAATCAAATACATTTTTGAAACGCATTTCCATGCCGACTTTGTCAGTGGGCATATTGATTTAAGCAAAGCGACAGGTGCGCCGATTGTGTATGGCCCCGGCACTGAAACAAAATTCCCGGTGCATGTGGCTAAAGACGGTGAAAAATTTCAGGTGGGAAAAATAACTATTGAAGTGCTGCACACTCCGGGGCATACGCTGGAGTCGTGCTGTTATTTGCTGAAAGTTGAAAACGGAAAAGAGTATTGTGTGTTTACCGGCGACACATTGTTTGTGGGTGATGTGGGCCGCCCCGACCTGGCACAAAAAGGAGCTGAGCTGACCATGCAGAACCTTGCCGGTATGATGTACGACAGCATTCACAAAAAATTATTCCCGCTGGCCGATGAAGTGCTGGTATATCCTGCACACGGCGCCGGCAGCAGTTGCGGTAAAAACCTGGGCCCGGAAACCTTCAGCACCATCGGCGAACAGAAGAAGTACAATTATGCCTTGCAGGCAAAAAGCAAGGAAGAATTTATTAAGGCGGTGACGGAAGGCATTGCTGAACCGCCGCAGTATTTCCCCATCAATGCGCTTATCAATAAAGAAGGTTATGAAAGCATTGACAAAGTGCTGGAGCAGGGAATGAAAATTTTATCCATTGAAGATTTTAAAAAGCTGATGAAGGAAGATGTAATCCTTCTTGACACGAGGCATGCAGCTGTTTTTGTACAGGGCTTTGTTCCGGGTTCGGTAAGCATTGGTCTTGAAGGCCGCTATGCCGAATGGGCGGGTGCGCTGCTGCCGTTTGATAAAAAAATCATCCTGGTAACCGAACCGGGCTATGAAAAAGAAAGCATCATTCGCTTGGCAAGAGTTGGCTTTGAAAAAGTATGGGGCTACCTGGAAGGCGGCTATGAAGCATGGAAGAATGCGGGAGAAAAAATTGACATGATTGTGGAAGTGGAACCTGACGAACTGCTGATGGATATGCAGTACGATAAAAACATGGTGGTGCTGGATGTGCGCAGGCAGTCAGAATTTTCCGAAGGGCACCTGCCCGGCGCCTTCAATCTGCCGCTCGATGATATGGCCGACCCCGTTAGTATGGCCAACATTGAAGAAAACGACAACCTGTATGTACACTGTGCCGGCGGTTACCGCAGCAGCATTGCCTGTTCGCTCTTAAAACGGCAGGGCATACACAACCTGCGCAATGTAGCCGGCGGCTGGAATGCCATACAGCAACTGGAAAAAGTGGAGATAGTAAAGGAGAAGAGTGTGCTGAACTGAAACCTACATACAAGTTTATTCAGGCCGGTAGCGATACCGGCTTTTTTATTGCCCGGTGAAAAAACGGTAGCAAATACCGTGAAAAGACGGGGGCGGATTTTGTTTGAGACTTTTAGGTTTGGAGAGTAATCTATTAACCAACGATTAAAACTGATTGTTATGAGAAAATTCTTAGTCGTCACTTTGGCAATATTTATTTTTCAATCGGCTTTCAGTCAAAAAACATATTCAGAAATTTCAATAGAAATCGATAGATTTCTAGATACGCCAATAAAAAGACCTGCTTATATAAAATTAAATAAAAGCGTAACGACTGATTTGCTCGAACATCTTTCGTTAAACAAAAAACTTGAGTTTGACTCAAAGCTTTACCGTAATTGCATACCAGACACAGCTACAATTCGTAGACTATTAATACGTTTGCCATATTTTAAAAATTCATCAACTGGGAATAAAATTAAGCGTGATGCTATAATGTCGCAATATGCATTTCGAAAATTATTAAAAAAAGATTTTAATAAGCTTATCCTTGGCAATAATGAAGTATCAAAGTTGAAGAAATATGCATCCCTGGATATTTCCCAAAAACCCGAATTTGCCTTCTCACCTTTAATTCTTGAATCAGATCCCAAAGCTGAACTTTATCGGAATATTTTTTCCTTAAATATTTCAGGAAAGTTAAACCCCGAAAATTTTTATAACTTATCTAAACTAAGGGATTTAACATTCGGGTTTTCATTTAATCATATTTTAAACTGGACTAACTACCGGTTAACAGAAAGAGCAGAAACCATACGTGACAAATATAATTGTACTTTTATTAATAAAATAAATAGTTTGGCAGAGTCTTCCTGGGAAGAATTCGACATACTTTGTAATAATCTTAATTGCCTTAGCGATCACCAAAAAAAAGAGAAATCAGGTGAATTAAGAAAAAAATTATTTAATGATTATACTGATTTGGAAATTGAAATGTTAAAAGAGTACTGGAGTACAAAAAATTTCTGGTGGTATACTTTAGAGGGAGAATTTATAATTGACAAACCAAAATATATTGCAGTTAAAGATACCATCGGAGGAAAATTTGAGCCAAATGAAGCTGAAATTTTTTCGCCATCACTTTTGGGGTCAATCAACTTTTTTACTCAACATGCCAAAAAAGAAAATTCTTTTTTTGCATCCTTATGGGGGTCAGTACGGCAAAAGCATAGTTTGAGTGAAATTATTGAACCCAAATCATTTCAGAGCTTTAAAAAAATTAATGAGTCACTTAATTTAGTAGATGATAACGAAGATATTTTTATAACAGATTTTGATGAATTAGATAAAAAGTTTGTCTTTGACTTCGGGATCCGCTTAGTTGGACTTGTGAAAATCATTAAGATAACCCATAACAACAAAAGGCAATTTGGATTGACTTTTTCTTTCATCAGAAAGGGTCTTGTAAATAAAAATGAATTAGCTTCTCTTTTCAGAACTGAAGGAGGAATTATTTTCCCATTCAGAAATGCTGATGGTGAAACAACTTTTAACATGGAAATATTCAGACGTTGGGATAGATTTTCAAATTTTAAAGCGGATAACGAAGAATTATGGGGTGCTCGATTTAATGTCCCAATAAATTAAATGTAACTTCTCCCATTTCTCCCAACAAAAAGTTAACGTCCCTTCTTTTTCGCCACTCGTCACTTACATCACGCCACTCACCTAATTGCTCACAATATCTTTTGAAGGTGGCGTTATTTTTATTCTACGAATCTTTTAGTAGAGTGCGCCCGGCAGTGTAACAAAAAGATTCGCACAATCGTCACAACCATTAAGAGTATAGCCATGAACTGCAAAACCAACCTGTCCCTTGCGGGCCTGCTATTGCTTGCCCTGCTTGCAAATGCACAACCTCCCGCCCCCAAAGAACTGCCCGCCAAACGCACAACCAAACCGGTAAAGATTGACGGCCTGCTGAATGATGAAGCATGGAAAGATGCCGCTACCATGTCCAACCTTATCGAGTTTCGCCCCAAAACGGGTGTGGTGGAAGCCTACGAAACCCGAACCGAAACCTGGCTGATGTATAATGATGAGGGAATTTTTTTCGGCGGTCACTGTTATGAAAGAACCAAAGACAGCATATCAAGCGAACTGGCCGGCCGCGATGGCTTCGGCGCTAACGATTATATCGGCATCATCTTCGACACGTACTACGATAAACTGAACGGGTTTGAATATTTTGTGACCCCGCTGAACGAACAGTGGGATTCAAAAATGTCGCCGTCGCAGGGCGATAACAACGGCGGTGAAGATTTCAGCTGGAACGCCGTGTGGAAAAGCGGCGCCGTGATTCATAATAACGGCTGGAGCTTCGAAATGTTTATTCCTT
>Ga0185320_10670929_pt1 | contig 20398 bp, 30 predicted proteins | sample OV2TP2_FD_128023 | JGI IMG/M metagenome (GOLD analysis project Ga0185320, IMG submission 128023) | Hot spring microbial communities from Beatty, Nevada to study Microbial Dark Matter (Phase II) - OV2 TP2 (SPADES assembly) (version 2) | ecosystem: Environmental > Aquatic > Thermal springs > Hot...
CGACCGTTTGATTGACGTAGAGGACGCACCGGAAGGCATAGGCCCGGTTCGCTTGGAGGGCCACGCTGAGGCCCGTGATGCTCTGCATGGTCGTCGTGGTTTCGGTCAGGTTGGCCGTCAGGCGCTTCCCGAACACGGCGAGCACGTCCTGCGTAGAGGACGGCATCCAAGGTACGGGCGCCTGCACCGTGTTGGCGCGCACGGTTAGCTGCTCCGGTTGACGTAGCCGGTGATGTTGATGACGTTCGCGGTGCCGGACCACGCGCGGATGACCAGGCCGCCGCGCATGATGAGTCCAGGCACGATGGGGATGAGCGGGCTGTTCGACGGGATGCTGTAGTCGTTGACTACGGTGTGGTCGGGGTCCGTCGCCCCGCCCCACTGGATGTTGAGCGTTGCCGGCGCCGTCGATGTGTTGTTCGCCCACAGGTAGATTTCGTCGTAGTTGACCGTGCCCGAGATCGCCGTGTGGATCAGTGTGCCGGAGACGGCAGTCGCGGCGACCACGATCGGCAGGTCCGTCGTCGCACCGGAAAGACTCACGCGGGTATAGGTCGCCATCGGTTAGGTCCCCGAGAAGATGCGTTGTTCGATGATGTCCTTGATCGTGGGCGGCAGCGTCTGCGGATCGGGTGGCTGCGGTGGCATCAGGCTCTTGATCTCGAGGACGTTGTTCTCCGTCAGCACGAGGTTCAAGACCTGGATGCCCTGCGGCGGCGCAGCCATAACCTCCGCTCCTGTCCTAGAAGACCCCGACCGCCTCATCGACCGTGAGGAAGTCCGTGACCGAATCCGTCGAGTACATGACCGTGTAGGTGTACTTCGTCGTGGGACTCGCCGGCACCGATACCTTGAACTCATAGAGCGCCCCGGCGGTCAGTGCGACGGCGCCGTTGAGCTTCAGGTTCTTGGTGGTCGTCCCGTCCGTCAGCCGGACATAGACCACCGTGGACGTGGCGACCTGGATTTGGATGAGGATGTACGCGGGCCGCTTGTTGCGCGTGGTGTCGGACCCGGCCGTTCCGCGGTTGGCGTTGTGCGACCGGGCGGTGAACACGGCCGTATCTGCCCCGGGCGCCGAGCCGTTGTACACCTCGACCGTGCGGATACTCATTAGCTGCTCCCGACCACCCCGTTGTAGCCCACTTCCTTCACCCGATAACTGTAATAGCCGGCACGTCGGAAATCCGACAGGTCCCGATTGTACCCGAAGTTCTCCGGTGCGAGCGCATGTCCGTCCAGGCGCTTGGAGGCTTCGAGCTCCACCAGGTATTGCTGGCGGTATGGACCCTGCTCGTCGTTGAGAGACAGCTCCGCGGCGGCGAGGCACGCGAGGCGCATGGTTTCCTCGTGCATGGCGCCGCCGAGGCCGTAGAGGTTTGTCGCGTCGAGCTTCGAGATCAGCACGAGCTTCTGATAGGACAGCGTGTAGTTGGCGTCCGGCTCGGGCCAGAAGTAGAGCTCGTAGCGTTGGCCCGTCGTCTGGTCCACATCGACCGGTCGCACGGCGGCCATGGTTGGTGGGTTCGTGCCGGCGCTTACGAGGCCCTGGTATTGACGGCGAATCATCTGCTCTGGCACGAGCAAGCACGGGTGCCACGCCTTGTCCGGCTCGTAGGTCAGCTCGCCTTCGATGCCACCGAAATCGTCCGGCAATCGACTGCGGCCGGTGGCCGCGACGGTGAATGCCTTGTTGGCGCCCTCTGCCGCGGCGGTGCTCGTCACCGTGACGGAGGTGCTCGAGACGTAGGTGGCAATCGTGTACTCGTTCCCGCTCGTCGTGAACTTGATCTTGGACCCGATCATCTCGCGGAAGAAGATGCCGGTGCCGGTGACAACGATGGTCGCGGTCGGGGTCCCGCTCGCGGTTGCGCTGGCGCTGTCGGCCCAGGCAATGACCGTCGCGGTGGGGCTGAGGAACGTCCAGCGGTGCGCGCGGAGCATGCCGCGGAGGCCCGACTGGATGATGCGTGCGACCGCATCCGTCTGCGCCGTGTCCCACAGCGTGGTGTCGGTCCCATAGCCGACCATGTGACCAACCTCTTTCTGGAGGTTGGTGAAGCCGAGAGAGAGGGTGCTTTCGGCCATAGCCTACTGGCGGGTCCGGGCGGTCCGGGCGGTCCGTGCGGCTGCGGCTGCGGCTTCCTTGGCCCGCCGCCGGGCGGTGATCTCCGCGATACGTGCCCGCGCGGCGCGATACCGCCCTTCCTGGGCGACGTTCTCCTCGTGCTCCGCGCTCCTCTGTTCGAGCGTCTTGGGCGCCGTATCGTAGGCGTAGCTCTTGGGGCCTTCCTCCTCGATCACGGGACCCTTCTTCATGCGGCGAAAGGCCGCGTGGAAGGCCATGCGGCGGGATTCCGCCTCCGGGTTGGAGTAGGCGCCGGACGCCCTGTAGGCGCCGAACGGACTGTGTCGCGCGTGCATCATGACGGTTCTCCGATGAGCGCCTTCTTGCGGGGCACGGGGGCCTCAAGGGTCGCGCCCGCGTGGTGTGTCTCGGCCACGGTCCCGATGAAGCCGCTGTGCACGATCACGGCACAGAGCATTTCGCGTGAGAGCGCGGTCGGCCCCTCGTGCAGCCGATCGTTCCAGTAGCGGAAGTGGTAGTAGCTCTGGAGGACGTTGGGGGGCATGAGTCCGGGACCGATCTCGCGGCCGGTCGCGTCTCGGTGCGGGGGCAGTTGAAGGACTTCCCGCAGTCGGTGCTCGTCCTGCTCGATCATCTGCCGCATCGTATGGACTCCTGATCGGACCACTCACATTCCAGGGGTCGGGTCGGGCCATGTACGGTCACCCGTACTGTGGCCCGACCCTTCCCACTAGCCTGCTAGATACCCACCTCGTCCGCGATGGAGGCCAGGCGCCACCAGTCCACGGTCATGGTGACCGAGGTGGACGAGTGCTGCTTGAGGGCGAAGAGGACCGCGAGCTCCTCGCCGTTGGGGAAGTTGGTCGCCCCGGGCTTCACCGTCGTGGCGTTCTTCACGCCGTCCACCCAGTACGAGGTTTCGGTCCCATCGAAGTGGATGCCGAGCTTGATGTAGGTCGCGGCCACCGGGACCTTGATGCCGGTCACGAGCTTGGTGCTCGCGCCCGAGCCGGCCAGGTGGATCGCGTCGATCGCGTCGCCGTCCGTCTCCTGCACCTCGAAGCCCACGAGGTCCTTGGCGGCGATTCCCGTGCCGTCGTCCGCGAGGAGGCCGTCCGCGGGCGTGCCCTCCTCCGCGAGTCCGACGTACCAGGACACGGTGTCGGTGATGAGGCTGACCTTGATGCGGGCCTCGAACCAGACGTGGCGGTTCGAGCCCGCGGTGTTGCTGATGACGGTCATGACGGCGCGGTTGCCGCCCGTCGTGAGCGCCACCTCCTTGTCCGCCGTGGTGGCGCCGGTCGTGAGCACGAGCTCTCCGAATCCGGTCGCCGCGGGGCGGATGCTGCACGTCGAGTCGATGTACGGGTAGTACCCGCTGCGGATGCTGGTCGAGGCGCCGGAGTCCGCCCAGTCGGGGCTGTTCTCCCAGTCCTCGTGGTGGAAGATGCCCCGGCCCGAGTCGATGATCTCGAGGATCGGGCAGTTGCGCCAGAGGCTCTTGCTCGGGTTGCGGCTGGTGTCGGCGGTCGCCTCGTCGCCGTGCTGCAGGAATACGTTGGCCGGCATTGGGGCCTCCTACGCGGTCGCCAGGAGGGCCTGGGAGCGCCGGTTGACGCACAGGACCTGCCAGGTGAGGTCAACGTGGATCGTGGAAACCGTGTGCTGGGTGGCCGAGGGGCGCGGCTCGCTCTCGCGCAGGTACTCGCCCTTCAGGAACACGGGCCGGAAGTCGTTGAGGTTCAGCATGATGAACGGGTCCGTGCGCGTCGCGTTGCCGTCCAGCTCGGGCACCCACTGGATCTCGTGGCCCCGGAATACCATCTGGTCGGTGTAGGGCGCGAGCTCGCGGCCCAGGTTCTCGTTCTGCGCCTCCCCGATCTCCTCCAGGGCGTTCGCCACGGTGTCGTTCGTGTAGATCCGGTACATGAAGTCGCCGGATCCCATCGAGTGGTCGGACACGGGCGTCGGGCTCTTGAACCGGATCTTGCGGTACGCCTTCCGCGCCTTGAGGATCAGGTCGTCCTTGGTCACGTCGGTGTACGTGTCCATGTAGTTGGCCCAACGCGCGTGGGACAGGCCCGCGGTGTCGGAGCCGATCGCGTGGACGCTCGAATGGCCGGTCGTGCCGCTCGTCCATCCGAGCCAGTAGAAGACGCCCCACACGGACTTGTTATCCGTGCTGTCGGTGGGCTTGCCGAAGAACTGCGTTTCCATCAGGTTGGCGATGTCCACCATGCAGCCCACGCGCCGCGGCTCCACGATGTCCACGATCTGCGTGGGGCCGGCGCGGTTCATCGCCAGCTCCTTGCGGTCGTAGCTGTAGTTTCCCGTGGTGTGGCGCCAGGGGATGCTGATCTCCTTGAGCGTGTCCTTCTCGCTCGCGGAGTCGGCTTCCCACAGGCCCACCATGCGGGCGTTACCCGCCGTGGTGACCTGCAAGCGCCGGAGGATCTGGCGGCCGCTCTCGAACTGGACCTTGTCCTTCTTCATGAGCCGCCCCATCACCTCGTGCTGCTGGATCGTGGTGGCGACCATGTTGAAGCGGAGTTTGCCCAGGTCCTTGAGCGTACCGATCACCAGATCGTTGATGTCGGTATCGGTCAGGGTGGCCACTTCTTGTTACCTCGCTGGTTGAAGGGTAGCGGCGCTAGATTTCGCCGTCCTCGCCGTCGTCCTCCCAGTCGGGGCGCACGCCATGCTCCCGCAGGAAGCGCGCCGCGCCTGCGATGGCGCGTTTGCGGCCCGTGGGCATGACATCGTTCCGTTTGATGCTGGGTGACGGCCGGGCGATGAACTGGCCGGCCCGGTTGCGGGCCTGCTCGAGCGCCTGTTGCCGTTTCACCGACTCCTTCACCGGCCCCATCTCCGCACGGAGGGCCTTCTGGAAAATCTGATCGAGATGGACGGGCCGGTCCGCGGCCGCTTCCGCATTGGCGAGGGCGACGAACGTGTCGAATACCCGCTGGCGGTTGGCCCGCTGCTGCGGGTCCGTCACGGTGCGCATCGCCCCCTTGCCGAACTCGGCCGCGTACTCCTGGGCCTGTTGGGCGAAGAGGGTATCGACCGCGGCTTCGGCTTCGTTCGCAGCCTGGCCCTGGATGCGTCCGGTCACCTCCTCGAGCTGCGCCTTCATGGACTCCTTCTCGGTCAGGAGCTCCTGCAAGGTATCGAGGAGCGCATCTTCGTACCGATCCGGGTCCACGTTTTTGCTGCGGAACAGCGCCCGGATATCGGCCTTGGTGACCCTGGGGTCACCGCCCTGCTTCGCAGCCGGAGTGGCCTCGGCTGCGGGTGTTGCAGTGGGGATGACGGGACGAGCGGAGTGTCGCTCGAGCGCCGTGACGTACAGCTCGAGGGCTTGCTCCGATCCGAAGTGTTCGACCTGCTCGGGGGTCACTCCGGCACGTTCGGCACGCGCCAGGAGCGCGTCGATGGCTGGCGGGATGGGTTCGGATCCCGGATCATCGGTCGGTGCGCGCGGGTCGGGCGCGCCACCGGCGCGCCGGTCGGCCGAGTCATCGCCATCGGCCTTATCGGCCTCCCATCCGTCGTCTTCCGAGTACGCGTCGTCCTCGTCGCCGGCCTCACCGAATGGGTCGGCGGCCTTGCCGCGGAGGGCCTCGAGGTCTGCCTTGCTGCTCGCTTGGCGCGCCGGTGGATCGCCGGGGGCTGGTGTGCTCTTGTCCTCCGGCTCGTCCGTCGCCTCCGCGTCCGCGCTCTTGGGATCGGGCTCGTTTGCCACGCTCATCTCCCGGTGTAGTCGCCGTATCCGCCGCTGCGATCGACAAACCCGAGCGCACGCAATACCTGGTTGCGGTGTGCGCGGCTCGTGAGGATCGCGTCCCCTGTGTTGGGGTTGAAGTGCGTCGGCACGCCCGCCTTGCGTAGCCGGGCCTCGGCCGCCTTCACCTCGTGCTCACCGACACCTAGCGCCCATGATTCCATCGGCCAGTTGCCTGGTGTGTCGTGGACGCTGCGTGCTTGCTCCACCACGAGCACCCGGAACAGACGGCAGCCCAGCAGGTGGTGTCCGCCGTTGACGCGCGTGCGGTCGAAGTCATCGAAGCTCATGTAGCGTTCCGCGGCCGTTCCCGACCGGACATCTTCCAGCACGTAGGTCGGCATCAGCGGATCCCCATGCCGCCGCGGTTCATCGCGGAGAGCTCGGCGCCCTGTACCCCGCGCCCGGCCGCCATCTGCGACTGAACGAAGTCCCGGCCGTGTCGGGTGATCTGCCCGGGGGTGCGCTTGTACTCATAGGTCCGCTTGGACGGCCCGAGCAGCGCGCTACTGGACTCCGGCCCCGGCCGTACTGGACCTGCCTGGTCCGCGAAGGACGGGTCGCTCCAGACCACGATGTCGTTGATCTCCGGCGTGTTCGTGTACTGCGAGTACGCTGCCTGGAGTGCCTGCCAGTCGATCATCCCGCCCTGTTGCGACAGGATCGGGAGCGCGGGCAACGCAACGCCGGTCACGTAGTCCTTGATCGCCATGAGCTTGGTCGCCGGTGTGTCCGGTTGCATGGAGAACGTGGCGATCGAGAAGTTGTAGTCGAGGAAGTCCCCCTCGGCGGACTGCGCGGAGTAGACGAACGGAACGCTGACATCCGTGCCAGGCACGCGCTTCGTGAGCGGAATCGAAATGAAGGGGTCATAGAACAGATACCACGCCAGGTCTCGGACGATCCGGCCGGTGAAGCTCTCGACCCGCGATTGCATGTACTGCATGCGCTGGCTCGCATTGGCCGCCAGCAGGCGGTCCTGGGACGCGGTTTCGCTCTGAGGCGAAAGGCCGCCGAGCAGATCGAGGTTGCCGGCCATGTACGGGAAGATGTCCCGCAGGCCGAGGAAAAACTGGTAGAGTCCGGCATTGACGCCGCCCGTCACGAGCTCCTGTACCGACCCGGGCACGTCGGAGCGGATGACATCGCCGTCCGATGCCTGCACCACGCGGTTGGCGTCCTGGTCGCCACCGGGGCCGACCACGCCGAGCGTCTTCAGTCGGTCGGCGCCGTCGATCATCTTGCGCATGGCCCGATTGGCGGCCATGTGGATGTCGTACCACTGTGCGGCCGGCGCAAGCGGATAGGGCGAGCCCGGTACTTCCGTGAAGCCGAGGATGTGGAACGGGCCGCGTTCCGGTCCCGTCCACCGGACGATCCGCACGGGTTCGGGCTTGATCGTATTGCCCACGGTGGCGAACGTGACGACGAGCTTTTCCTTCGGCAGCCAGATGTCCCACAACTCGAGGTAATCCCGCACCTGCGAATCGCCCCGGCCCTGGTGTCCGCGTCCGATCTCCCCGATGCGCGTATCGCCGCCCTCGTTGTGCATGAAGTCGAGCGCGCCGTCCGAGGGGCGGATCTCGTTCTCGTCGATCTGATAGACCTTGCTCTCGATGGCCCACGTGTAGGGCACACGATAGCGGTTCCCAATGAAGTCCACCGCTTCGAGCGAATCGGCATTCATGTCGATCACGAGGTCATCGAGATCGACCCGATCCGCGAATGGCTGCCCCGGGTCATGTAGCTGGCCGTCGATCTCGATTGGGCCTTTCGCGTTGAGCCCGACCTTGATGCACCCGATCCCAATGAGAGCGTCACCGACCGCGCGTTGCAGCGTGGTGACGAGCCCGATTTCGTGCTCGATCAGGTGGTTGAGCGCCAGCTCGAGGTTGTAGGCCGGGATCGCCAGTTGGCGGTAGGGCGTGGCAACCAGTGCCCGCGGGTTCTTGGCCGCAAGGTGGGCCGTGTAAATCGAGTAGCCCAGCTCGATGAGGTTGACCGGGACATCGACCAGGGAGCCGTCTTCGCTGTAATGGCTCCCCACGAGCTCTTTCCAAACGGATTTCCGGTTCTCCCGAAATGGCTTCATCCTCTCGCGTGAAGCCTCGATCGCCGCACAGAGGTCCTTCGTGTCGATGCCGCCCAGCATCATCGCGGAAAACTTAGAACGGCCGGCCAAACCCTGTCAACAAGGAACTGCCGGAAATCCGACATGGGTGTCGGTAAACCGACCCCGGGGCTAGGCGGTATGGGGGCCGCAGGCGATGGTGACGGCGTACTCGCCCTTGGAGCCGCGCAACTGCGCGTAGCGCCAGTGGATGTGCTGGTCGTTGTCGTTACGCCCGAGCCAATCCGCCACGGCGTCACGGACGCCCTTCAGTGCTCCGCGCAGGTTATCGTCGTCCAGCACACGTGGCGCGATGCGCACGAGCCACACGTCGATCTCGCCGTCGCGCAGGATGGCCGGGGGGCGCAACGAATCGGCCCTGAGGTGCCAGGCTACGCAATCACGTTCGTTGCGTACCCGTCGATGACGTGTCCGCCAATGTTCCCGCGCGTTCGACGCGGAGATCGTTCTGAGCGGGAAGTTGTGGCGTGCGCTGGGAACCCCGAGCGCGCAGAGGGCTAGTTGGCGTTCAGGGCCGGCCACAGACCACCTACTTGAACCAGCGCAGTTTGGTCTGCCCGGGCATGGATTCCTCGGCCAGTCGGCCGCCGCGTTCGAGGCGGCGGGCCATGAGGCAGCCCGGCGGGATGCGCACGGGGGCGGTGATCGTCTGGATCTTGCGGCGGGTGATCTCTTCCAGCGCGAAGTTGGCGAGCGCGTCCGCGATGACGCGATCGCCGTGACTGGAGGCGGCGCCCGAGGGGTCCTTGTCGTCCGCGCCGATGCTCTCGAGGTGGATTGCGTGGCCGTTTGGCAGTCGCACGTACTTCCGACACTCCTGGATCGCTTCCAGGCTGTGGTTGATGAATCGGCCTTGTTCCAGCGCATCCCGGTAGGAATAGAGCAGCGAGTCCTTCGTGTCCTGGCCTGTGTGGAACCCGTAGGAGTCCGTCGCCTTCTTGGAGAGCGCCGATTCCTTCCGCCGATAGTACACGTTGCGGTAGCCCTCCTGGATCACGCGATCCCCGAAGTTCTGGCCCGGTCCGCCGTTGCATTCCCAAATGAGATATGCGCCGTTGAACAAGCGTGCGATCTCGACGGCCTTGACGGCGAACGATTCGGGCCGGATGATGGCGCTCGTCAGCTCGCACACTTTCTCGCGCGTGGTGGTGTCCACCACGCTCAAGCTCGAGTTGCTCGCGCCGGTTCCGGCGCTGATGTCGGCGCCGATCACGTACATGCGATCGCGCGGCGGAAACCCCGTGTCCATCGGGATCCACAGGTGGACATCGCCTCGGCCGCCGAGCGGGTGGAAGCGGTACTCGTGTTCGCTCTGGCGTACCACATCGCCACGCAGTAAGGCCGGCCGGGCGTGCTCCCGGGCATGCGCATCGAGCTCGACGCTGCCGAAGAACAGCCAAGCCGAGCCCAGGTAATCAATGTCAAGCTCTTGGGCGATCTCGTTCGTATGGCGGCACCGACGGCATTCGGCGTCGTACCAAGGGGAGCGCATCCCGCCAAAGCGCGGGTTGCGCGGCACATCGGTCGAAAACGGGTACTCCAGACCCGCGCCTGCGGGCCACTTCGTGCGGAGTGTCGCGTCGCGCCGTGCATCCTCGTAGTAGGTCGGATCCAGAACCCGCAACTCGCCGGCCACATAGTGGTACAGGCCACGGCGCTTGATCGGGTGCAGGCTCCAGTGCACCGTGAGCTTGCGAAAGTTGGGGTCGTGTGCGATCTCATAGCTGGCGTTCCCCGAGCCCTGCGGGGTGAAGTTGTAGATCCGGGAGAGTGTCACGTCGCGCGTTCCGGTCGCAATCGCGGCCTGGTTCGGCATCTTCGAGAACTCGTCGATCAGCAGAGCCGTTCGCCGGTCCGCGACGCCGGCGAAGGTGTTGGTGCTTTCGCCGTTGATCGTGGAACCTGTCCAATGGTTCTCGGCGTGCATTTCCCGACGTTCGTATGCGGGCACGAGCCATGCAGGTTCCCGCCGGAGAATGAAGTCGAGTTTGCTGAACAGGGCTTTCGGGTCGCCGCGTTTCTCGACGAGCTCGGCTTTGCGGGACAGCCAGAGGAACGTCCTCAACTCGTGAAACTGCCATTGCCACGCTTGGGCCGTCAGGCAGAGCCACGAGGCGCCCATGTCCCGCGACTTCTCGATCACCAAGTCGTGGTCCCCGATCGCGGTCAGGATCTCGAGGAGCGCGGTGTCCTGGTAGGGATAGGTGATGAATGGCAGCACCGCGCTCGTGCGCGGCTCGAAGATCCACACGAAGGCGTTGATCCAGAACAGGGGATCTTCGCGGCACATCTGCCAGAATTGCTGCCGATCCGTCTTGGACCCGTCACCCATTCGCAGCAGCTCGCGCCGATAGGCCAGGTTCTGCGTGAAACCCTTGGGCACGAGATGGTAGTGCGGGCAGTAGGCCGCCACGCGATCCGTTGGCCAGAACTCGAAGAACCCCGTCACGCCGTGTCCGGCTCGGATCCGTTCGGGAGCACGCCCGTTTCCGCGCTGGTCTTGACGCGGGCCAGGCGCTCGATCATCCCCGAGAGCTCCGTCGTCCGCGTATGCACGGATTGCTCACGTGCGTAGTCGGACTCGGTGAATGCGTTACGGAGCCACGTCTGGTAGAACGCCGTTTTCAGCCGCGGATCACGGGCGCAGGCCACGAGTAGCGCATGCGCGCCCGGGCTTGGTGCCGCCTCGACCGGGATGCGATCGAATGGAGCCCCCATGTGCTGGTAGACCCACTCCGCGTCCCGCACGGGAGTCGTGTGGCAGTCGCGCGCCAGTTGCATGATGGTTGATGCGGTCGGGGTCCGATACCGCTTGGCCGATCGCGCGTCCGCCGGCTCGGGATCGGCGTCAACAACGGCCGGCGCGTCCGCTACGGGGTCCGGCGCGTCCGCTACGGGGTCCGGCGCGTCCGCTACGGGGTCCGGCTCGGGCTCGGTGGGATGGGCGATACCGAGCAGTTGGGGCTCGATCTCGGCACGGGCCATAGTTTCGGCCTCGGCTGGCGAGGTGCCCGATGCTATCCAGTGGGCCACGAGCTCGCCATAAGCGGCCGTAAGACCGGCACAGGCGAGTCGGATGGCCCAGTCGTCGGTCATGCGCTATCGGACGGTGGGATCGGAACCGGAATGCGGGCGCGCTCCATCCATTTTCGCACGGAGTTGGCTTCGATCCATTTCCCTTTCCGCGTGCGGAATCCTTCCTTGCTCAGTTGCCGCGCCACGTCCGCGACGGTCATTTCACCGGCCAGGTGGACATCGTACAACTCGATCAGCCGATGGAGTAGCGGTTGCTCTTTCGGATCGGGGATGAGCCTGCCCTTGCGGTCCTTCTTGTACCCGATTCTCGTGATGCCCGTTGCAGGATAGCCCCGTGCCGTGCGTGCGGCCAGCGCCGCCTTGATCCGGTCGCTAATGGTGGCGCGTTCCCACTGGGCGACCGCGCCGAGGATATGGAGCACGAGTCGCCCGCTCGCGGTAGACGTGTCGAACTGCTCGGTCACGGACAGCAGGCTCCAGCCGTGTTTCTCGGCATGCTCCAGGACGTGCAACAGGTCCTTGAGGTTGCGCGTCAGCCGGTCCAGGCGCGCCACGAGCAGCCCCTCTGCCTGATGGGCCTTGAGCGCCTCGAGTGCGGCCAGCGCGCCCGGGCGATTCGCTATCTTGCGCCCGGAAAGTGCGGGATCCACGATCACGCGAGCGATGGTGTGGCCGTAGAGTCCGCAGTAGCGGCCGCATTGATCACGTTGCGCCTCGATCGAGTACGCGCTGGCCTGTTCTTCGGTCGAACACCGGCAGTAGAGGATCACGGAGAGCGGCCGCGTGTGCGCTGAATAGGCGCCCTGAACTCCCCAGGGGGTCACGATGAGATCAGGCATGGCGTGGCCGGTTCCAGATGGCAAGCGCCTCGGCCCATGTCAGGGTCTGGAGCGTCTGCCGTGTCAACCCGCGCTCGCAGAGATCACGGAGCACGTCCTTGCCTGATTCCGTTGCGAGCCAGCGCCCCGGCCGGTCGTCGCAGCTATCGGACGGGATGGGTCGTTCCCACAAGGCGACCATCTCCAGGTGGTTCGCGGCGGACTCGATGGTGCTCACCACGGTAGCCGGAGCCGTATCGCCCCGGGCGCGGAGCCATGCCGCAATGGCCTCCATGAGTTGGAGGTCCGGGTCCAGATCATCGGGCAAGGGGATTACGTCCGCGTCGGGCTCCACGTCGCCGGCCGCGCAGTCACATGGCATCCCATGCCCGTAGACAGTAACCAGCGTGTAGCAGTCCATACCGGAGTCCGGGTGACAGAGCGGTTTGGGCTCGGGGTCGCAGATACCCGCGTTGCCGCGCATGGGCATGCCGCAATGCGCACAGATGGGGAGCTCGCCGGGGGCCTCCCAAACTACCGGGTCGTCCGGCCCGCCACCCGGCCTGTCACTGGCATGTGCCATGATGTCACCGCCCCCTCCTAGACCTCGGCCCGGCACCGATCCTCGGTGAGACCGGCGCAGAGCGCCTCGTGCGCCTCGCGGCACGTCGCCGCATCCGGCGGGACGAGCATGTAGTAGACGCGCGGCGTGGACCCGTCGGACGCCACGAGCCAGCGTTGCCCCTCCCGGTCCTGCAGCAGCGCCCGCGTGATCGCGGGCCGCCCCGGCGTACGCCGCACGCTGTCCATGTGGATGAGCTTGGCGCCCGTAGCGGCGAGGTAGCGCCCCTCACCGAACCGCTGACGCATGACGCGCCGTACCTCCGCGTTCGGCTCGGCGTGGATCGCCTCTACCGTGATGGTCTCGGGTGTCTCGACAATCCATGCCGGGACGCGCACCCCGTGGACCGCGTAGAGGGCGGAACCGTCACGCCACAAACAAAACGGTCCGTCGTCTGCGTGCGGCCGCCGCTGGTCGTCCACGGCGAGCCGGGTGGGGAAGTCGGAGATCAGGCAGAAGTCCGGGTGGATGATCCGTGGTCCCGCGTGGCGGCAGAGCACCTCGTAATGGTTCCATGCCGCGTAGTCGATCGGGAGTTGCGCGACGTAGCGGAAGAACGTCATGTAGGCGCACCAGCCGGCCCACTGGTTGCCACCGTGCCACATGCGGGAGAACGACGCCGCGCAGCCCAACCCAAACGCCGGGTCGCCAAAACACGCGGCCACACGGCCCATTCGTGCCAGCCCGGGTACGACATACCACGTCGCCTGGCGCGTCGCCTCGTCGGTCGCCGTGTAGGTCGCCGCGCGCGTCGCCTCGACGGTCGCATCGTAGGCCGCCTGGCGCGTCGCCTCGTCCGTCGCCGCGCCCGTCGCCTCGAATGTCGCCGCGCTCGTCGCCGCGAAGGTCGCCGCGAAGGTCGCCGCGTCGGTCGCCTGGCGCGTCGCCGTATCGATCGCCTGGAGCGTCGCCGCGTCGGTCGCCTGGCGCGTCGCCTCGAAGGTCGCCGCGTCCGTCGCCTGGCGCGTCGCCTCGCGCGTCGCCGTATCGATCGCCTGGAGCGTCGCCGCGTCGGTCGCCTGGCGCGTCGCCTCGAAGGTCGCCGCGTAGGTCGCCGCGTAGGTCGCCTCGAAGGTCGCCGCGTCGGTCGCCTGGCGCGTCGCCGCGTCGGTCGCCGCGTCGGTCGCCGTGTAGGTCGCCTCGCGCGTCGCCTCGTAGGTCGCCGCGCGAGTCGTCGCCTTCTTCTGATGCCACCAGCCCGCCGCGAAGCCGCCCGCGAAGGCCGCAACGAACGGGCTAGGAACGAACACGATGCGCTCGTCCGGGGGCGGGACCAGTCCCGCCGCGCGGTACATCCCACGCACCGCCGCCCGGCACATCGCGCGCTCCTCGCCGGTCATGGGCGCCGTGCGCATCGCCACGTCGATCCACTGGTCACGCCACTCCCCGAACCGGGCGCGGTGCGCGTCCGTCAGGCTGTAGAGGTCCAACGGCTAGTCCTCCACCGCGCGCCGCGTCTGCATGTCGAGCTGGCGCACCACGCGGAACGTGCCGGCCGGCAGCGCGAGATGCGCGTGCTCCGGGTGCCGCAGCGTCCACCCGGCCGCCGAGACCACGACGATTTCGCCGCCGACCCTGTCCGCCTCGAAAACCTGCGCCGGGGTGCCGGCGACGTGGCGCGCCCCAACCGAGGTCCCATCTACGAGCTGCGCACGCCGCCGCGCGCCACGCGGGACGCCGTCCGGCACCCGCTCCAAGTACACATCCCCCTGGCGCACCCACTCCCCCAACGCCAGGGCGACAATCCCGACAGGCTCCACCTGCGCCCCGCCTGCCTCCCGCGCGATCCGCTCCACCACCTCGCCCACGCTCATCATGTCCGTTCTCCTGGTGTACCACACATGTACCACACCGCTCTGGCGGCGTCCAGTGCCGGGGTTACTGGATTCCCGCCGGCAGCTTCGCCCGCTCTCCCGACCACGACCCCGCCGCCCTGCTCGGCCGCTGCCGTGCGCCCCCGGCGTCTCTCGATCTCCTCGATGCGCTCCTTGTCCCGCCGGATGCTCGCCCGGAGACCCGTCGTGTCCAGCGGGGTGTTGAGCCACGGGCACAGGCGCATCGTATCGGCGATGGTCTTGGCCAGCGCCTCGCTCACCAGTCCCGCGGCCACGAGCGAGGCCAGGTCGCCCCTGCTCTTGCGCCACGCCTTGTTGATGGCGGCGTACCGTTCGGCCTGCGCTTCGCGCTCCTCGATCCGCTCGTGCAGCGCCTCGACGGCGTCCTCGTCATCACTGAACACGCTGCGGTCCAGCGCCCGCTCGATCTCGTCGGCCTTGGAGTCATGCTCCTTGGCCTTGGCCATCGACTCGCACCCAGCGTGCATGCCGGCGTCCATCCGCGCCAGGTCCCGGCGGTGCCGCTTCTCCGAGTGATGCCCGACGAGCACCGGCTGGCCGAACGGGATTGACTGTGCGATCTCGTCCGCTCGGCCGAATGCCGCCTCCGCCCTGACCCGCCGGCCCTCCGCCCATGCACGCCGCCTTTCGAGCCGCCACTCCAACCTCTCACGCCTGGTCATTTGCGTCCTCCTCGAAGTAACCTCAGTGTCGGCCCGGGCGGGTTGCGAGCCCGCCCACAGGGACGCCCCGGACCTAGTCCTCATCCGGGAGCATGACCGTAACTACGGGGTCGAGCGTGTCGCCGGGACCACACACCGCCTGCAACTCCACCGCGCGAGCCTGCACCCCACGCCCCTCGCGCGGCACCCGCAGCACGCGGTAGAGCAGCCGGTCGCCACGGCATCGGCTCATCGCGCACCGGAGCATCCACACCACGTCATGCCCACGGCCCCGTTCGCTCTGCCCGGTGCCGCAGGGCTTGCGCTGCTCATCTGATTCCGTCCAGGCGATCACGGACTCCCATACCGCCCGCGTCACCGCGACCGGATACCGGATCCCAACCTCGCGCGCCCACTCGGACACGTCCACGAGCTGCCCATCGTCCAAGGCCATCGCCCGCGTGTAGACCGAGATCGGCTCGCCCCAAAACGCCACGTCGTTCATGACACCCTCCCAGGTTTGGGTCCGCAATGTACTACGCCAGCACACCCGGCCGTGTCGGCCCGGCCGGGGTGATTCCCCGGCCGCGCCCCGCTAGCTCTCCCACTCGACCCGCCCGTCCCGGCACGGGTCGTACCGCGGCATCGCGCGCCCCCGGCAGTCGGGACAGTGCATGTGCACGGGCTCGCCGCGCATCTCATCCCCGATCACGGTCCCGAAGTCGGCACACCGCTCGCAGCGCGGCGCCGCGTCCGGGCACCAGTAGCTCGTTTCCTCACCGTGGTAGACCGGGTCTGGATCGGGCATCCGACGCCAGGCGCCATTCACGGGCCGCGCCATCTAGCGCTCCTCCTCCGCCCGAGCGCAGGCGGTTTCGATGTACCGGCGGACCTCGGCCTCACCCGCCCCGATGTGCGCCTCCAGGGCGGCCTCGCGCACCGCGTCCAGCGAGAGGCGCGCGTACTCCTCGCGCCCGTGCTCCTGGTCGTAGTCACCTCCCTGCGCGCTGCCCCAGACGATGAGGAGGCAGTACCCTCGCCCCGCGCGGAACACCTCCACGTCGAGGTAGGTGTGCCCGGGCACGTGGCCGTACGGCCGGCCAGCAAAACCGATGCTCTTCACCTTGGCCATGCTTCACCCTCCAGTTGGTGTGTTACCTACGCTCGCCCACCCTCGCCCCGGTCCGCCACTCCGCGATGCGCCGCTCCGCTTCCGCCGTCGCCGCGCGGTTCAACGCCGCGATTTCCTCGGCCTCGTCGTCGGTCGGCAACGGCCACGCCCACCAGCCGCCGAGTACCTCCTCGGCCGTCTCGTGCACATACCCGCCCAGATCCGGGCGCAGTCCGTACACGAACGCTCCCAGGTTGCTGACGTGGTAGCTCATTGCAGTCCTCCGCTTCTCCGTTGAAAGCGCCCGGCTCGCGCGCCGATGGTGCCGGGCAACCCCTGGATAGCGAGCAGGCCTCGCAGGTGTCCGCTCGCAGGCGCTTTTGCCTAGTCGTCCTCGCTCGCCTCCATTGCCTCCTGCTCTACCTGGCCGAATCGGCCGACCCACGGCGCCTTGGTGGGCACCAGGAACGCCGCGCCGCTGCGGGCGCACTCCGCGCACAAGTGCGCTGATTCCAAGAGCACGCCGTTCAGCGTGGTCACCGAAGCGATCACACACGCCGGCGCCTCTTCGCAGTCATCGCAGATGACGAGGACGCGCTCTTGCTTGGTCACTTTAGTCGTCCTCGCTCCGGTCGTAGCCGTCATGCGTGCACCCCACCTGGCCGCACTCACCGCAGTAGTCGCGCCGATCCAGCGGGATCAGGTCGTCAGGGTCGACCAGGTGTCGCCGGTCATCCCCGACCATCACCGCGACCACCCGCCCACCCACGTTCGGGACCCACTCGCTCTCTCCCGTCTCCTGCTCGTACTCCTGGCCGTCCTCGTCGATCATCAACGCCGTGTTCGGCTCCCACCTCGGCTCCCACCCGAGGAGCCGAAAAGCCACACCATCCAACCCGCGCACGCGCACGCGGTATGCCGCGTCAAAGTCGAGCTCACCGCCCGACCATCGCACCACACCATACACGCACTCCACGTTGTCCTTGCGCACCATTGCACCCTCCCAGGTTTGTAGGGCCGCACCGGGCGGCCCGAATGTACTACGCCAGCACAAGCCCGGCCCGGGCGCCCCGGCCGGCCCTACTGGCCGCTATACGCCGCGTCCAGGTCGTCACTCGCGTCGATGTCCAGCCGCAGCGGATCGACCACACCATCACCCGACAACGCGTAATCACCCTCACGCGGCCCACGGGCCGCGCATTCCTCGCCTCACGCGGCGCACAAGACACCCATCCGCCACCCGTCGTCCGGGTCCCACCAGCGCACCGCCTGCGGCACCAGATCCGACTCGTCCCGGGTCCCACAGACCCCGCAGTACCCAGCGCCCCACCACCGGGACAGGCCGTACGTCCGCAGACCCGGACCCGGCTCGTGCTTCCGCGTCATCTTCTCCCTCCTTGTTTGTGGAAATCTACCCTACTACGCTCGCCCACCCGTCAGACGCTACGATCACATCAGCGCACCCACGACCAGATCACCGCCAGACAGGACAACACCAGCCCAACCGCCGTCAGGATCTCCAGCAGCTCCACACTCACCACCACCCGCACCGGCGCCGGCGCCACAAAGCGCGGCGCACACCCGGCATCGTCCCAGTCCCGCAAGCTCCCACTGTCACCACGCATCGCGCCCCTCCCAGGGTTGCCGCCGCACCACCCGCGGCACAAACGGACTACGGGAGCGCACCCAGGACGCTCACGTCCCGCACATACCGATGATATCTCTCTTCTTCGGCGACCAGCCCTGCCACCAACCGCGCGGGCAACACCATCCGCCCGTCCCAGAACCGGACCAGGCACATCACGCCAGCCGTGACCGGATCGGCCGCAATCAGGCGCAATTCCTCCTCAGTCACGAATCCGTAGGCCGCCTGCCGGATGACCTCCCGTCCCGTCCGCATCGCACACCTCCCAGGGTCGATGGCCGCACCCGCGGCACAAACGTACTACGCCAGCTCACCCGCTCGTCCTGGTCAAGAATAGACCCCGCCCCGCATGCGGCACGCCCCCCCAGACGACCCACTACCGGCTGTGGTGTCGGGTTTCCGACACACAAGCTACTTGAGAGTATGCAGTAGTGGTGGGAGGCAACTGCCGGCGTGGTAGCGACTTGCGGAGCGGTAGGTAGGCTGGGGAAGTTAACCCGGCCCCTGGGGGGGAGCGCGCTCGGGTCCCATCTACATAGACCCTGGTTCTGGGCTACAAACCCTGTTTTCGGGACCCTGTTTTCGGGTCACACAGACCGGTTTTCGGCTACGGGCCGGGCCCTGGTCTTGGCTCTGGTCTTGGTCTTGGTCTTGGCTCTGGTCTTGGATCTATATACCCGCGGCTTTAGCCGCGGTGAGCGCCGAAGGCGCGATATTCTTGGCTGTTTCTTGGTCTTGTTCTTCTCTGAGCCCTGGTTATGCGTTTTGGAGCATAGTATCCGTTGGTCTATTTGGACTCATGTATCGGTCGCTTTGTGCGCATTGGTACGCTTTTGTTGCATGGTGTTGCATTTCATGGGTGTTTTTGGGGTGCTTTGGGTGATTTCGTGGCTCCTTCGGTTGATTTGGGTGATTCGCTGAAAAACTAAAGGTTCCCCCTGGACCCCCTCCAAAGTATATCGGCTCTTGAGAGGGGATGTCTTTGCTTCTCATGAGTTGGGTATCATACGGTAGGCCGGTATCGTTAAGAACCTCCCCCCTCATCCCCCCTCCTAAAGTTGCCGCACATAACGAGCACACATTGACGGCCGTCAACGGATGTGGCTAAGCCACGTTTTTGGGTCCAGGATGGTCCAGGGCCGATTTATGTGGGTTGGATGTGTTTGGGGTCACGATTTGGTTTTGGCGCGGTCCTGGGGCAACGTCGGCGGTTTTTCTGGCATCCCGCCGATCGCGCCGAGAAGCCGGTCGATGTTCGGTGCTGTGGTGTTGGCCGTGTTGGCATGCAGGAGCCACTCGTCCCTTCCTGTGCGTTGCCACTCGTGCTCGGCAGTGATCACGCAGGCCAGCCGGTGGCCAGGAGGGGCCGCGAACAGCGCCTGGTCGAGGAAGGTGGCGCGGGCGAGTTCTTCGGGTGTCCACTGGCGGACAGGGCGTGTCCAGATCATGTGTGGTTGCCTCCTAGGGCGCGGCGGTACTCGATTTCCCACTCCGCGCGGTATTGGTCGAGCTGGCTGCCGGGCATCCCGTGCTCCGGCAGGCCACCGAAGAGGCGGCAGGCGGCGCGCATGGCGTCGGTGATCGCGTCCGGCCGTCGGCGCTCGGGCGGCGCGAGGACCCAGGCACGGAGGCGCTGCCAGGCGTCGGACGAGGCGAGCTGGGGTGCGCGGCGCGTGGCGGCCGGCTCGCGGTAGTCGAGCCCGGCCTGGATGTGCGAGGCGTCGCGCATGATGAGCGCGAGGGCCAGATAGCGCTTGCCGTGCTCGTTGCTGCCCGTGTGGTGCGGTGAGACGTGGTACCCGTCGATCGCGGCGCAAAGCTCGGCCACGGTAGAGCCCTCGGCCAGGCGAGCGCGGATGAGGCGGACCTCCTTCGAGTCGGGGCGTGGGCGGCGCAGCGCAGCGGGGTGGTGGGCGCGGTAGTGCGCGATGACCGCGAGCACGTCGGCGGGTACGGAGGCGGCCCGGGCAGGCGCCGATTCGCCCGACCCACCCTCGCCGACAGGCGAGGTGAGCGCCCCTGGCGCGACATCTGTCTGTTCCTGCTGCGCTCTGAGCCCTGAGCCCTGAGCCCTGAGCGGCATCGCCCGGGCATGGCCCGGGGCATACCCTGGAGCATTGCTCTGAGCATTGCTCTGAGCATTGCTCTGAGCATTCCAGCGTGCATCGGCGGCATCGCGGCCCTTGGCGGAACGTTGTGCGGCGTCAACACGTTGCAGCAGAAGCTTAGGGTTTCTCCACCGCCCTCCATCGACCGTGAAGAACATCGTGAGCAACTCGGAGATCATCTCGGCTGTCGCTTCGGAGGGCATGGCGCGGCGGATTGCCTCCCGGTCCATCGGCAAGCCGTCGAGCTGCCAGTCCAGCAGGAGGAGGCGCAGGTACAGTCCTTGCTGCGCCAGGGACAGACATGACACGCGCCCGGACCCCATCCAATCGTCAGCGTAGAAGCGGAACCAAGCATACGCCGGCATGACCCGCCTCGTGATAGTGCAGCCTGCGCGTGGTGACACCAGGCGCGCCCGGGAAGGGCGAGGAAGGATCGCACAGGCTGCTTGATCGAATGTCCCGATGTCACCACATGCATCATCGTCACGGACCGCACGGTGTCAAGGGCCTTGTAGGGGAATTAGCCCCGCCGTGCCAAGCCCGACCAAGCCCAGCCA
>Ga0185320_10411464_pt1 | contig 19834 bp, 15 predicted proteins | sample OV2TP2_FD_128023 | JGI IMG/M metagenome (GOLD analysis project Ga0185320, IMG submission 128023) | Hot spring microbial communities from Beatty, Nevada to study Microbial Dark Matter (Phase II) - OV2 TP2 (SPADES assembly) (version 2) | ecosystem: Environmental > Aquatic > Thermal springs > Hot...
AAACAGAAAGTACAAGAGTCACCGACGCTTTGGTCGGGTCTGATGACTCTGACGGAGTCTGATACTCGTCAGAGTCATCAGACCCGACCAAAGCGTCGGTGACTCTTGTACTTTCTGTTTTCAATTGATTTTAGTTGAACCCCTTCGGGGTTCTGAAAATTTCTTCTTTTGATTTACCCCGGGTTTACACACGGGGCTATTTACATTGAACCCCTTCGGGGTTGCTATTTCATTTCTTACGACTTTCTATAAATAAAGAACAATTCGATCCAGATTCCCCCTTTAGGGGACAGGGGGTTTTTAATCCACGCTGAAATAATTCGCCGCCTGGTACACACCTGTTTTTTCTTTCATTATCTGCATCAGCACATCATTGGCCAGGCTGCTGGCGCCAAAGCGAAACCAGTGATTGTTCATCCAGTCTTCACCCAGCACTTCTTTTACCATTACCAAATAATGCAGGGCCAGTTTTGCTTTTGAAATACCGCCGGCAGGTTTCATGCCCACCATTCTGCCGGTTTTATAATAATAATCCCGGATGGCTTCCAGCATTACCAGCGTTACCGGCATGGTGGCTGCCGGCTGAATTTTTCCTGTTGAAGTTTTTATAAAATCAGCCCCTGCAAACATTGCAATATCGCTAGCCCGCCGCACTTTGTCCATCGTTCCCAGTTCGCCGGTTTCCAGTATCACCTTCAGTCTTGCTTCACCGCAGGCTTCTTTTATCGCCGCTATTTCATCAAACACAAAATTATATTCACCGGCATGAAATTTTCCGCGGCTGATGACCATATCCACTTCATCGGCGCCTTCACTTACGGCAAATTTTGTATCCCTGATTTTTACATCCCTTGCTGCCTGCCCGCTGGGAAAAGCGGTGGCCACCGATGCTACTTTTATTCCTGAATTACCCAACGCTTTTTTGGCCACTTTCACCATCGAAGGATAAACACATATAGCAGCTACAGCAGGCAAACCCGGAAGCGCATCATGCAGGTGCATGGCTTTGTAGCAAAGTTGTTTCACTTTTCCTTCGGTATCCTTGCCTTCCAGTGTGGTCAGGTCAATCATATTCAGCACCAGCATCAACCCGTTCAGTTTGGCTTCCTTTTTTATACTGCGTTTGGTAAACCGGGAGGCTCGTTCTTCCACACCCACCTGGTCGATGCGTGGCGATAAACTGAAATCAGGGAGCGAAATCAATGATGTGAGCCTTGCCATAAAAAAATTGATGATGCTCAAAGGTAACCAAAGTTTACAGCCTTGCAAGGTGGAAAACGGGCATCAGCGGCTTTTGCCTCCTGTAAAGTAATCTGCCGGGTTTAAATCAATTTTTATAAATTCGGCGTCCTTTTCTGCAAGTTCTGTTCAGAAAAATCATCTAACACAAAAAACTAATCGCAATGAGAAAATCTCATCCCTTATTTCGTTTGGTTTTCGTTCTGGCATACTCATTCTGTAACATTGGCGTCAGCGCACAGGTTACTTTTCCTGAAAATGGTACCGCCGATCCCCGGCATGTGTCTTATGCCTTCACGAACGCCACTATCGTAAAAGATGCGGCCACTACACTTACCAATGCTACACTGGTAATTAAAGACGGTAAAATTATTTCAGCCGGCACGGGAATAAAAGTACCGGCAGGTGCTGTGGAGATTGACTGCAAGGGTAAATACATTTACCCGTCGTTTATTGATATTTACGCAGATTACGGCACCACCGTAGCCACAACACAGACCACCGGCGGAGGCGGCGGATTTTTTGGGCAGCAGCAATTTGTATCCAATACCAAGGGTGCTTACGGCTGGAATCAGGCCATCAAAAGTGAAGTGGATGCTTTTAAAGTTTTTGTTGTGGACGATGCCAAAGCAAAGCCGCTGCGTGAAGCAGGCTTTGGTACAGTACTCAGCCACGTGCGGGATGGCATTGCCCGCGGCTCCGGTACAATAGTGACGCTTGCCAACCAAAAAGAAAATCTTGTAGTGCTGAAAGAAAAAGCGTCGGCGCATTATTCTTTTAATAAAGGCACTTCCACACAAAGCTACCCCAGCTCGATGATGGGAAGCATTGCGCTGCTGCGCCAGTCACACCTCGATGCCCAATGGTATAAACAGCGTCCGGCAGAGGAAGGTGTGAACATCAGCCTGGAGGCATGGAACAATAACCAGGGCTTGCCCCAGGTTTTTGATGCCAACGATAAGTGGAACTGCCTTCGTGCCGACCGCATCGGCGATGAGTTTGGGGTGCAATACATTATTAAAGGTGGCGGCAACGAGTACCAGCGCATTAAAGAAATGAAAGCCACTAACGCCACATTCATTGTATCGCTCAATTTTCCCCAGGCACAGGATGTGGAAGATCCCAACGATGCCCGGTTTGTTTCGCTGGACGATATGAAACACTGGGAAATGGCGCCGGCTAATGCGGCGTATTTTGAAAAAGCCGGGATTCCCTTTTGCCTTACAAGTTCTGACCTGAGAAATATAAGAGACTTCTGGAGCAACCTGCGCAAGGCAATGGAGTACGGGCTGAGTGAAAACAAGGCCTTCGAAGCATTGACTAAAACTCCCGCTACAGTACTTGGTATTTACGATAAAGTAGGCAGCCTTGATGAAGGCAAACAGGCCAACTTCCTTATCACCAATGGCCCACTCTTTAATGAAAAAACTGTAATTGTTCAAAACTGGATTCAGGGAGAAAAATATGCAGTGAAGGAAGAAGCATGGAAAGATATTGCCGGCATTTACAAATTGACGGTAAATACACCCGCCGGCGCTGAAAATTATACACTCGACGTAAAAAGCAGTAGTTCGCTTAGCATGGTAGGAAAAGATACCATGGATACAAGATTCAGCTTCGATGGCAAGCAGGTAAAACTGAGTTTTGCACCCAAAGCCCGTCGCCAGCGTCCGCAATTCGGACAAGGACAGGGTGGCGGTGGTTTCAGTGGTGGACAAACACAGCAATTACCTTCCACTGCAACACGCCTCTCAGGTTTTATGACAGGAACAGAGTGGAACGGCACCGGTACCGATTCGCTGGGCAATTCACTTACATGGACTGCCATGTATGAAAAACCTACCGAAGTAAAACCCGACAGCGTTCGGAAAAAAGAAGCACCGGTGATTGGTAAAGTGGTTTATCCTTTCGAACCCTATGGCTGGGAAGAAGACCAGCAACCTAAACAGGAAACCATCCTGATAAAAAATGCTACTATCTGGACAAATGAAAAAGAAGGAGTACTTCAGAATACAGATATACTGCTGAAGAACGGCAAGATTGCCGCCATTGGCAAAAATCTGTCTGATGCTTCAGCAAAAGTGATTGATGGCACCGGCAAGCATGTATCACCCGGTATTATTGATGAACATTCACACATTGCCGCAGCCTCCATCAACGAAGGTGCCCAGGTAGTAACTTCAGAAGTCCGGATTACTGATAATTTAAATCCTGACGATATCAATATTTACCGCCAGCTCAGCGGCGGCGTCACTTCTTCACACATTCTGCATGGCTCGGCCAATGTTATCGGCGGACAGACACAACTGATAAAACTGCGCTGGGGCGCCAACGACGATGAACTGAAATTCAAAAACTGGGATGGCTTCATCAAGTTTGCTTTGGGCGAAAATGTAAAACGTTCGGCCGCCACCCAGGGAAATTCAAGATATCCTGATACCCGGATGGGCGTGGAGCAGATACTCATTGATGCATTTACCCGTGCAAAAGATTACAAGAAAGCATGGGATGAATACAATGCCGAAAAAGAAAAACTGGTAAAGGCTAAAAAACCCTTAACAGGCCTTGTAATGCCCCGACGTGATTTGGAGCTGGATGCTTTGGTTGAAATACTTGAAAACAAGCGTTTCATCACCTGCCACTCCTATGTGCAGAGCGAAATCACCGGGCTGATAGATGTGGCCGATAAAGCCGGATTTAAAGTAAATACTTTCACACACATACTGGAAGGCTATAAAGTGGCCGATAAAATGCTGAAGCATGGCGCTAATGCCTCCACCTTCTCCGACTGGTGGGCTTATAAAATGGAAGTGGAAGATGCCATTCCCTATAATGCAGCCATTATGCATAAAGTGGGGTTGAACGTGGCAATAAATTCCGATGATGCGGAAATGGCACGACGCCTGAACCAGGAAGCAGCGAAAACAATTAAATATGGCGACCTGACGGAGGAAGAAGCGCTGAAAATGGTGACGCTGAACCCTGCAAAGATGCTGCGTGTGGCTGACCGTGTGGGAAGCCTGAAGGTAGGTAAAGATGCCGATGTGGTGCTGTGGAGCGACAACCCGCTGAGCATTTATGCAAAATCACTTTACACTATCGTGGATGGTACTATTTATTTCGACAGGAAAAAAGATGAAGACTTGCAGAAATGGGTGGATGCTGAACGAGCCCGCTTGGTAAGAAAAATGAACAGTGAAAAAAGGAGCGGGGCGCCAACCACGCCGGCCATACCGAGCTACCAGGTGATTCATACCTGCAGCGAGCATGGCCATAGCCACGGGCTGCTTACCATTGATGTTGACGACCTCAATAACCAATAAATTTATCAGCAATGAAAAAAATATTTATTTCAATCGTATCAGTTGGTTTCATGTTTTCAGCGGCAGCGCAGGAAACGGTATTACCAACCCCGCCGCAAAAGGGTTTGCTGTTTATTAAAAACGCCACCATTCACGTAGGCAATGGCACCGTGATTAATAACGGCACCATCCAGATTAAAGACGGTAAAATTGAAAAAGTTGGCAATGATATTACGGTGCCGGGTGATGCAAAAGTGATTGATGCCAATGGAAAACACGTTTACCCGGGCATTATGCTGCCGGTGAGCAATCTTGGCCTGGTAGAAATTTCAGCCATTCGTGCCAGTACCGATGTGAGGGAACTGGGCGATATGAATCCCAATGTAAGATCCATAGTGGCTTACAATACCGATTCAAAAGTGATAAACACACTGCGTTCCAGCGGTGTACTGCTGGCCAATGTGGTACCACAGGGAAGTTTTCTTGCCGGCACATCCTCCGTGGTGCAGCTGGATGCATGGAACTACCAGGATGCAGCCTATAAAGCCGATGCAGGCATGCATTTATATATGCCATCACTGATGGCACGTCCCGGTTTTGGCGGATTCGGCGGCGGCCGTTTCGGCCCGCAACAATCATCAGGCACCGATCCGGTAAAAGAAGGCCTGAACAAGATTGAAGAGCTGAAAGCTTTCTTCAAAGAAGCTAAAGCCTATTTTGCCGAAGGTGCACATAAAGAAACCAACCTGAAGTTTGATGCCACAAAGGGATTATTTGATAAAAGCATGAAACTGTACGTGCATGGAAATACGGTAAGGCAAATGTTGCTGGCGCTTGATTTTGTAAAAGAATTCAATTTTGATGTGGTAATTGTGGGTGGCAGCGACAGCTGGCAGATAGCAGAACTGCTGAAACAGCATAACGTATCAGTAATATTGCAACAACCGCACAGCCTGCCCACTACGCCCGATGATGATGTGGACCAGCCGTATAAAACAGCCGCCATGCTGCAAAAGGCCGGTGTGCTTTTTTCCATATCAGATGATGATGCGCAAACAAGGGGTAAGAATATCCTGTTCAACGCAGGTACTGCTGCCACGTATGGTTTGTCGAAAGAAGAAGCCCTGCAGGCCATTACGCTGAATGCAGCAAAAATCATGGGTGTGGCTGATAAAACCGGAACTATCGAAGCGGGTAAAGATGCCAACATTGTAATCAGCGAAGGCGATATTCTTGATATGCGTACCAGCAAAGTGACTGAAGCCTTTATCCAGGGCCGGCAGATTGACCTGACTGATAAGCACAAACTGCTGAACGACCGGTTTAACAGGAAGTATAACCTGAAACCTTCGAAACCATTCTAATAAAAACTTCGCTATTGATGTAACCGGGTAGCGGCCTGCCCGGTTATTTATTTAGTGGTGCAGCTAATGATTATCATGGTTAAAATGACCATCGAGGGGTTTACCACAATGTGGGCAGTTGTGGCCTTTACTTTTCCTGATAAACTTGATTTCTTCAAGAAAACCGGCGGTAATGATGCCGGCAGGTAAAGCAAAAAAAGCAACCCCGGTAAGCATGATGACGCCGGTAAAAATTTTTCCCACAATAGTCAAAGGCACCATATCGCCATAGCCGGTGGTGGTAAGGGTGACTACAGCCCACCAGAGGGTGGCGGGTATGCTGGTAAATTTATCCTTGTTTTCAGGGTGCAGGTGCTCGGCAAAATACAAAATACAGGAGGCGATAATGATGAGAAATATAGTAAGTACAAAGCTCAGGATGAGTTCATTTGCCCTTGATTTGAAAACATTAAAAATCATCTGTGCCGACCGGGTGTATGCAGTTAATCTGAACAGCCTGAAAAAACGCAGAAGCCGCAGGATACGCAGGGTTCTGAGGTCAAGCCCTGAAAAAAGGTGTATGTAAAAAGGAAGAAATGCAAGCAGGTCAATAATGGCTCCCCAGGTAAACATATAACGGAGGCGACCTGTAATCCTGTGCCTGTATTTGGGATCATGGGTGCAGCTCCAGACCCGCAAAACATATTCGATAGTAAAAATGTAAACGGAAATACGGTCAAACCAGTTAAAGAATACTTCATATTTATTATGTAAATCTTCAATCGTTTCCAGCATCACGGCAATCACATTCAGCGAAATAAGTGTGATGATAAAAATATTGATAATCTTATCAGCTTTCGATTCACCCAGTTCAGGATGCAGCAGGATATGAATTTTGTGCCTGGTGGAATGGTACTTGGAGTGCATAAGCAGGTTTTGATGCAGCTAAAGATAAAAAAAGAAACGGCAACCGGTCGGGATGAACCGCGTCAGTGTTTCAGCCTTCTTTTTTTAATCATGCCGCCCTTGATGTCTTTGATGGAGGTCATGATGACAAAAGCGTTGGGGTCAATTTTCTGGATTTCATTGTTCAGCTTGCTCACTTCCAGGCGGGTGATGACGGTATAGATGATATTTTTTTCATCCGATTGTCCCTGCTTGCCAAAACCGCCTTTGCCCTTATAGAGTGTGACGCCGCGGCCCAGTTTGTTTACAATCATGTCTTTTATTTCTTCGTTGTGCGATGATATGATGGTAATGCCGGTGTATTCTTCGATACCTTCTATTACAAAGTCAACCGTTTTGGATGCGGCCAGGTAAGTAATCATGGCATAAAGGGCAATATCAATATTCAGGTAATAGGCTGCCACCAGGAAAATGATAATATTGATACTGGTTATAACATCGCCGACCGTCATGCTCAGTTTACGGCTCAGAAAAAGTGCCAGCACTTCTGTGCCATCAATCACTGAACCTCCGCGGATGGTGAACCCAATACCGGCGCCAAGAAAAAAGCCGCCAAAGATGGCAACCAGCAATTTATCATCGGTGACTTGCGGAAAATCAATAAAACCTGTAACCAGTGCCAGACCCGCAATGGAACAGGCGGCTTTTATTGCAAATGGTTTGCTGATAATTCGTAAACCCAGTAGCAGAAATGGAATGTTGATGACCAGCAGCAATAAGGGAAATTTTGCCACAGTAAGCTGGCTGATTAGCAGGGCAATGCCCGTGGCACCGCCGTCAATGAACTGGTTGGGGATTAAAAAACCCTTAAGCCCGAAAGCCGCTGAAAAAATACCGAGGGTAACCAGGAGCAGATCACGGACAACATTTACAACAGTAATTTTCAATTCACGGTAAGCTTTGGCAAAAGCATAAGCAGAATAGTCCGGGCTCTGAGCCGGGAGATTTTTCTTATGACGAAGAACAGTTTCGATAATTATTTTCTGCCAGAGCGGATTCATGCTTCATAAACATTGTGCGTTGTGCTGTTCAAATTTAAGTATTATACAGCAGTAAAAGGGAGTTCTGCTTTAAATTTCGAAATACAGGTGATAATGCCTGCTGCACCCGGGGTTAAAAGCTGCATTACAGCGGGGGCATTGGTTGTTGCTGCATACATATTCGCGGATGGTCATTTCATGACCGCAAACACCGCACAGTATGGCTTTTTCATCCCATTCTTCTTTTGTCCATACTGCAGCGGCATGGCCGGCTTCTTCTTCATGGCATTGAAAGCAGGGATAATACTCTCCGCAGCATTTGAATTTAATGGCAATCACATCGGCCGGGGAGTGATAATGCACACAGCGTGTTTGTTGATCTGCCAGCTTGCCCTTTACGGCTGGTCGTTTTATTTTGGTCATATCAGGACAAAAATAAAATGAATGCCAATGAAATTATAACCTGGATTTACAGCCGGGGTTGCCGGCATTTAGCAGCCTTTTATCACGGGGCCTGGTTATTTATCAATTATCAGATTTTTTTTGCCCCGTTTGCCTTAACTTGAACCATGCGATATTTCCTGATTTGCTTTTTATTGGTGGCATTGCGTGCAGCGGCCCAGCAACCTGCTGAGGAAATACTGAATGAACTTGCCGGCAAACTGATGCAGCAATACAGCAGCGAAGCGAAAGATCTTCTTTCACTCAGTACGGATAAAAAAATTTACCGGGCCGGCACCCAACTATGGTTCCGCACTTTTATTTATTCTTCCAATGGTTTTCCCGTGGCGGCTGAGGATAAGGTGATTTATGTTGAGCTTGCCGATGTAAAGGATAAAGTGATTGACCGGGTACTTTTGAATAAAGCAGAAATGCAGTTTCATGGTTCGTTGACGATACCCGCCGATGCAACCGAAGGGTATTACCAGCTGCGTGCATATACAAAATCTATTTTAGAAAATCATCCGGCAGATATTTATACTTGCCCCCTGTATATTACAAATGTTGCAGGCAAGGATGTAATGAAAAACCTGCAGCCTACAATTGCTACGGCTGAACCGGTGATAAAATTTTATCCCGAAGGCGGAAATCTGGTTAATGGAGTGGATTGTTCAGTAGCATTTACTGCGGCAGACAAATACGGCAACCCGGTTCAGATTAGCGGTTCGGTGAAGGATAATAAAGGCACTGAAGTGGCCAGCTTTACCGGCAGTGGTATCGGCAAATTTGTTTTTCAGCCTTATTCAAGAGACAGGACTTATAAAATATTTGTCAAGGCAAATAACGCAGCTGATCTTGTTTACGATCTGCCGGCCATCAGGTTGGACGCTTTCCTGCTTGCATTGCAGCAGCGTACGGCAGATGAGCTGCTGTTTCGTGTGGTGCTGGGCGATTCGGTTTACAATAAAAAAGCAGCATCTTATTTACTGGCTGTGGCTGCCGGAAAAATCTGTTTTGCGGCAGCCGGTAGTGGCATATATATGGTAAATGTGCCGGTATCGGAATTGCCGCACGGGCTGGTGGATTTTTACCTGTTTGACCGGGAGAAAAAAATTGTAAGCCGGCGAACAGTTTTTAATGAAGCAAACAGTACGTTTATAAATATTACTACCGACAGGCAGGATTACCTGCCCCGGCAGAAAGCAAAAGTGAATATCAGCCTTACCGATAATGAAGGAAAGCCGGTGAAGGCCGCCTTGTCCGTGTCAATTACAGATAAAGAACTTACAGGTGAAACCGTGCCATTACACCCGGCTGATGAATTCATCCTGCAGCAATTTTCTGGTGGTCTTCCTATTCATGATTTGTTCAGCAACGCTGAAAAAAGAGATTTGCTGGCCATCACCATTGGAAGCGAAACCGGCTGGCAGAAAAATACACCATTCATAAAGATTGATAAAAACTTTTATTGGGATGGGCTGGAAATAAAAGGCCACATTACCGATAAACAGAATGCAGCTCTTGCAAACGAACTTGTCGCATTGATGCCTGAAGGAGACAACAACAGCTTGTTTGATTCAACAGATAAAAGCGGTGCATTTTCTTTCCGCAACCTGGAGTTTTATGGCCGCAAACTGTTTCATGTTATGCTGCCCTCTGTTTTCAGCAAGCAGCAGAAATACGAAATAAGTAAGGAGGAAATTTCTTACCCGGAGATTCATACAGGAGCATGGGTTAAAACGGATGACGATCTTGTAATGCAAGCTGCAGCGGTTTTCAAAAAAATGCAGGCCGACAGTTGTGCCAGCGATGAAGCCCGTGCCGGTTTGCAGCAGTTGGCCCTGCAGCAAGAGGGTGAAAAAAAGAAATCCAATGTTTCAAAAAAGGGATTAGACCCGCACCGCATCACAGGTGAACAACTCGATAAGCTAAGCCTCTCCAACACGGTGGATGCAGTAAAGATGCTGCCGGGTGTGGTAATGATGAGTAACCGGCTGACTTTACGGGGCGGGATGCAATCCATTGGCGGCAACCTGAGCGATGTGGAACCGATGCTGATAGTGGATGGCGTTAACACCCGTGCCGGGTCGGTGGTGGATTACCTGAATTCCATTCCGCCATCGAATATTGAATACATCGAAGTGTTGACAGGACCCGAAGCGGCCATATACGGAAGCCGTGGCGGCAACGGCGCCATCGTGGTAAAAACATCGAACAAGCTGAGAGATTCCAAACTGTATGAGGGTAAGGAAAAACAAACCATCTCTGCAACGGGCTTTTATAAAGAACAACCATTTTTTGAACCCGGCTATGATAACTACAGTGTGCGGGAAGCCGTGTTTACTGACAACAGGGCCACCATTTACTGGAACGGCCAGCTCATTACCGATGAGACGGGCAAAGGCGCCTTTTCGTTTTACACCGCCGACCTGAAACATGATTATACACTTACTGTGCAGGGCATAACGGATAAAGGAGAGGTGATTTTTAAATCAGTAACGATAAAGAGGAGATGAAGAAAGTGTAAAGCTTCTGGCATTTATTGCTGACTTTTCAAAGTTCCCTGCAATTCCATTCTCTTTTCCACTTCAGTCCAGATGTCGGTTGCAATCTGCTCCACCGTGCTATTGCCGTTGATGATGACGATGGTTTCCTGATCTTTCAGTTTTTCAAATGCTTCAAAATATTTTTCCCTCACTTTTTCCAGGCTGGTTTTTGTTTCAAAAAGCTCCATAGAACTCCGGCCGTTGTTGATGCGCTGGATGCTGATGCCGGGTGATACATCAATAAAAATGTTCAGGTGGGGTCGAAGCAAACCTGCGCTGAGGCTGTTGGCCTGTATCACCCAGTCGAGCGGCATGTATGTGCCCTGGTAAGCGTAAGAAGAAAAATAGTACCGGTCGGTAATGACGGTATAGCCTTCTTCCATTTTTTTCAGGAGGCCGTTGGTTTTGTTTAGCAGGTGATTCAGCCTGTCGGCAACAAAGAGACCCGCAATCACCCGGTGATCGGCTTCTGTTTTGTGTTTAAGAATATCTTTAATTAAAATGCCGATAAAACTGTCGGTGGGCTCAAACGTGCCATACACTTTATGGCCGGCTTTTTCCAGCTTTTCTCTCAGCAGTTCTACCTGTGTGCTTTTGCCGCTTCCGTCAATTCCTTCGATGGCGATGAATAGGTTATTCTCCATTGATGTGAAATCTCTTTTCTGATTCTGACAGGTTGAATAAAGTTTCAAAGATAGCGTAATAAACCAGTTTTGATGAAGGACAGATTGAACACCTGGGTAATGAAAAATCACTTAATGGTTTTAAAAGCTAAGCAGGATTACCAGACCCTGAAGTGTCACCGACGTTTCAGTCGGGTCTGATGACTCTGACTGAGTATCAGACTCCGTCAGAGATGCCGACATTTATCGTCGGCATGCGACGCAACAGCAGCTGAATAGAAATCCTGACGCTGACCACATAAAAAAATAAAGCACCTACTAAAGTAAATGCTCAAAAAAAAATAATCAATAATCAATAATCCACTCAGGCCTCTTTTCCGTGACAGTGTTTATATTTCTTACCAGAACCACAGGGGCAAGGATCATTCCTTCCAATCTTCGGTGCCACTTTTACCGGCTGCTGTTTTACGGCAGCGCCTGATGGATCATAGTAGTCTTTTTCGTTGGCACCATAGTCCTGCCCTGCAGCATCTATTTCTTCTTTGTTTGCACGCAGCTTGCTCAGGTCGGTTTTTTCGCGGCGGCCTTCACGCAGCGGCGCCTGCTGCTCCTGCACCGGCAGTGCTGCATGACAAAGGAAAGAAACTATGTCGCGGTTCACCTCGCTGTCCATGTTTTTGAACAGGTTGAAGGCTTCCATTTTGTAAATCACCAGCGGGTCTTTCTGTTCCAGGTAAGCCGTCTGCACACTTTGCTTCAGGTCATCCATGGCACGCAGGTGTTCTTTCCATGCTTCGTCAATCACGGCAAGGGTGATGCTGCGTTCCAGCGCATCGCAAAGTTCCTGCGCCTGTGTATCAAGCGCCTTCTGCATATTGGTAAGAACATTGATGGCCTTACGTCCGTCGCTGAAAGGTACCAGCACATTTTCTACATGATTGCCCTGCGTGAGCCGGATATTTTTAAACACGGGCAGCGCCTGTTTCTTCAGCTCTTCTTTTTTGCGTTCGTAATTTTCAGTGGCTTCGTTGTAGAGTCTTTCGGCCAGGGTATTTTCGTCGAGCTTCAGGAATTCTTCTTTTTCAATCCGGGTGTCGATGCCGAAGTTCACTATGCAGTCGAGCTTAAAGCCTTCGTAATCTTCCTGCTCACGATAGGTACTGATGAGGCCTTCGGCAACGATGGAAAATGCATTATCAATATCAAGAGCCAGTCGTTCGCCAAAGAGAGCATGCTGGCGTTTGCCATAAACCACATTCCGCTGCTTGTTCATCACATCGTCATATTCGAGCAATCGCTTGCGGATGCCGAAATTATTTTCTTCCACTTTCCGTTGGGCTCTTTCAATGCTGCTGGTGATCATGCTGTGCTGAATCACTTCGCCTTCTTTGTAACCGAGACGATCCATAATGCGTGCAATGCGTTCGCTGCCGAACATACGCATCAGGTCGTCTTCCAGGGCCACATAAAATTGTGAAGTGCCGGGGTCGCCCTGGCGGCCGGCCCGGCCACGCAACTGGCGGTCCACACGGCGGCTGTCGTGCCGCTCCGTACCGATGATGGCAAGACCACCTGCATCTTTTACCCCGGGTCCCAGTTTGATATCTGTACCGCGGCCTGCCATGTTGGTAGCGATGGTCACATTGCCGGGCAAGCCGGCTTCAGCTACAATCTGCGCTTCACGGGCATGTTGTTTTGCATTGAGCACATTGTGTGGAATCTTTTTTACCTGCAGCATTTTGCTCAGCAGTTCGCTTACCTCCACCGATGTGGTACCTACCAGCACCGGCCGGCCTGCATTACGCAGCGATTCGATTTCTTCAATAACCGATTTATATTTTTCTCTTTTGGTCTTATAAACAAGATCCTGGTGATCCTTGCGTATCATCGGCAGGTTGGTAGGAACGGTGACGACATCAAGTTTATAAATATCCCAGAACTCTTTCGCTTCCGTTTCAGCAGTACCCGTCATGCCGGCAAGCTTATGATACATGCGGAAATAATTCTGCAAGGTGATGGTGGCGTAGGTTTGCGTGGCGGCTTCAATCTTTACGTTTTCCTTGGCTTCAATGGCCTGGTGCAATCCATCGGAGTATCTTCTGCCTTCCAGGATACGGCCGGTTTGTTCATCCACAATTTTTACGGCGCCGTCGAGCACTACGTACTCCACATCTTTTTGGAATAGCGTGTATGCTTTCAGTAACTGCTGTACGGTATGAATGCGGTCGGCTTTGATGCGGAAGTCATTCAGCGCTTCTTCTTTCATGTGCATCTTCTGTTCGGAGCTTACCTCGGCCTTTTCAATTTCGGCAAGACGTACGCCAATATCGGGCAGCACAAAGAAATCGGGGTCTTCACCTGATTTAGTGATCATTGAAATCCCTTTATCGGTGAGATCAACTGAATTGTTTTTTTCATCTATATGGAAAAGCAGGTCTTCATCCACTTTAGGCATTTCCTTCTGCTGGTCGGCGAGGTAATAGTTCTCGGCCTTCTGCATTTTTACTTTGATGCCCTGCTCACTCAGGTATTTTATGGTGGGGCCATATTTTGGTAAACCCCGGTGCGCCCTGAATAAATAAAGTCCGCCGCTTTTGGGATCATCATCACCATCCGCCATCCGTTTCTTGGCTTCGTTCAGGCAGGTGCGGGCAATACGCTCCTGCGCTTCCACCAGTTGCTGTACACGGGGTTTCAAAATGTGGTATTGCTGGTCGTCACCGCGGGGTATGGGACCGGAAATGATCAGCGGTGTACGGGCATCATCAATCAGCACACTGTCGGTTTCGTCCACCATGGCAAAGTGATGCTTGCGCTGTACCATTTCTTCCGGTGAGTGAACCATATTGTCACGCAGGTAATCAAAACCGAATTCATTGTTGGTACCGTAGGTGATGTCGGCCTGGTAAGCTTTTCGTCTTTCTTCGCTGTTGGGCTGATGCTTGTCAATACAGTCAACCGTAATGCCGAGCCATTCAAAAAGGGGGCCGTTCCACTCCTGGTCGCGGCGGGCCAGGTAATCGTTTACTGTGACGATATGTACACCTTCGCCGGCCAGTGCATTCAGGTAAGCTGGTAAAGTAGATACAAGGGTTTTACCTTCACCGGTTGCCATTTCTGAAATTTTACCCTGGTGAAGCACTATACCGCCGATGAGCTGCACATCGTAGTGTACCATGTTCCATGAGATGTGGCCGCCTGCAGCAGACCATGTATTTTTAAATACCGATTTTTCACCTTCAATTATTACGTAATCACGTTTTACACTCAGGTCACGATCCATCTGCGAGGCCGTGGCCACCAGCTCACTGTTTTCTTTAAAACGCCGGGCTGTTTCTTTTACTACGGCAAATGCTTCGGGCAAAATTTCATTCAGGGCTTCTTCAATTTTCTTGTCTCTTTCTTTTTTCAGCTTGTCTACCTGCTGGTAGATGGCGTCTTTGCCCAGCAGATCGTTGAAGGGAAGCTCTTCGGCTTGTTTATTGGCTGCCGCTATTTCTGCATCAATTCCGGCAAGATGTTCTTTGATGCGTTGGCGGAATTCCTGTGTTTTATGCCGCAGATCATCATGGGTAAGCGACTGGCAGGCGGCGAAGTGCTGGTTAATTTTTTCAACAAGCGGTAGTATCCGTTTTACATCTTTTTCCGATTTGCTGCCGCCAAACAGTTTGGATAGAAAACTCATAATCTTCTTTATTAATTTTTCTCAAAAGGCCCCGGCATAGGGAGGATTTGATTGACTATCAAATAAAATGCTACAAAAAACTACTGGCCAAATTGACAGAAAATTTTCCTTTCGAGGGGAACAAAGATAAGGCTTCTGTGGCAGCAGAGGTTTGAATGCAGGCAGGAGCGGGGAGTCAGAAATCAACAGTCAGAAACTAAGCCATAATAATTTTTTAAGAATGCTGTTCTTCTCTCCTGAATCCTGACTACTTACTATTCATGTACTCTCAACTGCGTAATTACATTTTCTTTAACTTACCTTGCCTACTTTGAAAGAATTAATTTCAAACTCGCTTTATGAAATTAATCACACTTATTTTCTCTGCTGCCACTCTCTTATCATTCTTTGCATGCACCAGCAATGAAATCGGCAACAGCAAGGATGTAAATCCTGACGCCATATTTTTTGATTATGAAATCTGGGCTGAAGAGGGCAGGGAAGATGTGACGGTGAACCTGCAATACCGCATAGGCGGGCCCAACGGCACCACGCTGGTGCTGAACGAACCCAGCAAGGTGATGCTGGATGGCGAACTGCTGCAGGTGGACAGCGCCAAATATACCGGCGCCTACTACGAAGTGCAAAAGCCCGTTTCAGAATTTACCGGCAGGCATACTATTGTTTTCACCGATTTGAATAATAAAGAATACAGGGAGGAATTTGAATTTACCCCATTCAGCATTGAACCGGATGTGCCCGGGGTATGTACCCGCGGCGAACTGGTGTTTAACCTGAAAGGACTGGAGCCGGTGGATTACATCCAGGTGCTGCTTACGGATACATCGTTTACCAGCAACGATATAAATGAGGTGGATACGGTACGAAACGGGCGGCTGGTGATAAAAAAAGAAAGGCTTTCAACCCTGAGCAACGGTCCCATCAGTTTGCAGTTTATAAAAGAAGTGGAAAAGACGGTGAAGAACGGCACTAAAGAAGGCGGCAGGATTTTTTTCAGTTACGGGCTGAAAAGGGATTTTGAATTGAGGGAGGGGGTAGAGTTGTGAGTGGGTGGATATTCTAAGCGCAATGCTCAATATTCATTGGAAAGCTTCCTGCTCTTATAATAGCCTTAGTTTTTAAGAGAATAATTAAAAGAGAACTGATAGATGGGCAGAGAATAATCAATTTCCGGCTGTTTTACATATTTGTAATAAAGCACTTTGATATTTACAAGCTGATTTATTTCCACACCCCAGCCGATTGACCAGCCATGATAAAGCCCGTTGGTTTCAATGTTGGGCAAAAACTCTTTTAGCTGGTTTGGATTAGTATAACAACCAATGTAACGTAGGGCAAACCAAAAAACACCAACATTCTTTGCGTTATTGCGTTCCCAGGCGCCCGTTTGAAAATAAAGACCAGAAGCGCCAAGACTATTTAAAAAATTCACGGGTTTACCGGTTGCAGGATCTGTTACTGGCCCGCTCTTTTGTCCAGTTAAAATCCGCTCTCCAAAGTGATATAGAATCCCTGTACGTGTTATATTCTTTTTATTTAAAAAAATTATCCCATCAATTGATAGGTTTGCCAGGCCACTTAGAGGATTAATAAAATTTATAACCAAAGGTTCATTGCTTCGGTTTATGGCTGGCCCCTGCTGATTTTGAAAATTGTTGGAAGAAACGCCGCTATATATTGAAAGCGGGATGGCCAATTTTCCAGGTTCGCCGATAAGCAGGCGAATAAATCTTGCTGAGGCATTGACCTGGCCGTTGTTAACTATATCAATAAAACCGGAGGTGAGGATTTCGGGTTTGTATATCGATTTAACTTGATTTTGTTCTTTGAACACTGAATCATTTGTTTGTGAAAAAGCAATAAGGGGTAACAGCCAAAATATTGGCAATAGAAATTTCATAGCTCTTAAATCATATGATTAAATCCTATTTTGAATTATTATTTTCAACTTTTGTAAATTCGAATTTTGAAATTCCTTTCAAGAGAAGTATTCCGATAACTAAGAGTGGGGAAAAAAGTAAAGTGATTTTAAAAACTTCAAATATTATCTCTGAATATGAATAAATATAGTTATCATTCGAAGAAATATCATGAGTAAAAATAGTTTTAATTCCAAATATGAAGTTTATTAATCCATGGATGATACCTATTATATAAATATTCCTAGTTCGCAAGAGGAATGCTCCAAAAAAAACTCCAAAAAAGAAAGCTATGATAACTTGATTTATTATGTCAACAAAACTATACCTTCTAATGTTTATGATATGCATTAATGCAAAAATAATCGAAGTCAAAATGACAATACCCAGAACCGACTTCTGTTGAGCAAATTTTTTTAATAGATAGGATTGCAGTAATCCTCTAAATGAAATTTCTTCTGCCATTCCTTTAGCAATCAGTGCTGCTAATACAATAAGTATTGAATTGAAATCTATCTGAAGTTTATTTAATAAGCTTAGATTTGAATATCCAAGAATCATCGGATATATGAAGGGAATTGCCAAAAGAGTAGCATTTTTTATTCGCCATAATTTGATCCCTGCAAAATCATTAAGAGAAAATGATTTAATAAAAAAAATAGAAATGAGAATTATTAATAAGCTTTGAACTACCTTACTTAAGTTAATTGAAATGTCATAGGGCAAAAAAAAATCAAAAAATCTGTGAAATGGTATTTTTATGATAGTAAGGTTAAAAATAATCAAACAAATAATAAATACTAAAGTATTTTCAAAAAATAATTTTTTTATAGTTAATAATTTTTTTATCATAATTCTAATCTTTAAAAGGTTGTCAGCATTAAACTTCATTTTCATAAAAGAGCAATGCTGACAAAATATACTTACTTTACCATTCCCATGAAATTGTAATTGTACATTGTAAGTCTGTAAAACATACGGTTCCTGATCCAGGCTGCGGAGAGGGGAGACACAGATCACACCAACAACCATTTACAAAGCATACACAAACTACCCAAGTACATTTAATCACGATTTTTAGTTTTGATTGCCCATTCTGATCAACATAATTATATTGACTTAAATAGTCATTTAATTCATTAATATAACTAAATTGTTCATCTATGATACTATACTCATTAACAGACCACTTTAATACATTTGACCTGTAAGGAATCCTATCATTGTGCAAAAAGGTAATCAAAGAAGTATAAATGCCGTCATTAGCGATCCTATCAAAACCTATTCCATTGTCTGCAAAACCAATACCTTGGAAGCTAAGCGAATCTGGAAGAGGTTCTGTTTTATTAAAGTCAACCAAAAGTAGTTCCTTTACATATTGGCTTTGGTTAATACTTCTTACTAGACCGTCGACGATAGCTACGTTTTGTTTTAAATAGAGGTCCTTATTATTTTTTTCGTCCTGTCCATTGGTTTGCAAGGTTAAAATAATAGGGAAGTAAAGTAATAGGGACAAAATTTTCTTTTTCATGGCTATACTTTTTTAAAAGTGTGGTGCCTACTCTCTTTAATACCCGGTTTTCGGCATTACCCGGTTCACCTGGTCTGCTGCCGGCTGGCAATCAGATGATGAACCGAAACTACCGGGTATCAGCACCCGGCGAGCAGGATTATTCCCGCTAATGAGTGGGATTTTACCCGCAAAACATCGGGAAAAATTTTGCCGGTATTTTTATTTGACTATCAATATAACGGATAAAAAATCCGGGCTCCCTTAATGTTCAAAGAACTTCATAACCTAAAAATACTTATTCAGCCAATTAAAAAATTGGGATTTTTCCCAAAAAATATTGTGAATTATCCCGGAAATGTTTGGGAGATTGGAAAGGGAAATTTTATTTTCACAAAACACAATAACTGCATGCCCGGGCTGTTTTCACATACATACATACATACATACATACATACATACATACATACATAGATACATACATACATCAGCTAATTTTGTACCCCTTGCAAATTTTACTCCGGTTAAGGTCATTAGTACATTTTCTTTTCTTATTACACACCAAAACCACAAACCATGCCTTACCTGCACAGCGAGTCCGTAATCAGAATTGCTATTGCTGATGATCATTTTTCTTACCTGGATATACTTTCGGCTCATATTAACACTATTGACAACTGTAAAGTAATCATCCGGGCAGGAAACGGTAAGGAACTGCTGGAAAAAATCAGGCGTCAGCCTGAAGTTGACCTTGTGATTACGGATATCAGGATGCCGGAGATGAATGGATATGAAGCTGCAAAAAGAATCAGGCAGGATTTTCCGCATATCCGTATTCTGTTTTCTTCCATGTACAGTAATGAACTGGTGTTTCGCCTGCTGTTTGAAACAGGGGCAGATGGATTCGTGCATAAAAACGCTTCATTGAGCGAATACAGGAAAGCAATTTATGAAGTGTTGAAATCCGGGAATTATTTCGCCGGCATTCCTGTTTCTTTTCACAGGAAATGCCTTAATGGAAATGGAAAGGAGTTGAACGGCAGGTTGTTGATTTCTGACGAAGAAATAGAATTATTGAAATTAGCCTGTACCGATCTTACCTATACAGCCATTGCCTGTAAGCTAAAAACTAATGAGCGGCATGTTGATTATATCCGCCAGGGCTTGTTTGAAAAGTTCGGTATCAAAACTCGTGTTGGGTTAGCTTTATTGGCTTATGAAGCCGGTTTAATAAACTGCTGATTTTTCAGTTCAAAATTCCTCCATGTATTTTTCCCCCG
>Ga0185320_10853759_pt1 | contig 19357 bp, 23 predicted proteins | sample OV2TP2_FD_128023 | JGI IMG/M metagenome (GOLD analysis project Ga0185320, IMG submission 128023) | Hot spring microbial communities from Beatty, Nevada to study Microbial Dark Matter (Phase II) - OV2 TP2 (SPADES assembly) (version 2) | ecosystem: Environmental > Aquatic > Thermal springs > Hot...
TGTTGGCGTCAATTTTGGTAATCCCTTGAGCCAAAGACAGGTTGCTTTAGTTGCTTCATGTCCATAATGCCAGGGTTGGATTATTTGGTCGGGCTTGCGCCACATTGTTGATACAAATCCCACAGGGTTTTCCACAGCAACCCTTGCTATAGGTGCATCATAAAGATTCCGCAAAAAAGCCAACGCTTCTATCCTAAGACGCTTCCTTTCTCGCGCCTTCTCTCCATATCGTTCTTCGTTGAACCAGCCAACGCCGGCCGTCGAGAGATAAGTACACGGCGGATGAGCGACCATTAAGTCCCAACCCTCCCCAAGAATGTCTAGCACATCGCCTTGGTAGTGCGGTCCAGGTACATCTGTTGGCAAAAGGTCGCAACTAATCGCGTCATGCCCACGCTTGATAAACGCATCCCTTACTGTTCCTGAATATTCGCAAGCGATAAGGACTTTCATACCCTATTCCTTTACCGATTTAAGAAGTTCCTTGATTGCCTCGTTTTTGGCACTCGATCTCTTTCAGGTGTTCGGGGTTCATACTTTGTGCTTCTCACAGAGGAATACCAGCACCAAGCCTAGCTTCTCGTTTGAGTAAATCTCTTTTTCACCGCGATACTTACGACGAAAGGCCGCAGTTTTCCAGCACTGTCTTCCGTCAGGTAATAAGGCTTGGCAGCGATGCTTTGGAACGACGCTCATAAGTTCTTGACGTTAGGGAATCGGTAACTGTGGATTGCTTCTTGTCCCCCTGGTGAAGTAGATGTCGTAACCGTACTTCTTACCGTGCTCAAGCCATTGGGAAACTCCCATTGGGGCTTTGGTCTGAGCACTGAGCAAGCGTTCAAGTATCTTCCTAACCGCTCCTTTCGGAGCTGGACAAACGCCTACCCTAATAATGTCGCGGACGGCCTGGTCAATGCCGTAGTTCTCTCCACATACTGAGGGTCTTTTGATATCAGATTTATTCATGAAATATAATAGAGTAGATCTTAGCTAATTTTGCTTTTGTTCTCCATAAAAGAGGTCCATTGCGTTTTTCCCATTCGGTCTTGCACCAGTATTCTCTCCACCATTTGTTATACCAAGCGTCATCCATATAGATTACATTAAGGATTAGGAAAGAGATAGATGTTGGCGTGTAAGATAGACTGATCCATCTTATCGTCTACCACCTACCCCTTCCCCAACCCTTAAGGCTGGGGATAGGGCTATAACTTAGGTTCTTCTGTAGAGGTTTCGTTAAGCTCTATATCGAAGTCAAAGACCGTCTTTGATGTACCATCTGAGAAGGTTACTTGCTTTGAACGAGGCGTAACCTTGATGATGCTACCATTCTTGAGCTTATGGTTCAACCTTGCAAGTTTCGCCATGAAGTTCTTGTTGGCAGTAAACATCTTCTCTTCTCCAGAGTCAATATCTAATGCCGTTATCTGATGTTCGTTATATTTTTCTCCGATCTTGAAAGAGCTTTCTTTCTCCACGACCTTATGAGATACAAGCTGGAGAAGCCTGGTATCTCCGTCTGACCATCTGACGTATTTACCTTCGAACGCCTTTGCTACGCTTACCTCTAAGAATCTATCAGACATATTCGTTATGTTTATTTAAGCTCTTTAAACTCCAGCTTACCTGTTTGAATTGCGTTACGCAAGGCCGTAGCTAATCTATAGACGGGTGCAGAATCTCTACAGATACCAGCCTCCTTGAGAGCGAAGCCTGCTTGCTTAGGAGAAATCTCTCCGTTGAGCCAAGCCAATGCCAGATCAGTTTCCTCTGGATGATAGACCTTAGCCGTTCTACTTGCCAGGACGTAACCCTTTGCCGTGTTGAGAAGATTAAGTTTCTTGAAGCTCATATGATTATTCTAAGTCTTTAACGAAGTTATCAAGGCTTTTCTCTCCTTTGATTATAGATTGAAAAGCCTTGTTATTGATTACCATATCTTTGATCTGTTTGAACGTAGCGTTATCTATGTGTTCTGGAAGTAGTCCTATCCTATCCTTTGCATAATACTTATCTGTAGGTTGCAGGAACAGCCTCCTTACCTTTTGCTTACCGTCATTTACCATCTTAATATAACCAACCACATGCATCATTGCGCTTACATCTTCTTCTAAATTAGCTTGTAGCTTGGGTCTAACGATCACCATATCCTCTTCTTTCTTTTCCATGCTATGTGCTATGAGGACGATGTTCATATCAAGATCTCTGAACATCCTCATAGCTTTCTTGAATCGCTCTTTGGCTACGCCCCAACCTTGCAGAGAGAGCGATAGAGAGTCCCCCTTACCTTGGCCGTAGCCCTCTTGTTTCAGCTTATCTATCAACTTTTCTAATAGCTCTCCTATAGGATCTATTACTACGGTTTCATATTTACCTGACTTAGCTAAGTTAAAAAGCTCTGTTATATCATCCCATGCAGAGATATGAACGACATCCGCATCTATACCATGCAAACCTAGGAAGGTTGCTCCATTTTCCACATCACCAACAAGACACTTTTCTGTTGAGGAAGCAAAGCTAGTTTTGCCTACACCTGGATGGCCATAGACCAACATGTTAACCGCCGGTTTCTCTAGTGCATCTTTAGTTTTCCTCACTACCAGTGTCATAGATCTCCTTGGTAAGAAGTGATTTAGTAAAGGCAGAGATCTTATCTATAACCTCTTTTGTTTTACCTGGTTTTACCCCCTCTCTATAAATCTTATCTGCAAATCCTTGACACTCTTGTTCTACTAATTTCATGAAAGAATCCGCGTCACTTCTAATCACAATGAAGAAGGGTATGATGTTGTCTTTGATCAGATTGCGTCCAGCTAAGCCTATTTCATTATAGGATACATCACCATCGGTGATAATGAAGCAGACTTTCTTTGTTTCAGTTCTTTTCCTTAAGCTCTTTATAGCTTGTTTTACAGAGCAATCTAGATAAGTACCGCTTCCACCTCTAGTTAAAATCTCTTCAAGCTTCTCTTCATCACACCTTTCCTCAAAGTCTATAAGTTGATTAGGTGGATTACCAAAATCTACCGTGGATACAGGCTTCTCTATCTTGGCTAAGGATTGATTAAGCCCATAGGCTATAGCTAAGCCAGTGTTCAGGGGATCCATTGTAGTGTCCCTACCCCACATAGAGCCTGATGTATCTAGGGCTATGGCAAAGGCTACGTTATCTTGGAACTTCTGTTGATGTTTCCTTTTGAATACATCTTCCTCTCTTAAAGATACTCTATACATCCTTGTTCTATCTAACTTACCTCTCCGCAAGAATCTTTCTTCTTGTTTATTCTCTTGCCATTCTTTTATCTGTCTCAAAACATCTGATAGGGGGTTGATTATATCTTCTCCGTGTTCTTTGATCAGTTTGATTCTGTTTGTTATTTCTTCTCTCGTTGCTTCTTTCTTCTTTGTGCCAGAAACAAGTTCTTTAATCAAGTCCTCGTCTCCATCACAAACTACTTCTATCTGAAAGGACGAGCTGGTTTCTTCGTCCTCATCTTTCTTCGGAGCTGTATCACTTGCTATCGCCTTAATAAGTTTCCTTAGGATATCCATTATATCTTCTTTCGTCAAGGCTTTAGATAGGTCAGGTAACATTTTCTTATAAGTATCAAGGAACTCATCTGCAGCTATTTCAAAGCATTCTATTGTTGTTTTAGTATCTCTTAGTCTCATTGCAAAGTGATCAAAAGATTCTTCCGGCTTAATAAAATGAGTTGTGGCATACTTTTTGGCCCAAGAACTCCAGTCAAAATTAACCAATTTAAGGGAATTATCTACAAGATCTTGAGAGGCGGGTCTCAACCATCTCGTATTGTTTACTAATGGATGATCTGCATAGCCACCAAAGAACTCGATGGCTTGGATAAGGAAGACTCTGGAACGAACCATATCTTGAGCGGCATTTCTACTTAATCTTTTATATACCTCTCCTGAAGATTCATCTCTGCCTTCTTGGAATATCCACTTTGCTCCATAATATTCTTGCTCACATTTCTTATGTATCCTAATGTCTTCGAAGCAGTCTATGAAGTAGAAGATAGCCTTCTTTTCTGCATTGTTCTTACCGAACTGATCTAAGAACTTATTAAAGTCTACTCCCCATAAATCCGTATAACGGATATGCATAGCCTCATGTAAGATACCTGATCTTACTGTGGGCGTAAGTTTATAGGTTCCTTTGGGGATGATTATGTGGTAACTGTCATCAGTCAATCTTTTTACTGAGTAGTTTTCTCCATAGCCTATCGTTACTTCTCTGTTAATCAATCCTGATACCTGATCTGACAGTTCAGATAGGCTTATTCCTCTAGCCCAATATTTAAAACTTCCATACATATACCTTCATTATGATGCTGCTTTAATGATTGTCGTGACCCTCTCTTTCCAGGCCGTATTCTCTTCAACCAGCTTTTTGTTCTCAACCTTGAGTTTCTTTACCTCATCCTTGAAGCCTTCCACCAGGCTTACCTCTTCCTCTCCTTTATCATTGACAATGATGCTTACGTTAGTCGCTAACCTGCAAAACTCATCAATGATCTTTTCTTCTTCAGGCAATGGCTTGAGGGCTGCTGATAAGGCTACTCCCAGGTCCGCACCGTTATTGATCATGGATAATGCAGTCTCTAAACCTCTAGTAGAGAAGACGACATTAAGTTTCTTGCTAGCCTTAGCACCTCGAACTAGGTCAGCCAGCTTCTTTAACCTAGCAATCTGCTCTTTCTCTACGTCAGGAAACTTCTTCTGTAGTATTTTGATCTCGTTCTTTGCATAGGTCATCTGATAGGTAGGAAGCCTATCCAAGAAGCCGCCGTGCTGTCTCTTTACTCCGGCGTAGCTTATCGGATTAGAGGTGAATATCAGTACGCAATCAGGATGCCTCTTATAGCTCTTACCATTTGATAAGGTAATACCCTTTTCGTAATCAAGGATAGAGTTAAGTGAAGCCAATACTGCTGGATGGGTAAGCCTGAACTCATCCAATACTATTGTGCTAGGCTTGATAAGAAGCTGAAGCAACCTTGATTCTACTTCAATGATGTTACCGTCTTTGATCAACTTATCTACCAAAAGATCTTGTACGCTTGTTTCTTCATTGCAGACGTACCTTGCATAGCTGTCTTCAGGAAGACCTCTCTTTGCATGGATATACCGTGTTGACAACGTCTTACCACATCCAGGCTCTCCCTCCAAGGCTATCTCTTTTATGGGAGACTTACCAAAAACGGTAGCATTAAGGAACTCATCGAAGTCTTTATCTGCATGGAAGTCAGGCAACATATCACTTTGAGATTTCCTTAGACTTTCTTTCTTTGATTCTTTTCTCTGCATATTGCATGAAGAGTTTGAATAGATTATTCATAGCTTCTTTAGTTTCTTTCATGAAGTTTTCGATGACTTGCATTTTATTCTCTAGGCTATCTAACTTGTTGACGATCTCTTCCAGATGCTTATGCAGATCTTCAATAAGAGCAGTAGGCTTTTCAAGTACCTTAACCTCTGCACCTATTGACTTAGCCTTTTTCTCTATAGCCTCGATAAACTCTTTGATATCTTTTTCCATAATTCTATAGATTAAGTTAGAGAATAGATTGAATCTCATGCTCTAGTTTCCTTAGCTTGATGAGTTCTTTTTCTTGAGCTTCTGTAAGATAGCCGAACTTATCAAAGAAATGGATCTCTACCCAAGCAGACTCGCCAGAAGCTTCACAATCAAAAGACAATTGTTTATTAGACTTATCTATTTCAAGTAAGTTATTTTCCAAGTAATAGCCTGTTGTTATATTCTCTGGATTTATTTCATCACCATTGATATTCGTTGAGATCTTATCGCCTGGTCTTAATACTCCCTTAAGATCACTTGCTTTATATCTCATATTACTCTAACTCTTTTAGGTTGATTAGATGAGCAGGTTCCCTAACATAGATAGCTCTCTCGGCCATAGACTGAACAAACTTAATGACTTGTTCCCCGAATACCTTATCCTCTTCTAAGAATGCAACGAACTCTGCATCAGAGAAGGTATATCCATACTTCCTGATCAGATTATCTATACCCTCTCTATAAGAGAAAGGACTGATAGATTTCAGCTCTTCAACATCCTTCTTATTCTTCAGGGCTTGGCTAAACTTAGCCATGTGAAAGGCTATTGATCTCTTCTGTAGATCTAATTCTAGATCATGGAACTGATATAACATATCAATTATTCCTTAAGCTATCATCAAGATATCGCTAAGAGGTTTTGATTTCGAAGATGGTTTTAATGTCTTTTCTTTTCTCTTGGTGCTCATGGGGGATATTATTTATGCATTTGTTAGAAAGATGGATTATGCAGGTTGGTTCGTATCCCCTTCTTTTGTCTTTGAGGATAATCTTTCTAAGTTTATATAGCATTTTAAGCATAGATCTTTAATCGTAGCCTTATTCTTAATGCATCTTCGGCATGTAGCAGTCATAGCAATGGACATTGCAGCTTTGATGCCTGCATAATCTTTCGTGCACCAACCTACAGTTAGCCTTGCATCTAAAGCATTTGCAATGTTGCCCTTTCCTTAGTTGTGCAGAGAATTGACCTATCGTACTTGTCTCTTTCCATTTAGGATGTTTCTTCTTATGTTTCTCCAGCTTCTCCAGTTTTCTTGATATTCTTAAGGCTTTAGACCTTGATCTAGATGGTCTATTATCCCTTGATTTCTTGGCTCCCATAGATAATGGTTATTCTCTATGAAATAGATCTTCGAAGTCTTTGCCATTATAGTCATTAGCACTCCCCAAGTATGGGAATCCAAAACAGTTGGCTATTGCCTGAAACAACCGTTCTGTAGGATGTTCTTTAAGGTATTCATAGAGCCTATCGAAGTCTTTCTGCCACCTTCGTTTTCTCTGTATATGCATAGTTATTCAAGCTCAAGAGTATTTCTACTAGCGTCTTTGAATCTATTTGGATCGAAGTGTGGATTGTCCATCTTAAGCTCGAAGCATAAGCGTTCTATCAGATCTTGCATGTTAATAGAATGCTTGATGCATCTAGCTATAAGCTCATAATCTTTCTTGGTCATACGTTACATGAATAGTCTCTCTCTAGCGTTCTTTGGGCTCTCATTGTCTCGATCTCTGCATCGTACTTCATCTGTTCGAACTCATCAACCGTGATTGATCCTTCGTTCTCAAGATGATCATGCAAGAGATTGAGCAAGATAGTTTGCCACATAGTAGCGTTCTTTAGACTATTATATGGCGGCAACCCGCGGCGTAGGCTTTACCAATCGAGCTTATTGCTTAATTAGGCTTGCTTAGCATTATAGTTACTAACCTTTTCGTTGAAGAGCTGTTCAATCTCTGGGCCGTATGCAGAAACATCAAGCGTAACACCCCTTTTCCAGAGATTGAAGAGCGTGCTGGCCTGTGCCCTGATGGTAGCGTACTGTACGTTCTTCTTCTCGAAGTCTTTGAGGATCTCTGGGCTATCAATCACTTTGCAAATAGCCTCTTCCTGCGTAAGACCCAAGAAGTCGGGCGAGCTTTGGAATACGTTATTACCGTATCCAGCTCCCCTAATACGCTCAATCAGTTGCCAGGCTTGATACTTTGAGCGTGCTTCTTCACTAGCTTTGTATCTTTCCATTCTGGGTTTTGGGTTCATATTGGGAAAGTATGTACAAGCTCAATCAGTATGGCCTCTTTGCCCGCTCTATACCGCCGCCCTAGGCACTAGGGCAGTAAACATTGACGTTTATGTTTACTATTGGCCTTTACTGCATCTATCCGATCAATGACTTTACCATGAGCATCAGTAAGCTTTATGATTTTGCGTCCATGTAGGTTCAAGTCTTTTTTGACTATTGCCCGCATAGTATGCCGAGCTTCGCCATTCAAGGCGTTCTCTTCGCGGCGTATAGCCTTCTGGGCTAAGAAGGCTTCATTATCGAGCTTATTCAGTAAAATCGCCGGCGACATCTCATAAAGCCTCTGTTGCGAGACCCTAGAGACTATCGGCCCATACTTCTCAGGCTTCGCCTTATAGACAAAAACCTTATGAAGTATTGCGGCCATAGCCCAGAGCTTATGATGCCGTCTTGATCTTCGCCATTTTGCGTTGCGTTTCATAGTAGTATTCCTCATGCATAAGGCGGCGATATAGAGCTTTGAGGATAACGAACCTCAACGGTGCATCACCGTCCCTAACGTCTATCCACCAGCTTCCTAGCCCTAAGGCTAGGCTAATTCCTCAACAGCTTTGTTTAGCTGCCGAGCATACAACGCCCTTTCCATGATTTTGTCGGCCAACTGGTCGGCTCGTTCTTCTTCCAGACAGGCTAAGGCGCGGATTATGAGAGACACTTCATCGCTCGACGCTTCTATTGAGTATATTTCCATACTTCTAACATTCCTCTTAGGGATAAGAGGCCGGCGGATAGAATAGATAGGCTCGGATAAGTTTTTTGGCTTCATTCAGCAAGATTCTGCGATTCAGGGAAGCCGCGGCCGGCGCTCCGATCTTCAAACACCCTTTGAAAAAACAAGCCATTTCTGAAAATACTTTACCATGCCTTTCTATCCTTGTCAACCTTCAGAGTGCATAACTCTTCCACATACCCGGCACATCATATGATATAATGCAAGGAACTTATCCACAGGCTAGTAGATACTCACTTTCACTTTACCCTCTCAGCCGGCAGAAGTCAATAGCTTCTTTAGCTTTATCATAGCCCGACCAGAGGGAGGGCTTTATGAGTATGAGTTAATAGAGCTTTACTCTAAGGGGGTAAGGGGGTCGGTGAGCTTTGTGAAGATAAGGGGGGAGAGAGGATTACCCTCTACCCCATTTTTCTGGAAAAACTGAAAAGCTTACCCTTCAGCCCTATTAACAAGTATTATCGACTTTATACAATCTCTATCTATGTTAAGCTCAGGTCTGCATTTTGAACAGAATGTCTCAAATGGTCTAAGCTTATAGATTCTCTTATCCCCATATTCATTCTCACTCTGATATAGCCTAAGGGTAAGAACTCCTCCACAAGAACATTTATCACCTATAGCTAACCCAGGAAAGATCTTAATGTTTCTTTTTATTCCTATGTACATAAGAGCATTTAGGGTAATTAGTACATCCAAAGAACTCTCCAAACCTGCTCTTTCTCTTTACCAGATTCCCTTCATTACAAGAAGGACAAAGCTTTGGAGTAGTATAAAGATCTTTATTACAATGTGGACATGTTAGCATAAGTTCCGATTCAACGATGGGGAGACCCCTATTAAATGGGGTCTCCCCCTAATTCTCTAGCTTTTAAGCTTTTTTAGCTTTAGCCTTTTTACCTCTGCTTTTACACTAGCTATACTATCCTATTGTGGGTAGGATTAGAGTTTGATATGTAACCTGAACCAGGCAAAGAAACTATCGGTAGACCTAGGGAATAGACGAGTTCCACGTCAGTTATGATGGGAACTAGGGGGCTACCATCAATCTGTTCTCACCCTAGGTCTCTGCTAACAGGCATTCCCCTCTGTAGCAGGGCCCTTGTAAGCTGCCTCGGATCTAGGTAGTTAGCCTAGCCGCACCGGCTTACTCCACTCACTCGGTTTCTTTGCAAAGGACAGGTTTGTCTACCACCATCATACCATACCCTGCACTAACTGTCAAGAGCATGATATGCTGGAGGTAGTATGGGAAAAGTTAATGTTAGGCTAAAACCTAAAGAGAAACAGTTTGTTCATGAATACATGTCCAATGGATTCAATGCAAATAAGGCAGTGTTAAAGGTTTGGGATCTTAAAACCAACCCAAAGAAAAACGTAGGTGGTAAGGCTTATGCGGTAATGCATAGACCAAGGGTAAGAGAATATCTTTCAAGGCTGGAAGATAAGATGATCGAAGAAGGATCATATAGTATAGATAAACTTGTCAAACTTAGAGATAAAGGTGAAAATGATAGAATGACTTTGGATGCTTCCAAGGCAATCCTTGATTCCGCAAACCAAACTCTTAACCGCATAGAAAAGAGATATGAATCCCAGAGATCTGGATCGACAAATATTCTCTTCGCCAACCTCTCGGACAAAGAGCTTGAGCTCAGAATCAAAGAAGCTCTCGGAGCTAGAGCTAATGTACATGGAGCTACTCAAACGGAAGTCGAGCAAAGATCTGATCTATTTGATGGAGGAGATCCTGGGTTACAAGAACTTGGCGAAGATTCACAAGGAGGTAGCGAAGAATCTGGAGATGGTGGAGAAGGACAAGAAGAGGGGACTATTTCTTCTTCCTCGGGGACATCTCAAGTCAACGATGATAACCATATCCTATACCCTGCAGAGGATTCTAAAGAATCCTGATATTAGGATACTTATCACTAATGCACTCCTTGATAACTCAAAAGGGTTCTTACGTGAGATTAAGTCTCATTTTGAGAAGAATGAGAAGCTGTTAGCTCTCTATGGCAACCATAAGAACGAAGATGAGAAATGGTCAGAAACGCAAATCATTGTCAAAAAGAGACAAGCTTTTCATAAAGAACCAACTATCCAAGTTACCTCGGTTGACAAAAGCGTCGTCAGCCAGCACTACGACCTCATCATCGCTGACGACCTTGTCACGCGTGAAAGCATATCTACAAAAGAGCAAAGATCAAAACTTATCAAATATTACAAAGATCTCCTTGACTTACTCGAACCGGGAGGGACTTTGCTGGTCATTGGAACTAGATGGCATTACGACGATCTCTACGGTTGGATTCTCAACGAATGCACAACCAAACAGCACTTTGAAGTAATGATAAAGAAAGTATTTGATGAAACTGGAGAACCGATATTCCCACAGAAATTCTCAAAAGAATACATCAAACAGCTTAAGGATGAGAAAGGAAGCTACGAATTCAATGCACAATATAATAATGATCCTGTTTCAGAAGAAGAAGCAGATTTCAAAAGAGATACATTCAAATGGTTCTTCCTGCATAATATCAATATGCATGAAGGTATGATCTATATAACAATAGACCCTGCAGTATCTAAGGATGAGAATGCAGATTATACGGGTATTATTGTAAATCTGGTTCAAGGAGGAAGCTGGAAGATCCTTGAGGCAAGAAGGATGAGGCTTAATCCAACCGAGTTAGTTGATGAAGTATTCTATCTTGCAAGAAAGTATAAAGAAAACTTAAGGATGATTGGTATAGAAGATATAATGTATACCAAAGCTATAGACTATGATCTAACCAGAAGGATGCAGGAGACCGGGGAATGGTTTCAGATAGAAAAGATCAAGCATAAGAATAAAGCCAAGGAAGATAGGATAAGAGCGCTTATACCTCTATTTGAACGTGGTAATATAGAATTGAGTGAAAGATGTCAAGATCTAGAGGAAGAACTATCCAGATTTCCTGTGGCTGAGCACGATGATATACTTGATGCTCTTGCATATCAGCTCTATATAGTTAAGCCTCAAGAACATTTTACCCAGAGTAAATACGTAAAAGAACCGCTTTTCATTATGCCGGTCTTCCCCAAGTACTAATATGGCTTTCGAGAATGAGATACTAGCTAGACTTTCCTCGGTTTACTCACAACACGAGAATGGAACTGTTTTCGTAACGGAGAAGGTTTCTTACATGATGAAAGAGGTAACTAAGAGAGCCCGTAAGAACTATCTTGGTGTCTATGATGAACCTTATGATCCGGTTACTGGAGAAGAAAAATATTTCCCTCCTCTTACAGAAACTTTCTGTGATGGAGTGATAAAAAGCATTGATATTGATCTTAATGACATAGATATCTTCTCTACCAATGGTGCTAATGTGGGAGCGGCAAAAATTCTCTCTACTTTAGTAAAGCAAAAGCTTAAGGAAGCTAACTTCTCAGAAACATTAAATGAACTGATCAGGCACCTTGTTATAGATGGACATGGAACCCTGAAGTTCATGGATGAATATGATCCAAGAAAAAAGAAAAGGAAGATGGCGATTACTGTCGTTGACAATCTTAATCTGGTTGCAGATCAATCTGCAGATGGTATCAATGAAAGCTTCGGTTCTATTGAAAGAGCTCTTCTCACGCAAGAGGAACTGATGGTAAAGAAGAATGTGTGGATGAATGTGGATGAAGTCATAAAGAATGGTACGATCAATTCTTTTCAGAGATATTCTTGGACAGGTAACATCGTAGAATCTCCTGCCCCCTACTATGCAGTGTATGACTATTGGGGTCAGGTAGAAAAGAAATGGGTAACTTGCAAAGAAGAAGATGCTGGTATCTGGATAGAGGGTCATGTAGTTTTATCCAACCTGCATTCTGAAGGAGAAAAGAAAGTTCTTCTTGTTGAAGAGAATAAGGGAGGCATACGACCCTATGAAGATGTTGCATTAAAGAGGGTTATTGGAAGACGGCAGGGAAGAGGCGTACCTGAACAGCTTTTCGGTACGCAGAAATACATGAATATGCTTATAGAGATTAGGAAGAAGAATGCACAGATACTGCAGAATGGCTTATTCAAGGCCAAAAGAGGTCTTGGTCTTACTGCAGACAGCATCATATCCAAGCTTACTACTGGAGGTATTATCACCGTCAACGATCAAGATGATTTTACGCAGATGCCAATAGATGATACTAGGGCCTCTAGCTATCAAGATGAGGATAGGTTACTTGCATGGGGTGAAAGGAATACTGGGATGTTTGATGTACGAAGGGGTGAGGCCCTGGCTGCGTCAGCTCCAGCTACGACACAACTAATCCAAGATAGAAACTCCAAAGATCTCTTTCAGCTTGTTCAAGAGAATCTTGGACTTATGCTAGAAAGATTTATTGAGAATCATGTTATACCTTGGATCATAGATAACGTTAAGGATGAGGAGGTTGTTATGATAACAGGAGATCTTAAGGATCTTGAGGAGTTTGATAATGCGATGGCTGAGTATCTTGTGAATAAAGAGCTTATCAAGTTTGTAGAAAAGAATAGGCAATATCCACGGCCTGAGGAACTTGTAGATGCAAAGAGAAAGCAAAAAGAAACTCTTAAGAGACTTGGTAAGAGACGATATATAGAGCTTAAGAAAAGTATGTTTGCCGGTGCAGAAGTCGGTGTACAGGTGGTTGTAGGCAATGAGGCAATAGATAGGGCTACAATACTGCAAAAGCTTCAAGAGATCCTTACGCTTACGGTTACTGCCCCAGGTGTTCTTAACATTGATGCACAGGGAGTCATAGATACTATCTTCAAGATGATGAATATACCAACAGATAGGATCTATCTTAGTAGAGAAATCTATCAAACACCAATAGATAAACTGTCTACGGCTATGCAGAAACAAGCAACCGCGCTACCAGCACAAGGCATGAATAAGTTAACTGGTAGTCTTGCACCACAACAAAATGCTACACTAGAAACAGAACAGAATATCCCTGCAAGATCACCTGGTATAAGACAAACTGCAACTAACTTAACTGCACTATAATATGCCTAAGCATTCTCCAAAAAAGAAGAAGCCGATGAAGCCTCCTTTCTCCAAGTAATATGCCGTTAGGCAAAGGAGTAAGATATAGATTTGCAAAGAAAGACGGAAAAACCTTTCGTCTAGCCTTTAGAGGAAATAAGGTTATAGAATCAATAAGATTCATCAAAAAGAAAGGTAAGCTTGTAAAGAAATAACATGGAACCTACAGAGGCATTAGAGAAGGCAGAGAGAGTAAGAGAAACAATGAAGACGGATGGCTGGAAGATCATTCGTCAAATCTTTGAGGAATCTGTCAATTCTCTTAACGATATATCTAATATACCGACGCTTAAAGAGCTCCAAGCCAGGCAGCTCGCTTTTCGAACCCTGAAAGAGTTCCTGCAGAACATAGATGGCATCATTGAGGCCGCTGATATGCATCTTTCTTCTTCTATCCTCAAGAAGATAAAAGAAGAGAGAATCCTTAAGACTCACAAATAATGTGATATACTAAGGTTGGTTCTATAAAACTAATCTTATTTATGTTAGAAGCTGGCCAAACCCCCCAGACTGACGCCGAGAAGCAGGCTGTCGTAGAAGCAGCCGCCAAGGCAAGTCAAAAGGATGGCGGAGCAACCGATGAGGTTCTCTCTGTCCTGAATCAAGTCCTTAAGCGAGAGTTTAAGACTCGCGATGAGGCCGTAAAGTCTCTCGATAACCTTAACCGCATGGTCGGTGACAATGCTATCGCAGAGCTACGAAAGAGGGCTCAGGACTCGGATAACTTTGAAGCAATCGTGTCTGCTTATGCAGAGAACGAAAACCTTACGAAGCAACAAGCCCGTGAGGATTTGCTTAAAGAAATCCAGAAGACCTCAACCAAAACAGAGGTTCCCTCCTCTGAAAAGAATATGGACAATGCAGTACTGCAAGAGGTGAAAAGCTTGAAGATGAAGCTTCAAGAGAAAGAGCTTCTTGAAATATATCCTGAGGCCAAGAGTATTCTAAAAGAGCTTAAGGATCTTAGCCAGATCTATTCTGGTAAAGAACTTAAGGAAATCTATGAGACTTCAGCCTTAAGGGATACGGTACGCAAAGTTGCTGATCTTGAGAAAGAAAAGGGAGAACGAGAAACGACAGCGGTAAAATCTACTGCTCGTCAGGTTAACTTCCAAGAAGAGAAGATGGGCAAGCTCATTGAAGGCGTCAAGAAACGAGGATTCGATGAAGACAAGATCGGCCTTGTTGAAGCCTACATAGAGCAGCTCACTTCCAAATAACATATGGCACTTACCAACATCTTACAAACTTACGGCGATTCCTCGCGTGTACAGTCAGTACTGCCGTTGGTTGAGATCTTGACCGCCAAAGAAAACTGGTTCCTGGCCAACCTGCAAAAGGCTCAGGCTAAGGATACCATTCACGGTGTTCTTACAGATACTCTTCGTACTGCTGCTACGGCTTCAGTTGCTGAGGGTACTGACTTCACTTATGGCGCGAGGACCCAACCAACTAGGACTGATAACATCGTGCAGATCAATGCGATTCCGTTCCGTGTTACCAAGACTGCTCAGCAGGTTCAGCGTTATCATGGACAGAACGAAAAGGCTCGACAGCTTACCAAGGCGCTAGTGGACTGGGGTAATGCTGCAGAGTTTGATATCGTTCGTTCAACGTTGGCCTCTGGTCTCTCCGGTACTACGCCTCGGATGAGCGGTATTCTTGAGGCAATCTCGAAGTCTACGACTGTTACTGCCCATACCAGCGGAACGGTCTTCTCGGCTTCAGTTCTTAAGGGGCTGCTTCGAAATAACTGGGATAATTCCAATGGTGAGCCTGTTACGGATCTTTTCCTCAACTCCAACTTGAAGGAAGATTTGGACAGCTTTACTGCTGGTGCAACCAAGTTCGTCCAGCTTGGTGAAGAGCTCAGGGATTACGTGGATGTGTATGATGGCGGCGGCTTTGGTCGCGTGGCTGTCCACCTCCACCGATATCTCTTCCAGAGCGGTGATGCAACGGGTCGAGTTCTTGGCGTCCGCCGAGATAAACTTGCTCTTGCATACCTTGAAGAGCCGAATATTCAAGATAAGGCTTCTAATGGCGACTATGATGCGATGGTTGTCATTGGTAAGCTGACGCTTGAATGTCGAAACCAAGATACAAACTTCTACTCAAACGGCTTCTTGCTCTAAAGTAGAAACAGAGAGACCCCTTGACTGGGGTCTTTTTGTTTTGGTACAATATAGGTATATGGAATATTGTCCAGTTTGTTTTATGCCCTGTGAACAGGAGCATTGTAAGTTCATATGTGTATCAGATGTTTGTCATTATAGATTAGTAAGGACTTGCAATGAATAACCTTACTTATAGACAGAAACTTATATCAGATATAGTATTTGCATATGAACTGAAGTATCCTGGTAAGATAAAAGAGACAGCGGCCTCAGCAAAAAAGATTAGAGGAACCAGAGCAAACATATTTGGATCAGATAAGCAGAAAGAATTAAGGTGGGCACTACGTATACCAGGACAACTTTGGAGGATGTTTGATATGCTTATCAAAGATCCTCTTATCTTTCATGAAGAATCAGAGTTAACTTGGTTCATGAAGACATTTCCAGAATTTAGAGTTCCTGAGAAATATTGATCTATGCAGAAGATAGGTCTGTGCATGATAATTAAGCCGACCGATGAAGAATCTATCATCTTAGATAGATGCTTAAAGACAGTAAGACCTTATGTTGACAAAGCTTATATCACAATTACTGGAAAAAATCAAAAGTGTACCGATATCGCTAATTTTTATAACTGTACTATTAGTTATTTTGATTGGACTGGAAGTTTTGCTGAAGCTAGAGCTTATAATTTTTCTCAGGCAACTGACGTAGATTATATACTTTGGTTAGATGCGGATGATGAGCTGGTTGGAGGAAAGAATCTTAAGGAGGTGATAGAAAGCATGGATGCAAGAGGCGTAAAAGGAGCTTATGCACAATATCTCTATGATTTTGATGAACACGGTAATGTAACAGTCCAGCATCCAAAGCTAAGGCTTATAAGAAATGATGGGAGCTTTGAATGGCATCATGGGTTAGGTGAACTCCATGAAGATCTTCAGCCTACGTATAATGTAGCTACCGCAATCTTATCTAAAGGAGAAGAGTCTTGTTATATTGAAGTTCATCATAAGACAACGCCAGAAAGGGTAGCCTCTAATGCAAGGAGAAACTTAGAAATAGCCAGTAAGCAGATAGAGAAGTATCCTGATGACCCTAGAGCAATCTGGAACTATGCTAACTCATTGGTTGGTGTAGGAGAGAGTGCTAAAGCAATTCTTCAGTACGAAAGATTCAATGATCTCTCTGGATCAGATGACGAACGGTATCTCTCCATGCATAGATTAGCTGCACTCTATAGAATTGACAGAAACTTTGAAAAAGCCATGCAATATGATTTCGAGGCTATTAAGCTTTTTCCTTGGTATCCAGATTCTTGGATAGGCATAGGCCATACTTTCTACAAGATGGAGAAATGGAAACATGCAAAAGACTTTCTTATACAAGGAATGTCAAAAGATCCATCAGAGTACATGATAGTACAGAATCCGAGAGATTATGATCAGAATCCGATGATGCTTCTTGCAAATTGCTACTTCAATATGGGTAAAGTTGAAGAATGCAGGAGAGTCTTGGAGAAGCTTGTAGAGATGTTCCCAAAAAGAGAAGACACAAAGAAAATGCTTGAGATTGTTGCTAAGGCAGATGAAGAGAATAAGTCAGTTGATACATTGATAGAGAAATCTTCTACTCTCAATGATATAGAATTAGCCCTAGAGCTTGAGTCTCTACAAGAGAAACTTAAGAGTCATCCTAAGATATGTATCCTTAGGAATGAGAGATTTAAAAGAGGGAATACGCCAGGTAATGAGATAGCTATCTATTGCGGATTTACTGAAGAGAGATGGAATAGGGCATCAGAGATAACTGGTATCGGAGGCTCTGAGGAGGCTGTATTAAACTTAAGCCGAAGATGGCAGAAGGCTGGATATCAAGTAGTTATCTATAATAATTGTGGAGGTAAGGTTGTGGCTGACGAATATGGAGTAGTTTGGAAACCTTACTGGACATTTAATCCTAGAGATAAGTATGATTACTTGATACTCTGGCGTAGTCCTGTCTTATGCGATAGGAAGCTTGATGCTCTTAAAGTATTTGTTGATATGCATGATGTTGTTGATCCAAGAGAGTTCACTACCACAAGAATAGCTAACCTGGACAAAGTATTTGTTAAGTCTGCGTATCATCGAAGCCTGTTTCCAAATATACCAGACAATAAGATATACATTATTGGTAACGGTATAGATCTTTCTCAGTTTGATGGAGCTGAGAAAAGAATACCCAAGAGCATGATCTATACTAGCTCACCAGACAGAGGATTGGAGCATCTTCTAGATGCTTGGCCAGAGATAATCAAAGAACATCCTGATGCTAGCCTGAATATCTATTACGGGTGGGGGGTTTTTGATTCTGTACACAAGACTGATCCTGTGATGATGACGTGGAAAGAAGCTATGATAGAAAAGATGAAACAGTCAGGCATTACAACTCATGGTAGAGTAGGCCATAAAGAAATAGCCAGAAGGATGATGCAGACTGATATCTATGCATATCCATGTCACTTCGAAGAGATCTTTTGTATCTCTGCAGTTAAAGCACAAGCAGCAGGTTGTGAAGTAATAGCAACGGAATATGCCGCATTACCTGAAGTCGTTAAGAGAGGCATCCTTGTGCCCGGAGATGTTAAGGGAAAAGAGATATGGAAAGATTATATTGATGTTCTGCTTTACAGATTAGGATCAATTGATAAAGAAAGGAAACAGAATATTAAAGAGTATTCTTGGGATAATATAGCTAAACTATGGACACACAACTTCGAATAGCTTTTACATGGTTATGGCAAAACGATCCTTATCAGCTCATGACCTGGAGAGATGGTTTATATGCAGCTTTAAGAGAGCTTAAGAAACGAGGTCATGTTCTTCTTGTTCTTACTCATGGTAAGATAGTGGGGGAAGTAGAATTACCAGATTTTACTGTTCAGATCAGGCCAGAAGGAGAAGCTACCCTACATGCAGTAGAGGATTTCAAGCCTGATGTAGTTCTTTCTTGGTGTGATATGACCAGACCCGACTCTGATGTCGGTCATAGGCTTGGTCTTAAGACTGCCGCGTGTTTTGCTGGAGGTAATCCTTTTGGAGAAACATTAAGACATTTTGATCATATCTTTGTTGAAAGTGAGGTCTATAGGCAAAGATTTCAAGCGGCTGGTATCTCTGTATCTACGGCTTTTGGAACGAATACGCAGCTATTCGATCCTGGACATAAACTGGTTAAAGGACAACAGAAAGTATTTGATGTCTGTTTTCCCGCTACCTATGCTCAATGGAAAAGGCATAAAAAATTTGCGGAGGCAGTTCGTGGTTTTAAGGCTGTGGCTTGTGGTTATATGTACACTGATCATGAAACTGATTGTTGGGAAGTTTGTCAGGACGCAGGAATACTTACGCTCCCACATGTTTCAGCTGATACTCTTTGTCATTTATATGCTGCTAGTAAGTGCTGTCTTATCACTTCTGATTCAAGCGGGGGTAGTCAGAGAACTGTCCTAGAAGCAATGGCCATGAACGTTCCTGTTATTGTTATGCAAGATAGTGATAAATGTTCTGAATATGTATTAGATGCTGGATTGGGATTCGTAAGTAATCCAGATCCTATTGCAATTAGGGTATGGCTTGAGGATTTGGATAAGAGAGTTAGTGATACTCGTTCTTATATCAGGTCTAAATGGTCAGAGTATCACTACGCAGATGCTTTAGAGAAGGGATTATGTTCGTTAGTATCGTAATAACTTATTATGATCCACAGCAGAGGAAGGT
>Ga0185320_10925611_pt1 | contig 19289 bp, 26 predicted proteins | sample OV2TP2_FD_128023 | JGI IMG/M metagenome (GOLD analysis project Ga0185320, IMG submission 128023) | Hot spring microbial communities from Beatty, Nevada to study Microbial Dark Matter (Phase II) - OV2 TP2 (SPADES assembly) (version 2) | ecosystem: Environmental > Aquatic > Thermal springs > Hot...
CCATACATCAACTGCGTGACGACTCCGTCGCCTAAAGGCGACGGCTTCTCAGGCAACGTGTAGCCTACTGGCTTGCGTTGACGCCTGAAGCGCCCGTCCGGCGCGTTGGAGGCTATTTCTATGGCAGCTCATGTAGGCGTTGCTGGTGGACGCCTCGTTTTAGTGCGCTCTCCGCGTCTCGTTTAGCTTGTAGGATAGCTGATCTGGTCCCGGTTACTGCTCGTTACAGGGCTCATCCAATGACTAAACGCACGCTTAGCGACACGCCTGACCCTTTGCAGCAGGCGCACTCATGAGCTGCCGTTTTTTTTATTCTGGAGCCGAATAATTGGCTTCAGGTTCCGATGAATACGTAGACGCTGCTTTTGATCTCTCCTGAACTTTAACAGCTATGATACTCACGCTCCCGTTCCTCGCTTTAAATACGACGTAATTTTCGCTTACTTCGAACTTTCCAGATACACCATCGAGAGCTGCAAGATCTGTATTTGCTAATTTAAAAGCCATTGTCAACCCTCCCTAAACCATTATTAACCTGGATTGCACCCTAGATATTTCATACATCTCCACAACCTTCCCATTGAATAATTCAATGGTATCCTGCACAATCTCCGGAACGCCATGTGATTGATGCGCGGAAGCTACCGCTTCTGGCTCAAGTCATTCCGGAGCTAAGCGCCATGGCTCAGCATACCAAGCTTCTAGCGCGAGCGATTTCACATTCTTTGATTTTACTGCATAATCATGAGCCTTCCTCGTCAACGAATCAGCATGAATGTTTCTCTCTCTCGGAATCCATTCGAATTTCGGTTGCCGTGTCGAATGAAACAAGCTGAGCAATCTCAAACATGCCTGATAATAAGGCATCAAAGATTCGGCTCGACATTCGTTAAGCCCATTCAGTTGATCAACTGTATTTTTTGAATCAGAACGTATAGTATAAGAATATTCTTGGAAGGTTGAACAAAATTTCAAACTCTGCCAAATCCCATAATATTCAGAGACATTCGATGAAACACCCTTTCCGAGAGATCCATAATGTGCATATATTCGCTCACCAGAATAAGAATTCACAAGAAACCCCCAACACGCGATCCCATCTGGCGTATTGGGGGTCTTTGATCCGTCTACATACACAATGTACTGACTCTCCATCGCGCCTCCCCTCTGAAATTAAAGTATCACAAGAAAAATGTAACTTCAAGGAGAGATTTTATAATTTATTTCTGTTAATCTTTTTAATATATTTTCTCTTCAATGCATATTTTTGGACAATAATATATTCGGAATTCCACCCATACCAACAAGGATCGACGAATACTTTACGAACAATGCAATCTAATATTTTGCAATAGAGAGATGTGTGCGCTAATTTTGTTGAAGGAAATCTCACTGCATGTAAATGGTGCGCCATTTCATGTAAACACACATTAAAATAATCGTCACTGTCCAAGATTGAGATCCATATCGTTGGTGGGATGTGCCCCTCTCCGGGATCATAGTAAGAATAATTCTCGCCCGAGATACGCACTTCTATTCTTTTTATTTTAAATGTATCACAGAGCAAGTCCACGATATTCTGCATGGGATCGATGATCTTAGACACCGTTACTCCTTTACAGCGACGATGTGTAATTCCCTCCCCACGCTTCCACTGTATGGATCTGCGACATTATTTCTATATTCGTCCATGAGCAATTCAAACTTCCCAGATTTATACATCTCCATTTCATAATCAACTCGATTGTGGTGGCACTTTCTGCCCAATTGAGGATTTCCTACGTACACTAAGCCTTTTTCTAATATAAAATGTTCCACCATAGGAAACGTGCTTCTCATATCAATGATTTTAAATGTTCCAACACGTCGCAAATGAAGTTGAGCCGTCTTTGGTGTAAAGTAATTAATATGATCTGGGAAGGCCAACCACCATCGCGGTAATTGATACCGCCTACACGCCTCAAGCATCCCCTGTGTGTATTCATTCGGAACAACAATATGTAGCATTCCGCCAGGATTTAAAAGATTAGAACAGCGCTCAAAAAATAATTCAGCGTCCCTCGCGTGCTCGGCCACTTCCCATGCATTAATCAAATCAAACTTTACATTCGTAAAGGGATTGCTATCATTCAACATCCCCTGTCTCATGACGTGACCGCTAGTCCACAAAGATTGACAAAATTTTGGATTTGGCTCTATTCCATAAGTATACCAACCCTTACTCCTCGCAAGATCTAAAAATAATCCAGGACCAGTTCCCACATCGAGCACTTTCCGAGTTGAGGACTTTAATCTCGAATCAACCCAATCAAGCGTGTATCCATTATGAATATTCCACCATTCCCTGTCTTCATTATACAATTTCTCATAATCAACCTTCACTTCTTGGTAAAATTTCTTCTCGTAATATTCAGAAAGGAATGCCTCCGATGGAATGGGAATAAAGTGAATGAGAATGCACGTTCGACAGAAGATGACAAACTTTCCATCCTTCTCATCTAAAATTTCACCAGCGTGACCATGATATTCAACATGGTCCAGTGTTTTTTGCTCTGAACCCCATTCTGGCCAAGGTGCTCCGTTCCATGCCATCAAAATTACTCCACCATGTACCCATCTAGCTCTGGATAACTACGAATCGTTTGATCGTTTAAACGAACAACTTGACTTAATAAGACTTCCATAACCATTTCTTCGCCTTCAACTTCCACAAGAAGCACCAGCTTATCTCTTTCTGGCTTACTAACTGCTGCCAATATTTTTAAACCACCAACTGGCTTATCAAAGATACCATGCATGCTGACCATCATCGCCAAGAAATCCATTAGGTGTGTTTCCATTATTCTACTCCTAACCACAAGTGTGTTGAATGATAACATTAGCAACTCTTTCAGAACCTTGATTATCAATAAAATGATACCCAGATTCTCCCATAACAGCTAATTGAGATCTATTGTCTGCACATGTCAAACATTGCACACAAGAGACAAAATCAGCATCGGAGAAATCTGGAGGTAGAACTTCTATGGCACCACCAGACCTCTTCTGTAAATTCTTTGCGCGATAAAAATCTCGAAAATTCCTCGTCCATGTTAAGACTGGCGTTCCAACACACATTGCTTCATAAACTGTGACTCCCCATTGACAAATAAATATGGAGCATTGTTCGACAATTGAATGACAAAACCTCCTATAATTTAACCCAGATAATTCACCGGCCATCACATCAAATGTCCACTCACTTGATAGATTTTCCATCAGTGGAGCGAGTCTCTTCGTATATCGATCCGGATCAGATCCTCCAGCACACAATGTCACAGAAGGTCGTTTCAAAGAAATTTTGCGTGGTTTCACGAGATTATGATTCATGATCACATATTGAGACCCATGAAAAACTTTTCCAGGAGCAAATCTTGTTGTTGATTGATAAATTTCGTCATCCATCATATGAGCATTTGGATACACAAGTAAATCGTATGTGCGTCCATCTCGGTTTGCAGCAGGATTATCTATGGAAATGCAAGCACGTAAGTTCCATGGAATTGATCGAACGTCTTCGTCCATTACTTCTTTGTCATCCACAATAAGAACATGATCGCTGCTTTCTGGATACATTACAATGCTTTTATACAACATTTCCTGAATGGTTGGATTTCCACCATACGCATGGACCGAAAAGAATCGATCTGGAATAACTGATAAAGATTCTTCGTTTGTAATCAATGCAACTAATTGATTTTTCAGATGCAGTTGATATCCAAGATTGATCATCCTTGAAAGATGACCAAGGCCATGGTTGAATCCACTTCTACAGAAAATAAAATACATTGTCAACCGATCTATTATCGTTAGGAAATACTCAGACTTCCTAACAATTGCTATACTTCAGCTTGATGCTGAAGTAAGGGCTTGTCAACCCCTGTCTACTTTTTCCACCATGGCTTAAAATTTAAAAGCTCTTCAGTGGAGGGAAAAACACCACGAAATTCAAAAGCCCTATCGTCGATCATCACCAATAATTCTCCGCCAGGTTTTTTATCAGAACATGGGAGCGGCGGCAAATCATGTTTTTTCATCCATTGATGAATCTTTTCTTGGCCGACCGATGTAGCAGCTCTAGCACTCACAATTTGCACATCAAATATTTGTATATATCGACGAAGTGATTCACTTGCACCACTCGTTGGAATATCATAAATGTCATCACCCATATCTCCCATACTGTATCGATGAATCACTCCATCGAAATCTATTCCAACAACATAACGCATTATAGATCTCCTAAAATATATTCAGATTCATAAAGACCTCTAAGATGAACAGGGATCAGTTGCTTCCATATGGATATATTACCAGGTGAGCTAGAATGTAAAATGGATGTCAGCCTAAATATAATTTCAGCTTGGGCAGCTAATGAATTTTTAGGTATGTCCATTCCATGAAATATTTTATTAATAAATGGACGAAAATCTATCCCATCCGATACACACCGTCGAAGGAGTTTGTAGACTGCGAAATTGTATGCGATCTCTCTTGATTGAACTTGAATGGAGTCAAAATCTAAAATATATAATTTACCTTTTTTATATAAAATATTTCTCGGATGAAGATCAATATGTACGACAGATAGACTCTGATCAAATAATTCCATCGCTTTACATACATTTCGACTGATCAATGTAATATCATACATAGATTCTTTAAGAATAGTATGGATAGTTTCTCCAAACAAAGATAAATCTTTATTATTTATATATTCACTGTTTATTTTTGGTCTATGTGGCAATCCAAATATCTCTTGATGATGAAGAGCACAGAATAATTGCTTCATTATATCAACCACTAACTCTATTTCATTCATGGAGCCAGAATAGAAATTACCATCAATATATTCCATGGCAACCCAATATTCAGAATTATATGTAGATATAATTTGTCCGCTCATATTACATATGATATTTGGTGTATATATACCATAAGAATTCAGTGATTGATAAATTATTAATTGTTTCAATAATACATCATAATTACCTATTAATCTTTTAAGAATAATATCTCCTATATGATAATTCTTGGAATTTGCCTCAAAACCACATGACTGTTTAATTGTTGAGCAATTCATTCCATATAATTCACGAGCAACCATTATTGGAGATGGATCATTTGATTCTATAAAAACATTCAAGGTTTTATGAAAGATGTCTGGTTCCCATAATACTATATTATGCATACAAAACATCTCCCAAACAATTCTCTACATTGATTCCATCCTCTATGGTGGCCAAAAGTATGTTTTTTTGACCGAACGTTACCCATTGAATCCAAGCTTCCATTTCCTCCATATAACAATTCTCATCTCTCTCTAAATGAATTATAGATTCACCATTACCTATTGTTGCTATCTTATCTTTGACATCTATGTTGTAATCATAATAACTTTCACCTCTTGTGTGGTAGATAACCCCAGAAAGTTTTACCCCATCAGACGATAAATGAACTCCGCCCTTGATGTGTGGTCCTAATAATTTTAGTGACATGTCTATCGCATGACTGGCTGCTGTCCCACCAACTGTTGCGCCATATTTTTTTAATAAATTTTCGTGAGACTTAAAATACAACCGACCATTTCTAGATAGATATTCTATGATTGGCCATTGTTTATGAAAACGATAATTAAATCCTATCGAACAAGGAAGCCCACACGTATCAATCATTGTTGTATTTAGTGGTTTTTCTACAAGGAATGGAATAGGTGGATTATTATTGAGACACCAATTCATATAAAATGGGTGCGTTTCAGATGGGGAAGAAATGATAGCAGCATCTACACACGATCGCAGTCCATTGATGTCGATCATCGGATCATAAACTATAATATCCGCTAGAGGATTAATGAGACGAATATTACGATAGTGACGCTTGCCCATCGACCCAAATCCAATCACTAGAAAACGCATGAATTCTCTCCAGTATTCTACTACCATACCATTTGAGATTTCATCTCTCTCGATGTTTGATACCTTTTCAAGTGAGAATCTTCAATTGGTATACATTTTAAATATTTTAAAAAGTCCCCACTATTTAAAGCCTCTGAAATTGTATCGAAGCTATCAGACGCTGCAAATAATATTTCTTGAACAATCTCATCAGTATAACAAACCATTGGGAAGATTGGAGAACCAGCTAAAACTCCACGCTCGATCATGCATTGCTGCCATAATGTTTGAAGTTCGAACTTAGAGACACCATTAACATCCTCAAACTTAATCAACACACGGGAATGGTCACCTGTCAAGACCGCTGGAGTGCGATAATACTTCATTAAATCAAATAAACCATCTGCCAATTTATTACCCATCAACTTCAAGTGATCCCAAGCAGTCGTATACCCAATCGCTGACAAAACTACAGAAGCAGCAGTAAGACCAATTGTTTCCCCTCCGAACGTCGTACTCAGAAACACCTTACCGTTTCCAAAGTGCTTCATGAGGTCACTCCGGCCACCAATCGCTGATATAGAATAGCCGTTACCCATAGCCTTCGAGAAACAAGAAAGGTCTGGTTTGATCCCATAATACGCTTGCGCTCCACCGGGAGCCTTTCTCCATCCTGTGACGACTTCATCTAAAATAAATACGATTCCATTCTCTCTACATAACAATTCTAAGAATTTTAAGAATTCTCCATAATTCTTGTCAGATACAGAACATGCATAGATAGGTGGTGGAACTTCAATCATCATACCAGCAATCCCACCATCCAAATGACATAGATCAATAATCTTTGATATTTGCTCGCTATCCGCCCACCGTACTTGATGATTATATTGTTTAAGAATATCCATCACTCCGCCATCATTGTCTGTCGTAGATAAATAGTTATCGAATCCGCCAGCGTATCCACAATAAATCATATGCTTACGACCAGTCTCAAACCTGGCTAGTCTACAAGCTGCCTCATTCACATCTTTTCCATTTTTAGCAAACCTCACCATTTCTACGGAAGGAACCATAGAAGTTATTAATTCGGCCACCTCAACCTCAATTCGCGTCCCAAGCGTAAAACTCGCCCCGCGTCTTACTTGTTCAATCACGGCATTATCGACGGCTGAATCACAATGCCCTAACAGGATTGGACCAAGACCGGCGACTAGGTCTACGTATTTCTTCCCGTGCAGGTCCCAAACGTATGCTCCCCGTCCATGAGATAAAAATTTAGGAGCGACCCCATCTGGATATCGATTTGGATTTTTTGATAATGTTTGAAATCCACCGGCTAATAATCGTTCAGCTTGTGACCACAATAGTTGATCAGTCATCAAATTCTCCCCAATGCGCGAATCTGGGAGGGACGATTCAAACATCCGACTCCCTGGCTCCAGGCCAGGAGCGCTACAAAACTGCCCGCCCCCCAGATATTAACCTACTCCTACGATAACAAAAACGAAATGGAACTTCAAGAATTTTTTAGCGTGGCTCGGAACGTCCAAAAAATTTCCATGCCCATTGAAAATGGACCCCTGCTCTTTGCGCCGCCTGTCTATCCTTTTCAGTATCCCCAACCATAAGCGTCCGATCTAAGCGCTCTCCATAATCCCTTACGAGATCTAAAATCATCCATGGGGACGGCTTTGTCCTATAATCTGAAGCATCCAGACTGGCCGGTGCATACCGCACGATGTTCCCACTCTTGGGCATTCTGGCCCTCTCCACATGACAAGAGTATAATTGTAAACTTGGAATATATGGTGAATAAACAGTGATCAACGGATATTGTGGAAATAACGCTTGAATCGTTAATTGTATCTCATGCTCAACGGCTTCTGTGGTAGCAATATGGAGGCCAATCTGCTGCTGGTTGGTCACTATTCCTAATCCAATGTTCGTCCAATCTATCATATCAAGCACATACTTTGTGCCAAGTATTATTTCCCACTGACCACTCAAGTTATGACACGGAGCGGGGGATGTATTCGTGCTGTGTTCTTTGCATTGACGGACGGTACCATCCAAGTCTAATAAAATGAGACCAATATTATTGAGATCCAAAGCGAAACTCCCCCCAACTCTTTTTAATACCAGCCTGATCCAGGTATCCTTGATTACGTTTTTCACGATTCATAAACGCAATATTTAAACCAGAAGATTGAACATATCCGTAAATTTCCCTGAAAGAAAATCTAAAATTCTTCGGATAAAGGTTTTCATAAATATTTTTTACAAATTCATAGTCTTCTTCTGTGTCTACAGACCACTTTTCTTCTGATAAGTCGAATGAACACGGAAACGCATATTGCTTAAATAACGATGGATTCTTGTAGATGAACGGAGTCACATGCTCTCGATCATGACCTACTGTCTTTGTATAGGCTTCGAATAATGCTCCCGGCTTAAATATCTCAATATCGAGCCCATCAGGAAAATCATTATTTAAACTGGCGTAATCCAAATTCCCCAATGCTATAAATCCAGCGATGACAGCATCCACAATATAATTATCAATAAGTGGACAATCCCCTGTGATTCTCACAATTGGCAAATTTGACTGATTAAAAGCCAGGTGTGCTTCCCAAAATCGAGAAAGCACATCGTTCGGATCACAATCTGGCGCAAATGACATCCAACCATGACGAGCAACAACATCCATGAGCTGCTTATTTTCTGGCGTATTCGCTGTTAATACAATTGGTGGGTTTGTGAGTTGACACGAATTTAACCGATCCAATAAATGACAGATCATTGGCTGACCAAGAATGGGCAACAACATTTTATTTGGAAGACGCTTCGACTCCATTCTCGCCTGAACAAACACTATTGCACTGGCTGACATACTCTCCCCTTTTTTGAAATGGTTTCAACCATGGAAATTTTTTAGATAAACACCCACAGCTCTTTGAGTGATGCAATAAATCTTTTCTTAAGAGTGTTGTTGTATTTCCACACTCACAGAGACATTTGTAAAAATATTCGTGATTAAATCCCCCAAGTTTCCTCATCACAAGCTTTTCACCAACATAATCTATCACTGTTAATTTCCCATACTTCTTTCCAACAATTTTTACAAGATCTTCTTGGGTTAGTTTTGCTCTGTTATATGGTTTATGACCATAGCCCATCTCTAGCCTCCTTAGTAGGACGCAACCAATCACTCGGATTACGCCTTGCCCATAAACGATCATGTTTCTCTAATTCCTGTGGCACCTTCTTCCCATCTCCTAAAGCCTTCAAGGCTGATTTCATATGATGGATCATTATAGAAAGTTCTAACGTAGTAATTGAGTGACGTTCGTCCAATCCTCCCCTCATATTCGGATGACACACATGCTTTTCATAAATAGCTGCGCCCATCATCACTGCTCCAACTGGAACCCAATTTGTATTGGTTGTATGATCACTGAAACCTATCACAGCTTTTGGAAATGTTTTTTTTAGTGTATCAATTGCTAAAAGATTTATTGTTTCGGGTGGGCACGGGTATGTACTATTACAATGGAGAATAGCTAATAGATCATTGTGATAAGCATCAGATAGATGATATTGCACACTGTAAATAACTTCTGATAAATATGCACAGCCCGTTGAAAGAATAATCGGTAATCCTGTTGAATTAGCATAATCAAGAAGAGGATAAAATGTAAGATCTCCGCTCGCAATTTTTAACGCCTTCACACCAATTTCTTCGACTAAGAACTTGGCCCCATCAACAGAAAATGGGGTACTAAGAAATTCTATATTCATTTCAGAAGCAAGTGATTTGAGTTCTTTGTGCCATTCACGTGGAACACCTCCATCCAAAAGAACATCTTGTAGTGTTTGACGACTACCCAACCATGCATCATGCTTCGCGTCAATACCTCTAGGTATCATAATTCCTGGTGCGGCCAATTCACCTGCGGTATAGGTTTGAAATTTTACAGCGTTCGCTCCTGCTATAGAACTCTGTACAATCAGCTCACAGGCTAATTTTTTATTCATAAGATGATTACCGCTAATTTCGGCAATCATATATACTTTACCATTATCTAGTTCAAAGTCTCCGATGTTCACACGATACTCCTGTTAAAAAATGCCATGGACTCTAATTTTCGTTTAATCTCTTTTGGGCTGATCATACTATTCGCACGAGATGATTGATATGGTATCTCGCATAAATCATTAGGAATTCGCATAAGCTGATCTTCCATAAATCCATGATGAGACCCTGGGGGTGCTACAGAGAAAATGGGGAAAGAACAACCCGTTAATGACGTGGGAATTATCATCGATCTAGAAAGCTCATCAATCGTTAAAAGCGTCTCGTCTACTTTCTCTCCATGGCGCAACCCGATAACATCCCACTGAGAAGGATCTTCGTAGATTGACCCGGCCAATTGACTCATCATAAAATTTGATAAAAACGGAACATACATCACTGCTCTTGGAGCCCACATCGCGGCAGCTAGAGAAAGTTCAACTGCCTGATCAACATCCATCCAAAATCTCGTAGCTCCCATATGTGTTAGGGGAAGTTTCTTACCTTGTTGATAGCACTCCTTGAAAGTTTCAAGAACGCTTCCACGCGAGCCCATCACGTTCCCATATCGAGTAATTGAAAATTCTGTATCTTGACTATAGTGATTCGCTCCAACGAATAATTTTTCTACGACCATTTTTGTTCCACCATAGAGGTTCACCGGAGCACAAGCTTTATCACTAGAAAGGAAGATGACTTTTTTTACATTGGATTTGATGGCTGCCTCAACAGTATTCATTCCTCCCAAAATGTTTGTTTTTATGTGTTCATCAACGTTTGTCTCCCCACTATCCACACGTTTCAGCGCCGCCGCCAGAATTACAAGGTCAGCCCCGCGCATAGCGCGTTCAAGACGTGGTAAGTCTCTCACGTCACCAAGCTGAAAAACTATATGATCATTCCCGAAAGAAGACTTCATCTGATTTTGCTTCACTTCATCTCTTGAATAAATTCTTATTTTTACATCAGTAATACGATCAAGAACATACCGTGTACACGCCTGCCCGTATGTACCTGTTCCTCCGATAATGAGGATATCATGAAATGGAAAATTTTTAATATTCAACACAAAAAAACCTCCCCTTCCAAGACTCTTTAGTAGTATACTTGAAAACGGGAGGTTTGTCTATTATCAAAATTCACGCAATTGGATTATGGAATAGGTAGTGAGATTGTCAGGCTCCCACCGCGCACTGTCCTCACAGACACGTTAGCAGCGGTGAGACTACCGGGAACGTCTATGGAGAGATTTGAAATGAGTCCAGAATTTATTAAGAATAACGTATATGCCTCACTCACAATAGCGCTGTTAGCTCCAGAATTTAAACGAATATTTAATGGCTGATCACTCTGGATGAAGATAAATTGGGCGGGAGTTCCGGAAGCAATAGGTTCCAAATTAATGACCTGCGCAGATAAACCAGCAGAGATCGATCGAAACGTATGGTTATGAGCACTCGCCCCAGTAATTTTAGTTGTAAATACATTGAAGGCTGTAGTTCTATCATCTGAAGCAAATTTGTCAGCCTCTGTGATTCTAATTGTATTCTTTACTTGCACATTAAAGGCCATTTTTTATCTCACCCATTGAAAGTAAATTTCTTTATGATCTCCGAAATTCAGAACGTCTGTCACTTCTATCACATTCTGTGATACCATAGCACGATCAAATTCTCTAATATCGACGTTACCTGTCACTATCCCAATGAAAGCTAATTTGACAACTTGTCCGTGAATATTTCTACTAATTCCATTCGGTCTTGTTGGTTGCAAATCTACTTTTATGGAACCAACAGAAACGAACGAAAGAATCGCCTCACCAAATGAATTCTGTACATTGCTGACTGATCTTAGAATAGTCAACGATGTCACAAATGTATTGCCGCATAATAATTGTGGAGTGCACATTCCTAAAAGTCCCATTTTACTGGAGACTCCTTACCACAAAAGGACTTAAAAGCCTTTTAATATCATGTGTGATAAAAGATGGTGTGGCAAACCGCCTTGATACCCTCCCAGACGTATACGCAATAAGGTCACCCTCACCTTTCGTACAAACTGAATTGACGATCAATGCAAGAGCAGCAATAGCTTTTTCTGGGATGTCCTCATAACCTGCAATATACGTAATCATGATCTCGCCATAAGGTACCAGATAAATGCTATTCGGCAACCATATCTCTCCGGTTGGTCCGTAAAAATCAATATCCTCTGAATTGATATTTTGCCACGTGGAAGCAGATCCTAGTATGGCGGCTAAACTCAAGTAATCAGTCGGATAGCTTCGATGTTGACTATCTCTGCGACCCCTTGTGTATCGACCCTTCGCATCAATAATTTTAAGAATAGGTCTCACTGATACAACTGCTGTGGATCGATCTCTCGGAAGTGTGATCTTCTGTTTAAATTCGCTAGGCCACAATGTGCGCCTATTGCAATAATCATGGAGAATCACCATCGCTAAGTTAATCTGTTGTTGAGACGCAATGATCCCATAGCGTTCCTCCAATTTTCCTGGAGTCACATAGAGTTCATCTTCTGTATGAAGGTAATCATCCGTAATAAGACCTGGGTGATTAATCCCCTCCATAGACCACCCCCACGTTTGTTACGCATCATCATCAGACGGTAACTCATCAATCACATGACCCAAGTCTTCTAGTTCTTTAAATTCCTGACTTGGTACTGATCGAGCACGTCCTGAAAAGAATACAGTCCCTTTGACCTTGTGCTGAGAACTTCCTATCGGCTCTCCATTTCCAGTATATACCGTATGAACACCCTGCTTTTTGGCGATTTCACGATCTCTTGTGTATGCTCGTTTTGTGATAATAATTGCATCCATGACTACCCCCCGCTAATCGCTAAAGTTGGAAATCGCACCCAACGTTAAATATGTGGTTGAATTTACGGCACCAGCAGAACTAAACCCAGTTCCATCCAAAGCAGAAAATACTCCAGACACAGCAATAGCTGTCACTGACATCGCTGCAGCTAGTCGTAAATGGATCACAGACACCGCAGAGTTTAGTGTAGAAATAGTTGTCTGCATTTGGTTGATATTAGAAATAATCTTTTCGAGCTTAGCCCCGACATCCTCCTGGGCCGCAATACGGTGAACAGAATTAAATTTCATCGCTCCCAGAAGTGTAGCGAGTGTTGACGCATAAAGTGGCATCACATTCTCCTTAATTAACCTAGATCTCGATCAAAATTTGTGTTCATTGAAATTTTGGCATCTTCTTCCTTAAAATAAGGCAAAATATATTTTAACATGCTTGTCATATACCGATCAAGATACCGCTGACATCTTGCCTGCAATTTTGTATCAAATTGATGTGTATTTAAAATAGAATAAGCCTTCTGATATTCTTGTAAATGAAACGCCAATCTTGCTTGTAATCGAATATAATTTTTCAAATCACCTGTCGTAAAAAGTGAATCACCCATGTCTTGCATTTGAGAAGAAAGACCCACGTAAGCTGGAATATAACTTTGCCTTCCGAACAATCGAAGAATTTCATTTTTGTTAGGAACTGTATAACCTCCGCTGGTCATATTCAACAAATCAGCCACCCTTGATCTAGTCCTCTTAATATTATTTAAAATATGTTTATGTTCATCAATAATGGCTCGACATATCTTAAACGTTCTATTTACCCTAAATTTCAATACTTCAACGTCTGAGACTCCAGGACCGTTTGGCTCAATCTCAGAAAGAGCCACAACTATGTCATAACGTCTTACGCAAATCATACTCATCGCAATCGCTGGAATCTTTGCAGATTCAGCCTCAACCGTTGTTGCAACCTTGACAATCTGCTCTCGTTTAGCTGAATCATAAAAATTCGACAAATCAACAGTGTCAATTAGTCGAGAAACTTCTGTAATTTTCTTGAGAGATTCACTGACAATATCAAGACTCTCAACGAACTCTTTATACCGAGCCCCAGATTTATAATTCAAAAAAATATTTAGAATGATTTCTCCGGCATTGATTTCATTTTTTGGTACCTGGGTTTTTATAATATTGACAACATCACTTAAGTTCGCGTTAGTTGCATTATCTATGTTAATACCACCCTCCGTACAATTAAGAAATTGCGTTCCAGGATTTGCCGCAAACATCTGAGCAAACACTGTGCGCATTGATAAAAAACTATGTCTGGTTTGCGTCACATTTCCGTAGATGTCAATAGCCTCTATACACGAATCTGGAGCCTCCGTCGGAGTGGTATCTTGGGCCTGTGCACCAGGAGCGTGGTGCTCTGTAGGTGGCATACTTAAATCCTGACCAAGTAAAATAATCGGATTTGCCTTCATCATCAATGCCGTCACAACATTCAAATGCGCAACGGTTTGAACTGAACCAGCCGTCGCCTTCGGTTCACAAAAAGTAGCAAGCCATTCAGTGGTATCCGAGCTATTCCGCGCTACAAACTTCGGTCCCGGCCACCGCCTCGGTATTTGCGGATACACGCTGTGTAAATACACAAGAGCTGTGCGGCGATCTTGTGGAAATAAACGAAACTGGTCAGTCCAATTGAGACGCTGAAAGTCGATACTAGTAACAATATCAGGCACAATACCCATAGAGCGAAGTAACCCATATACCGTACCAACCGCCAAAACGCAGACACGATTTCTCACCTCCGGATCTAGAAGATATTTGAGATTTTTTCTGAGGCTAGGCCCTGCCGCCACGCAGACGGCTGGCTTCCCTTCCCACACCCCCGCCAGTTCATTAAGCCCTGGCGTAATAAGATATTCTGGCGCGTTCGCAATATCATTGTTGCCAATTGCGGCCCCAAATTGCTGCCACGTCGCAAGACCTACCGCGTGATACCGCATCATATCTACCAGTTTTCCAGTTAACAGCTCATGAAACTCAGCATCATATGATCCTGTATACCCAGACCTGATAGGAGGAGCAATATAAAATTTTTCATGAGTATTAAATGAAAGAAAATAGTTCTCCATATTCGCAATAACACTATCACCGATAAATGTATCAACGCGATGCTCTCCCAAAACTTCTGTCAAATCGCAGGCGTACATCGCCGCTTTGAACAACTGTGGATTTCTTTCGAAGATGGCAAGTTTTTGGTGTGGCCTCATACGCTTTGCGAGTTCAACAGCTAGATATCCTAAACCGCACCCAATTAAGGTAAACACTTTCTGATTAGGCGTATACACAGAATCGGCGTCTCTCGAGGCTTCTGCAATTGGGTCCTCGAAATTATGCAATTGAACCCATTGCTGATGCTTTACGTCCCATATGGCTCCTGTAGTGCGACCAGTAGACGAAGAAATCATATTAATATTTGTGATGACTATATCTCTGAATTGCTTTGCCACGTCTGGGTTTTTTTGTTCTATGAGCTTCATATTTCGTTCGAATCTTTCCTGATCATTGGCAGGCTCTGCGTGGATGACCTTGTATGGTTTTTTGATTGACATGAAATGACCTCCCCAGAATAGAATATTTTTTCTATTGTATCATAACTCTCATATATCTGTCCGTTCCTAAAAACATCGCCCGCACAAAAAACAACCCAGAGTGCAGGGGGAGGACTGCGCATCCGAGTTGCCAAGGCGGGCGATAATTGATCTATATATTTTTCAATATTGATGTGATCTGTTTTCTTAATTGTGACATCTCACTCCAACCTATAACGTGATTAGCAACTAGATGTATTTCATTTCTCTCTTCAAGATAACTATTGTCTAACGTAAATCCATCCTGACAATGAACATAATGTTGTAGTTTCCCAAAACCTCGAACTGATAAATCGTAACTTGTGAAAGAAATAACTATAATATTGTCGCCCATTAATAATATGATCGGTGTATCCATAAAGTCTCCCGGACACTAAATACCGTCATAAGGTGTGTGCACAATAATGCCAGATGAATCTAAATAAATATTATTACTTCTTTTTACATAAAATTTACCCTGACCACCAGATGTTACTACTGGATCAATCGATGAAGAATTATATGAATTAAATATATTATTAGAAATGGTGGAATATCTTGGAATGATGTCTGAACCTTCTAACAGAATTTTCGGTATTGGATTATTACCACCACCAAATATATTACTCTCTAATACAAGTTGGCCGCTAAATCTATAAATAATCATATTCCCATCAACATGTATATTATTACTAGAAAATCTTGAACCGATAATGTGTATAGGGTTGGGCGAACCAGATGGTCCTGTTGTTATTAAAAATCTTTCAGAATTCTCAGAATCAGCTCCAATAATATAAATCACCCTACCCGGATCACCTATCGCAAAATCTGATACAAGGTGTCCACCTATGCCACCATTTATAAAAGAAAACGACCCCCCCTGCGCCCCAGTACCTCTGTCAGTTCTAATCCCAGCCAATCCTATTTTATTTGCCGAAAAACCACAATGAAGCAGTGTATGTGAAACGCTCTGAGAATGCTCAATAGAAAGGCCAGACATTCCGTAATTTGCAACACATACGCGATCAAGGAGGTGAAAATCGTTATTATTATCACCGCCACTCCCAGCAATAAATCTGATTCCCCATAATAATCCACCTCTATGAGTTCCATCAATTTGAATATTCGAAAGACGATTTCCGGTAATAGTAGACCCTAATCTCGTTTCCATTTGAATAGCAGTGTGGAGTGGAAATGCTGAAGAAGAGCTAATACAAAATCCATCAAATGCGCAATCACGCGAACCTAATACTCTCATGAGCGGATTACTTGCGTTTCCCTGCCATATTAATTTAGTTCCAACAGAATACGAACTTCCAGAACCAAGAATACGCATTCCTCTTTTATTCTCTATGATCAGTGAACCAATAATCCTATAATTTCCATTAGGTATAAAAATTGTATCACCATCAATCGCCGCATTAATCGCATTCTGAAACGACTGCGTATCGTCAATTGATCCATTTCCCCTTGCGCCAAACTCTTTCACATTCAAAAATCCACCACATAGGCTGTAAAATTCCTGAGAGTTTGTTATCAATAACCCTCTAGATCCGTCCCTTAACCTGGCAAGCTGCCCAGCCACTCTCACCAAAGGAAGATCACTCCTGTTATATGTAGGAATAAAAATATCAGACCTTCCGTCCATTTCTTTTATAGCCATAATATTTCCCAAGTTATGATGTTTCTATGATCCACCAACCAACGGTTGATTCATCTAATATGTTCGTACTAATAATCGAAAAACTAATCCCAGACGTTCTGCCTGTCACCCTTACAGATCCTATATTTGCTGTACCATCTTGAGCAGTAACTAAGATTAAGGAACTTGCTGTAACTATAGATGTTGATACGGTCGCAGATCCTGCTACCATTGAGATAAATCCAGCGTATACATTCACTGACGATTGAATCACAAAACCTCCAGTTATATTTAACTTCCCGGTAACCGTCAATGATGCACCTATAAAAAGACTTCCAGATAATCTCGTTGAACTCCCAAATGCTTCTAATGTTGCCAGATCTATGTCTCCGATCTATTATCGTTATGAAATACTCAGACCAGTTAAAAGAATGGAATAAGTCTGTCAATTCCACTTATCGTAATTACGAAAAACCCCTGAGCGCTCGTTGGGATTGCTGATGTTCCAACCGATGCAGCAGAAACTAGACTGACATTCACAAACGCAAGAGTACTGGCAAATGCCACTGCAGAATTGACAGAAACTGTCCCAGAGAAAATAGCCGATTGTATCGTCGTGGAAGTTGCCACGTTAATACCGGCAGAAAACATGGCTGAACCTAGAACACTTAACGTGCTTACAAACTGAACCGCCCCAGACATCCGCACGCCACCCGAAAAAGTAGAAGAACCAACTACTGTAATACCAGCCGAGAATATAGCCGAACCAGTCACTTGTAATGGATGCGAAGCTGTCGTATTCCCAAAACCAACATTCCCCTGAACAATTAATCCATTCGTTGGTGCAACTGTCGTATAATAAGCACCACCAACACCTACACTACCGCTAACACTGAGCGTACCTTCGGGTGGCGTATTTCCTATATTAATACCAACTCCAACCCTATTTTGAAATAATATACTATTCATTGCATTACCAACAATAAGATCATTTGTTCCATTAACCTTTATTAATATAAAATCACTGGTATTGGCAGCATTTCTCGCAGCTATAACTCTATCATTTGGAATAGCCATAACTGTAGTATTGCCAGTAATAGCAGCATTGGATGATCTACTGAGAAGTAATTGATTATTAACAGTTACAGATGATTGAAACGTAGCGAAACCAACTACTGTTAATGAGCTAGATATTGTAACAGTACTAGTCACTGTTAACGTGCTTGACAATGTTACACCAGAGGTGACTGCAAGGATTGAGGACAATCTGGTTTCACCAGTGATACTCACTGACCCATCAAATGATGCACTTACAAATGTCGCAGATCCTGCCACGTTAATCCCCGCAGAAAACATGGCTGAGCCGGTATGACTGGTCACACCAGTAAAGTGAACACTGGCAAATGTCGCTGAGGCGACCACATTAATACCACCAGAAAACAGGGCGGAGCCATTCACCTGTAGGAGACTAGATGCCGTCAGATTAAACGCTCGAACCGCACCACTCACATAGACATCGCTAATAAATGTCGCCGAGGTCGCAACATTCATCCCAGCGGAAAACATGGCGGAGCCTGTCACGCTGAGCGTGTTAGAAAATCTCACGCCACTCGTCACAAATAGACCAGCAGATATAACCACATCGCTGGCAAAGTTCCCTCCCCCACCAGACCCAGCACTCACACCAACTCCAGCCGGGAAAAGTTCAATACGACTTCTCATCACTTCCCCCTATTACGGATGCGGATGCCCCTGCACCGCAGCCCATACAATCGTTGCTGATCCACCTGTAGTCGTTACATATGTTTGACTCATCTCTGAAACTGGCCAATTTATGGTATCTCCCGCAGATAGGCTCATGAATTGTCCACTTGCATTCCCAACAAACACGTTCACGCTCGCAGAAATAGAGCGGTGCGCCTGTACAACAACCTCTACACACGCAAGCGAGGGGAGTTGCGTTGCACTTGATACACTACTGATATTCGATGTTGCGATGATGACTGCGGCCATAAGTATACTCCTGGGTTATCTTTTTACATTCCCGTATCGATATATGTGATCATCCTTTTTGATAACACTATTAACTACAACTTGATCGATGCACAATTTCTTGGAAATATCAATCCTTGATAACCCATCATTAAACATATCTCTT
>Ga0185320_11072330_pt1 | contig 19111 bp, 14 predicted proteins | sample OV2TP2_FD_128023 | JGI IMG/M metagenome (GOLD analysis project Ga0185320, IMG submission 128023) | Hot spring microbial communities from Beatty, Nevada to study Microbial Dark Matter (Phase II) - OV2 TP2 (SPADES assembly) (version 2) | ecosystem: Environmental > Aquatic > Thermal springs > Hot...
GGCCAGGAAGGGGGGGAAAATTATATCTGGGGGAGACCCACTCAAAATACCCGGTAAAATTCGCAAAGGGAGGCAAAACATGGCAAGAGTCATCGACGCCCACGCCCACATCTTTAATCACGGCTTCCTGCCAAAAAGGCACAACTGGTTTAACGCTATGGAATGGGCCTATCGGAGGCCCCCGTTCCGAGACCCAGAAGTGGTGCTGCCCAGGATCATGCCGGGCCTGGTGGACCCTGAAGGCACGTGGCTCATCTCCCAGATGGATGAGGCCGGCATAGATATCGCGGTGCTTCTTACTTTGGACTACGGCATCATGATGGCGGAAGACCAGGAGGCGTCGCTGGATGAGATGCACAGGTTCTACGCCGACATCATGAAGAAATACCCTGGCCGGGTTACCGCCTTTGCCGGTCCCGATCCCCGGAGGCCAGGGGCGATAGAGCTCTTTGAACGAGCAGTAAAGGAATACGGGTTACGCGGCTTGAAGATGTACCCCAACAACGGCTACTATCCCTACGACCAGGCGTGTTACCCCTTCTATGAACGCTGTCAGGCCTGGGAGATACCTATTCTCAGCCATATAGCCCCTAACAGCCCGCCTCATCGCAGCCGCTTCGCCCATCCCATGAACTATGGCGACGTGATAGTCGATTTTCCGGACCTCATGCTATGGTGGGGACACGCCGGCTATCCTATCTGGTGGGACGAGACCCTCGCGGTCATGGGCCGACATATTCATAGCTATTTAGAAGTGTCGTTGTGGCACAGTGCAGTGAGAGAGGACGAGGGGGCATTCATTAAGCGGCTGGCCAAGGCCAGGGACCAGATCGGCGCTCATCGCATTCTCTGGGGAAGCGACGCCCAATACTCTCGACGCTACAGCGGCCCGACCTCTCTATATGGATTCGGCATGAAGCGCTGGGTGGACTGGTGGAAAGAGCTCCCCGCAACGGCAAAGAAATACGGCGTTACCTTCACTCATGAGGAGGTGGACTGGATGCTGGGTGAGAATGCGGCTCGGTGCCTGGGATTGGAAAAGAGGCCCGAGTGGCAGATCCGGAAGTTCAATCTTCCCCCTCGATTGCCCAGGCCTCACAACGTCTAGCACTCATTCCCATTGCTTCTCTATGGGATCCCTTGGCCGATCTCTTTGAAGGCATGGCGGATTAACCTTAATAGCGCCTCCTTTTCTCCCGCCTCAGTCACCTCCACCACCGCCACCAGGGTGCGGCTCCAGGCCTTGATGAACTGGGTGTCCATCTCCCCTTCACGTATCTTGGCATCGTACTTTTTCACGGCGATGGTCAAATATCTCGTAAGCCAGGGCTCACCCCCCTGCCTCAAGAGCTCGCGCAGGAAGACCGCATCGTTTCTTATAGAAAGGCGCAGGCCGGGCAGCCGAGAGAGACGCTCGCTGTCATAGGCCATGTGAGCCAGGACCTCGATGGCATGTGCCCCATCTCGCCCCTTCTCCATAGCTAAAAGCAGTTGAGCGGCCAAAGCAGGGTCGACATAGACAGCATCGTGAATCAGGCGGGCGGGTGTAACGGCCGCATTGTCGTGGATCAGCAGAAGCGCAGCGGCACCTTCGAGGTTAGCGCCGGCCAGGCGCTGAAAGGCACTTGACTGAGAGAAGATAAACTCCGTAAGGGGCATCTGGCTCTCACTAAGAACTCGGATAGCTTGGGCGGGGTCTTCCTTTGCCATGCCAGCTATGACCTTGTAGGTCTCCTCTAAATAGGGCCTGTCGATGGCAAAGTTGCCCGACGTAAGCTTCAGCATCTCCTGTATCCCTCCGATAACCTCTTCTGGCGTAGCCTGAGTCGTGATATTCAAGGCGCCCAGCAGCCTTTCGGGCGACACCATCGATCTGGTGGCGGCGGAGTTGGCTCGCAGCATTCGGCGAATGGTATCATCGGGCAATCTCGCCGTGATACGCCTGGTAGACTCGATGTCTGCACTCCGGAAGAGGTCCCCAATGATGTCCAGGTCTCTCCCTCTTTCGGCTGACAGCGGCAACACCAGAGACTCCAGCGATTCGGCGCCGCCTTGCAAGTCCGTCTTGCCCAAGTTCAAAATGTGATCTACGCTCCGAATGTAACGCTTCAGGTCCTCAACAAAAGCTGAGGTGGCTCTGCGGACGGTTTCCTGGCCTGCTGGCGCTACCCCTACGTCGGCCAGCCGCAGCAGGGTCCTGTTGTCCACTAATGGGATAAAGTTAGAGGCGAAGGGCTCCAACAGCACCCTGGCAAAGTAGCTGGCTCTCTCATCCTGCTTGAGTTTCTCCGCCTCCAAAAAGAGGTCCAGCACTCGTGCCAGTGGGGTGCCTTGAGGGGCCGCACGGAGGGCCTCCGGATATTTCTTATAAAGAGATAGCATGTCTCTCAGGTAACCTCGCCAAAAGGGGAATCCCCTATAAACTCCGGCGGCGTCGCTGAAGGCTTCCTGGTTGGTTGAGATGAGATCAAACTGTGCGGCGAAGTCCTTCAGGCGTTGCCTCTCTTCCCCTTCCAGTACCCCCCGTATTTGAGCATCCAGATGTGTATTGCGTTCCGGCTTAAGGGCCGAGTACCTATCCAGCGGAAAGTGGCTCAGCGCAAAGTAAGCCTCAGCCAGGAGCCTTTCCTTTGGCGGCAGGCCCAAATACCAGGCAATGGCATCCCGCCAGCTATCAAAGGGGCCAGGGCGAAGGAAGGCATCGAAATATTTTCTCAGGATGGGGGGAACGAGGCTCAGGTCTCCCCCCGTCATGGTGAGCATATCCGCCTCACCGAAGTGATATAGGTCTGCATAGGAGCCTGTAGATAGATCGGGCAGGTTTCGAAGACGTTCCCTCAAAGGCTCGAAGCTATCGGGCGGCTGAGCCATAAAGGCCCTCAGGTGCAGGCGATACTGTCGCATAGCCGAAGACGCGTCTGAATCTTTTGGGACATCCCACGATAGATGAGGAGCGCCCGAGACTGGAAACAGCCCCCAGTAGGCGTGGCCCAGCTCGTGCACCACAGAGCCGAATCTGGCTTCCCCGACGCCTGCCCATCCTTTGTAGCCTGTGCTGCCGTACCACGTTGGGCGGCCGGCCATCTGCCGCACGTCAAGAGAATCGAGTGCCTTTCTGCCTTCGGGCGTGAGGTTGTAAACCTCCTGGACTGCTTTAACCCTGTCCCTAACCCATGGGCTCTGGCGGCCTGGAGTGGCTTCAGGTGTGCTGGTGGAAGTCTGTGCAGTGCTACTGCAGGCGAAAAGCACCAGAGAGAAGAAGATAGGAGCAATTCTGGCAAGAAGGCTCATGCTTGTATCTTAGCAGACGGCTGCTCTGAACGTAGCCGCTCGTCCTGAGTTTATCCAAGGATGAGGGGCGTATCAAACCCGCGTGGTTCGACTGGCTCACCACGAGCGGGCACAGCCCTTCTGCACTCCTCTTTGCATTGTCATTCTGAGAGTTATGTCATTGCGAGCCCCGATACTATCGGGGCGTGGCAATCTCCCGATTTATCGGGGCTTCGTCGTCTGCCTACGACGGCCTCCTCGTAATGATCAATTAGGGGTTATGGAGTTGATGCACCTGATAGACTTAGAGGCATGCGCCAATACTTCACCTTCTGGACAAGATGTCTGGTTTGGGCATTTCTTCGGTACGAAAAGGGCGAACCCGTGCTGAGTCAACTCGCCCCCGTATATTGCACGTATTTGCCATTCTTAGTGGCCTTAGCGGGCTATTTGGAGTAACAAACTGGATTCGTACTTCGGAGCCTTTGTGGTTTGTACTCGCTGCCCCATTCGTCTTATTGCTCTTGTTGATTGCTCCTTTTGCTGTCTGGAAGGAAACCGACCAAGAACGACAACGGCAGATAGCCAAAGTGGAAAAACTAGAGGAAGAACAGAAACCAAAGGTATCGGTCGCACTACACGATGGCTATAGAGAGTTCCCAGGACAGCATGAACACCTCCTGTGGGCTGAATTGAGAGTTTCAAACCTTAGTCCAACCGTTGCATTGCGCGATGTGGAGGTAAGTATTATAGACATGAAGGAGGTCATGGAGAAGCAAGATAACCCATTGACCTTTTCGGTTATGCCTTTGATTCTTTGGGATTTCTCACCTTTCAATCTCTTGTGGTCTGCCAGCGGGGGTCAACCAAGTGCTCAGCGAACAATCAATCCGGGTGCATCCCAAACCGTACTCGTTGCATATTCCGATGACTCTAATGGGCCTCCAGGCACAATAAACTCCTCTGGAGTCAAACGCCCATTGCCAGTAGAGACGAAGTTAACAATACGCATTACAAGTCGAGATAGTGCGTCATGGCTAGGAGAGTTCTACATAAGGTGTCATGGTAAATATGTACGCAGCTATCAAGACGCATTGCAGGGTCATGCAACAAATCCCCGATTTGAGTTCACTGAATGGAAGGCATGGGAGATTGGCAAGAAGATCCAAAATTCTTAATCGTGGGTGAGCCTCTTGTATTCGAGTGATTCAGTGTTAGGTAGGCGAATGAGATTATCTCTAAACAGGTATGGGTTACGCCGATTCGCCTTTCCTGAAAGGAAGGCGGGCAGGGGGGATGGTCAAACCGCAGAGCTAACAAGGACCGAATATCTGTACAAGACTTTTGGGCCAAGAGATCTCTATGGGCATCGGATTACCTATCGGTGGGCGGCTATGACTTCCTGATGAATCGGCGGCACAGCCGACCATAGACAAAGGCCCCGGCAGACTTGAGGGTATTACTGAGCACTGCTGGGTCCCAGCTCCTTTGCCCGCTTAGATTTTTTTAAAACTGCAAGGCCCATAATTTAATGATTCACAAGCTCTCAGAATGACATCTCTAGATCAATGACATTGAAAAGGACTTGCAAAGAAGAGCGGGGGTATTGCAAAAAATGCGATCTTCTGTCAAGATAAGACTATGAAAGTCGGCGCCTTCGAGCTTAAGGAGCCGGTCCCCGATCTGAAAGAGCCCCACGTCATCTCCATGCTCCGTCCCTGGGTGGACGTTGGGAGCGTAGGGAGTGTGACTCTTACGCGGCTGGAACGGCACTTCGGAGCCAGGGAACTGGGGAGATTGGCTAGGCCAGGTGCCTTCTTCGATTTCACTCGTTACCGGCCCACGGTCTACCAGGTGGAGGGGCACCGCACCTTCACAGTCCCCAATACAATAATCAACTACAAACAGGGCAATGAGGGTCCGGACTTGCTATTCCTCCACATGCTGGAGCCCCACGCCAACGGGGAGGACTACACCGACTCTATCTTGGAACTCTTCGAACTCCTCAATGTCAAGCGGTATTGCCGTGTAGGGGGCATGTACGATGCGGTCCCCCATACACGGCCCCTGCTGATCACAGGCTCTTTATCCGGCAAGCCGATAGACACCAAGGCTGGGGAAGTCGGGTCTCCTAGAAACACATATCAGGGACCCACCACCATCCTGAACCTGGTCTCCGAAGGGCTCGAAAAGCTGGGCATCGAAAACATGACCTTGATGGCTCACCTGCCCCAGTACGTTCAGCTAGAAGAGGACTATGCTGGGGTAGCCCGACTACTGGAAGTCCTCAGGGGATTCTATGAGTTCCCTGAAGAATTGCTAGAGGCCCAGCGCGGCCAGCAACAGTACCAAGAGGTCAGTGCAGACGTTGAGCGTAATCCCGCCGCCAAGGCTCTGGTGGCAAGGCTAGAGGCCTACTATGACTCTCGAAGGGTTGCCACAACGGATGAATCCCCTCTATCGTCCCAAGTGGAGAGCTTCCTGCGGGAGTTGGAACATCGGGATAATCAATAGCCAGAAGCAGTGTAGCTCCTCTATTTAATCCCCTGAATCCTGTTTTTAATCAACTGGCCAATGGGCGTCAGGTTAGCCCCTACGCTGGGGCCATTAAACATGGTCAGGCCGTGGTATCCCCATTGGTTCGGAGCACCGACGCCGATTTTGAAGTACGTACGGTATATGAACCATTTCTCAATCTTCAGAGAGTCGGCGTTGGCTTCAAGCCAGTTGAACACATTATTCAGATACTGCTTTACCGCCTCCTCCTGGTAGACAGAGCCTAGCTGCGGCTCTATTCCCTGTGAGGAGGACAGGAAACAGCCTTCCGGCCACACTTGGGGCCTGGGGCAGCTATATCCCCAATGCAGGGCGAGCTCGGTAATCATGATGGGCTTGTCCCGATGGGCCGAAAGACCGTTAAGGTACTGGCGTAAGCCCGTGATCTGGTCTATGACGATCTGATGGTTCACGGTGGGCAGGTTTTTCCAATCCAGGGGATAGGTATCTATCGCCCAGATATCGATGGGCGGCTCTGCATTGTATTTCTGCCTGTAGGTCGCCAGGAACTGCTCAGTCCATGAATGGCCAGACTGATAGCCCTCGCCTGCGCAGCCGATGCATGTGAAATCCCAGTTCAGGACTGAAGGACTAGTGATCTTAGCGGTAGGGTCCGCAGCCTTAATTGCCGTATAAAGACTATGCAACCGGGTCACAAGGGTATCACTAACGCTCAGGCCTGCCGTCCTGTTAGGCTCGCCCAGGATATACCAAATTGACCCCGGCGCCTGCTGGGCGATCTGTTTGATCCGTTCGGATGAAGGCCCCGGCAGGCTCCCTATGTGGATGAGCTTCTTCTTCCCGGCCGGGATATTGCTTACGTTATCAGAGTAATCCAGGTACCACTTGGCTCCGAGTTGGTCCAGAAAATGTCCCTGGTTTGTTTCAGTATGAAGGATCACGCCATACCGCTCCTGGGGGTCTTGTATCTGTCCTCCTGCGGAGGGCGTTGACGTCGCTGGCGGCGGAGTGAAGCCTCCTCCACCCCCTCCACTGCTGGAGGGGGGTGGAAAAGCGAGGGTTGGTGTGGGTGTCCTGGTAGGCGTCGGCGTGGCGGTTCGAGTTGGTGTGGGAAGGGGTGTAGGGGTCGTTGTCGGCGTAGGAGTAACTATTGGGGTTGGTGTAGCAGTGGGCGTCGGTGATGGAGAAGGAGATGGAGTGACGGTGGGCGTGGGCAAGGGCGTTGGAGTATCCGTGGGAGCTGGCACGGGTGTAGGAGAAGGCGAAGGGGTGAGGGTAGGGGAAGCCGTAGCCGAGGGTGAGGCCATGGGCGATGGTGTAAGCGTGGGTATAGTTGTCGGAGTCGATACCGGAGAAGGCACAGCCGTGGGAGAGGGCAACGGCGTAGGTGAGAACGTTGGAGTGCTTGTAACCTCAGAGGGTGGAGTAACCGGCAGTGCCGTTGGAGTAGTGATAGGAGCGGCAGGCGCTAGGGTACAGGCTTGCGCCACAAGTACCAGCAGCGCGGCTCCGACAAATACGCCAACGAGGATCTTCAAGCCACCACGCCATTTCTTTAACATAAATCCTGAGCTATTTCATCCCTGCACAGGTGTCGTATTCTAGCATGACTACACAAGCGAAAAGGTGTGTCTCGCCACAAGGAATTACAGAAGCATGAATACCGGTCTAAACGTTTCCAGTGGTCAGCCTGGACTGGTGGGGTGTCATTCCGAACGCAGCGAAGCGGAGTGAGGAATCTATGGCATCCCATCCTTGCTAAAGGCGTAGGCCTTAGATTCTTCGTCGTCCCGATAGGATCGGGACTCCTCAGAATGACAGGGCATATGTTTAGCTCACCGTTCAAGGCTTTGTAAGAGACCGTTTAATAAAGGGGGTTACAAGTCCCGACATGTCGGGATTGACGGGGGTCTTGGGGTGTCCCCCAGAAATCTCTCTTTCCCCCTTCCTCTCCTGGAAGGGGGATAAAGGGGGATGGTTCGGTAGGTTGAGAACGAGTCCACTAGCGTTCATACAATCCCCACCCCCACAGTAACTGAGGTTCTTTCCAGGCAACGTAACGTTGTCTTTTGCAACTAAGTACTGGCATGACTGCACAAGCGAAAAGGTGTGTCTTGCAACTAGAGATTAAGATTCAGGACAACGGTTATTTCCCCTTGAAGAGCGGTATCACACGCTCGCCAAAGAGGCGCATAGAGTTAAGGACTTTGTCTTTGGGCATACCTCCCGCATTCATCCAGCACAGCACGGTGTTCAGGCCTGTTTTTTCTCGCCATTCGCTGATTTTCCTGGCTACAGTTTCGGGGGAACCAAAGTAGCAAGCCCCGCGATCCATCCACCACTCTAAGGGCTGAGGCTCTATAGGTCCGTCGAACATGCGGCGATTGGCAATCAGCTTGTAGAACCATAGGAAAGGGGGACCTGCCTCCTGTATGGCTGTTTCATCATCCTTGGCCACGTATATGTGCTTCATGACCCAGGAGTCGGCAATGGCCTCCTCTACCTCCCGATCGCAATAACCTGCAGCTAGAGCCTTCTCCCTGTATGTGTTGAACTTTCGGACGATGTTTTCAGGACTGGCGGAGGCAGAGATGATCCTGATAAGCCTTTGTGCGGCCCACTCCACCGTTTCCGGGCTGGTAGCGGCCACGTACAGGGGAGGGTATGGCTGCTGTACGGGCTTGGGGACTACACGAGTGGGTGGTATTTTGAAGAATCTGCCATCGTGGGAGAACACATCCTGGGTCCATGCCTTCAGGATGATCTCCAGGGCCTCCTGGAAACGCTCCCTGCCCTCTTGCAGAGACACACCGAAGGCGGCAAACTCATCAGGGCTGTAGCCTCTGCCCACACCGTAATTGAGCCTCCCGCCAGATAACACGTCCACCATGGCGAAATCGTGGGCTATGCGTACAGGGTGATTCAGCGGTAGAACGTTAACGGCAGTCCCGATGCGAATGCGGTCAGTCCTAGCAGCGATGGCTGCCGCGATCACCTGCGGGGAGCAGATCAGGCCATAATGGGATGTGCTATGCTCGGCTAGCCATACAGCGTCGAACCCAGCCTCCTCAGCAAAACAATCAATCTCCAGCTCGCCCTGGACCAGCTCCGCTTCCCTGGCCTGGTCTGGGACAGAAAGCAGGGAGAACACTCCAAATTTCATGACTAACTACTTCTATAACTAACAGGGTGCTGAAAAAAGGGAGTCCAGAGGGGCGAAGCCCCTTTGGCGGGGGTCTGGGGGTGTCCCCCAGATACAATTTCCACCCCCTTCCTGGCCAGGAAGGGGGCGGGGGGATGGTCGAAAAGAGTATTTCATCAGCCTTCTAATAGTCGGAAACACCGCTGGGCTAGCTGAATGAGGGCATTATAGCCATGCCTTAAATGCGAGTCAAACCACAATACCGGGCAGCCTTATCCAATCTTGGGCAGGCAAGTCGGTGTGCCAAGCCCTATGGAGTTACCTACAATGGGGCATTCCGCATCGCTACTGTGGCTACCGTAGAGTATGTGGATGAGATCAAGCCTCACTACTATGGTACATCTTCATGGTCTGAGCCCTTTGTGGAGTACTTCCAGGCCAATGAGGTGCGTTTCTTACTGTATGGGCAGTAGAAGTTGTTTAGAATAGCCTTTCCGACCAGGTCTTAGGACACTTGTCGTTGATGATCTCGAGAGGAAGATGATATTCAAAAGGCCTTGGGCCTTTTTGGGCAGTCCACTTTATGGTCTCCATCAACCCATCCCTTAGGCTATAGCGAGTCTGATATCCCAGGAGCTTTCTTGCCTTGTCAGCGGAGCAGTTGGCTAGGTCAACCTCTTGGGGTCTATCGGGTACATAAACTGGATGTAAGTCAAACTCCATGATCTCTGCAATGAGACGGGCCAAATGGTTTATGGAGACGAACTCCTCATCAGGGCCCACATTGATCACCTGGCCGGCCACGCCCTGATCAAAGGCCATCCGAACAAGAATTGGAAGGTCATCTCCTATGTAGCTGAAGCAGCGCCTCTGCTCGCCATCTCCATAGATAATGGGTTGCCTGTTCTGTAGAATCATGTTGATCATAATGCCCACCACATTGCGGAAGGGATCATAGTACCGCTGCCTGGGGCCATAGATGTTGTGGGGTACAGAGATGACCCATTCCACTTCGTGTATGGAGCACAGGTTTTGCAGTAGCATCTCAGAGGCTAGTTTACCTATGCCATAAGGGTCTTGAGGCCGGGGTGGCATATCCTCGGTGAATGGAATCTTATTTTCGCCATAACGAGCCATGCTGGAGCAGAAGACTATGCGCTTGGCCCCATTGCGTATGGCTGCAGTAAAGGTGGAAACAGAGGCAGAAACGATGTTTTGCGTTACCAGGTAGGGGCTAAAAACGCTGAACCCCTCATAAGGAGTGGCCGCGCAGTGGTATACGACGTCCGATCCCTTCATTATCCTGGTAAGGCGTTCCAGATCTGAGCAGTCCACCTCATGGAACTCAGCGTCCTCAGGGACATTTTCTTGCTCTCCGCCCAGAAGATTGTCGCAGCAGATAACGCGATTGCCGTCTTTTAGGAACGCCTCGGCCAAGTGGCTTCCCAGAAATCCAGCCGCCCCCGTAACAAATACAGTCCTACTGGACATGGCGGTTATCTCCTTTTCCCTCTGCTAGTGCACCATCTCTTGAAAATGCTAGTGTGGAACACTCTAAATTGCGTACCAGGAATTCAAGTAATGTTAGTGTAGCAGTTACTGCTAAGTCAAACTAAAATAGTGCACTCTAGGCACAGTCTACCTCAGGTAGATTGCCAGTTCTTCTGAATATCCCTTTGGTAAGGACCCTGGCCAGGCTTAACGATATAGGCTTTTAAGGGTCCTTTGGATCGATTGCGCTACTTGTTTCACATGCATTTCCACCAAAGCACAAACACTTGAAAAACCGCGTCAACTTACTTAGAATGCCCCATATCAGGATTGGTTCATTACATGACTGGCACTAGTGAGCATCAAAAACTAGAGCGTTCGATAGTCTCAAAAGACAAGCTCTCTTCGATTACTCGTGACGAGGGCGGCATCGAATTGTCTGTTGTGATGCCATGCCTGAATGAAGCAAAAAGCATAGGTAAATGTGTTGCCGAAGCGCTAGAGGCATCAGCAAGCCTAGGTCTCAAGAGCGAAGTCGTAATATGTGATAATGGTTCCGAAGACGCATCGGTAGAAATCGCCAAAAACGCTGGAGCCAGAGTCGTTCACCAACCGATAAGAGGCTATGGCAGCGCTTATCTTAAGGGAATTGAAGAGGCTAAGGGCAAATATATAGTTATTGCGGATTCAGATGGCACCTATGACTTTAAAGAGATAAAGAAATTCCTTGATCCTTTGAAAAGCGGCTTTGATTTTGTTATCGGATCCCGTCTGAAGGGGCAAATTCGAAAAGGGGCAATGCCCTTCCTGCATCGTTACGTGGGGGTCCCAATCCTCACAGGGATGCTAAACCTGATTTCGGGGACCAGACTGTCAGATGCTCACTGCGGTATGCGGTCCTTTTCAAAGGAGGCCTACCAGAGAATGAAGCTTAGGACTCCGGGTATGGAATTTGCTTCAGAAATGATATTAGGTGCCGCCCGGGCCAAACTGAAAATTGCCGAGATCCCCATAGATTACTATCCTCGAGAGGGTGAATCTAAACTCCGGACCCTGCGAGACGGCTGGCGCCACTTACGGTTTATACTTGTTTATAGCCCTACGCTTCTATTTTTGGTTCCGGGCGTGCTTTTCTTGGCATCTGGTCTAGTCCTTTTAGTTGCTCTTTTAGCAGGTCCTTTGCGATTTGCCGGCTTCTTTATGGACATACACTATATGGTTCTGGGTAGCCTGCTTGCCATTGTCGGGTTTCAGGTGATCAATCTTGGGGTTTTCGCCAAGGCCTTCGCTGTGACCCAAGGATTAGTCCCCGAGGACCGACTAATCCATAAGCTCAACCTCCTCTTCAGCTTGGAACGAGGTTTGATTGCCGGCCTGCTTACGTTACTACTAGGTCTTGGTTTATTAGTCTTTATATTGCTAAGATGGATTGTTGGTGGTTTCAATTTTGGAGGCGATGTCCTCATAAGGCCCGCTCTTTTCGGAATGAGTTTTGCTGTCCTTGGAGCTCAAATGGTCTTTGGATCTTTTTTCCTTAGCCTCTTGCAAGCAGAAAAACGGCACGAACGATACCACCAGGCTGATTAGAGTGGCCAAGGTTCTGATTATCGGCTCTACGGGACAGCTCGGTACGGCGCTACTATCTGTCCTTAAGGAGGATGAAGTAATACCTTTTAGCCACGAGGAGCTAGAGATTTCAGATTTTGGGATTGTGCAGAGGGTAGTTGCAAAGCACCGTCCCGAGATTGTTATTAACACCAGTGCCTTTCACCGAGTAGATGACTGCGAGGACGAGGTAGACCAGGCGTTTCGTATTAATGCTTTTGCAGTTCTCAATCTTGCAAGGCTTTGCAACCAACAAGGTAGCACTCTGGTGCACTTTAGCACCGATTACGTCTTTAATGGTAAGAGAAGGACTCCCTACGTAGAAGAAGATCTACCCAATCCTTTGAGTGTGTACGGGGTTTCTAAACTTGCCGGTGAGTGCTTTGTTCAAACATACTGTCCCTCCCATTTTCTTATTCGGACATCAGGACTATATGGACTTGCTGGCTCTCGAAATAAAGGGGGCAACTTTGTATTGACAATGCTCAAGCTCGCACGGGACGGTCGTGAGATAAGGGTAGTAGGCGACCAAGTCCTCACGCCCACCTATGCTTTTGACCTGGCCCATAAGGTAGGCCAATTGATTAAAACAAAAGCATATGGCTTATGGCACATCGCAAATTCAGGTCAGTGCTCTTGGTTCCAGTTTGCCAGTCAAATCTTTATGTACTGCCATCTCCGGGTTAACCTTAAAGAGATCACCAGCTCAGAATACGGGGCTAGGGCGACCCGTCCGGCTTTCTCCGTTCTTGCCAGTAGCAGACTTAAAACCTTGCATCTGGATGATATGCCTGTTTGGGAGGATGCGCTCAAGCGGTATCTCGATTTCCTTCAAGCTAACGTCGCTGGCGCTGGCCTTGTGAGAGGGGATCATTGAAAGGACTGATTCTATCTGGCGGCCATGGAACAAGGCTTAGGCCTCTCACCTTCTCTCAGCAGAAGCAACTTATTCCCGTGGCGAACAAACCCATCCTATTCTACGGCCTAGAGCAGTTGGAAGCAGCGGGCATCAACGACGTAGGCATCGTGGTGGGGCCATCAAAGGATCAAATAATAGAGGCAGTTAGGAGTAGAAACGGGAGCGCTAAAGTAGAGTTCATCGAGCAGGAGGAGCCTCTGGGTTTGGCACATGCAGTGAAAATTTCTGAAGGATTCCTCCGCAAGGAACCTTTCGTTATGTATCTGGGCGATAACATTCTGCGAGATGGCATCGCCAAACTGGCCGCCCATTTCGAGGATTCGGATGCCGCCAGCAGCATTCTCCTTACTAAAGTGCGCAATCCTGAGCAATTCGGTGTGGCCCGGCTGGACGAAGAAAATCGTGTAGTTCAAGTCATTGAAAAACCAAAAAGCCCTCTTTCTAATCTGGCCTTAGTGGGAGTTTATTTTTTTCGACGTTCCGTCTTCGATGCTGTGAAAAGCATCCGGCCATCCTGGCGAAATGAACTGGAGATTACCGATGCCATCCAGTGGTTGATCGACCACGGCCTGGGGGTGGAATCGACTATTATTTCAGGCTGGTGGAAAGATACTGGTAAGCCTGAGGATATCCTGGAGGCCAACAGACTTGTCTTGGACGATCTGGTGGGATTGGAGAGCGAGGAGTATCGCCATGCTACAATAAAGGGCCGAGTTCGATTGGGGAGTGGGATTGAAATCTCCGCGGACTCTGTGATTAAGGGTCCTGCCGTTGTAGGTGACCGCTGCAGGATTACCGGCGCTTATATCGGCCCATACACCAGCATCGGCCCAGGGTGTGAGATTCGCGATGCACATATTGAAGACTCAATAATCATGGAGGGGAGCCAGATCTCCGGGGTTGCCAGCATAACAGAAAGCTTGATAGGCAGAGGGGTCAATATCAGGCAAGGTAGGGAGCGTATAGGTGCTCGCCAGTTTATCTTAGGGGATTACTCAGACCTAAGCATATAAAACCTTGAAAAATGCAAAAATGAGGGTGCTTGTTGCCGGAGGGGCGGGATTTATTGGTAATAATTTCGTCCGGTATCTGTTGAGCCGATATCCAGATCGTGAAGTCACCATTCTAGATAAGCTCACCTATGCTGCGCGCAAAGAGAATATAAGGGATATCTTAAGCAATGTAAGGTTCATAAAAGGCGATGTTTGCAATGGAGAAGATGTCTCCCAGGCACTTTCTGGCTGTAAAATTGTATATAATTTCGCGGCCGAGACTCATGTAGACCGCTCGATTGTTGAGGCATCCCCTTTCATCCAGACGAACATCCAAGGGACTCAAGTGCTTTTAGAGGCTGCAAGGCGTTCTGGTGTGGAGCAGTTTTTTCAAATATCTACTGATGAGGTATATGGCTCGGTTGCTAAGGGGGCTTCTACGGAGAGCGACCCTTTAGATCCCTCTTCTCCCTACTCCGCTAGCAAGGCGGCCTCAGAGCTGTTAGCTCGCTCTCATTACAAGACCTACCAGTTCCCTGTCATTGTTATTCGCCCATCCAATAATTTTGGCCCCTTCCAATACCCGGAGAAACTGATCCCTGTTTTGATCATTAACGCTTTGCACAATGAGCCCCTACCTATCTATGGGGATGGTTTACAAGTTAGGGATTGGCTCTATGTTGAGGATGCCTGTGCCGGTATTGATGTAATAGCTAACGAAGGCGAGGCAGGAGAGGTCTACAATCTGGGAGCAGGGAATGGAATAACCAACCTGGAAATAGCCAAGAGGATTCTCGCCATTATGGGTAAACCGGAAAGCCTGATTAGCTATGTTAAAGATAGACCGGGACACGATCGTCGGTATGCCATGAACTGCGCCAGGATAACGAGCCTGGGATGGAAGCCAGTGGTTTCTCTAGAGGAAGGGCTCAGAAAAACCGTGCACTGGTATTTGGAGAACAAAGAGTTCTGGGAACCGCTTAGGCAGACGGGGGTACTGGCAGTGTCCCAGCAAGGATTATACCCTTCTCAGGGTTTATGAATTTATATTCTCTCAAGGACTTCGGAGATGGAAACAAAAAGAGAGCCCAAGATTATGCCCGGAAAGCGGGGGATTCCGTACGCCTCTGCTCCCCGAAGCGCTATTCACGATGTTCTTATTATTAGAGCAAACGAAATCGTAGATGATAGGGGATCTCTTACGGAGTTCTGGTCTAACCGCCTTCCGGAAGTTAAATCCTTCTTGGGCCAAATAGTCCATAGCTATGTTTCCTGGAACAGCTACGGCGTTGTTCGCGCCTGGCACTACCATTTGAACCAGAGAGATTTGTGGTTTGTGCCACCAGGGAGCGGCAAGATCCAGGTGGGTCTTTATGACGCTAGGGCGGATTCGCCAACCCGGGACCTCGTTCAAGAGGTGATAATGGGTGGAGGGAATGTCATCCTTTTAGGCATACCGGAAGGAGTCTATCATGGCTACACAACCCTCAGTAGTCCAGGCAGCTCGTTAATTAACAGTACCAACCAGCCCTATGATGCTACCGACGAGTACCGCCTGGACTATGATACCCCTCTAATCCCCTTTCGTTGGGGCACCCGAAATCGCTAAGAGGCTTCGCCTCCGAATCGTTGTAGTTAGGTAAAGTGCCCCGACTATCCGTGATCATTCCCACTTATAATGCGGGCAAAGATTTCGACTTTATCATTAGCCAGATATTTGCGCAAAAACTGGAAGGTGATTTTGAGGTCCTTATCATTGACTCCGGCTCCAAGGACACAACCTTAGAGGTGGCCAGAAAATACCCTGTGAGGATTGAGATCATTCCTAACATCGAGTTCACTCATGGCGGAACCCGAAACATGGGGGCGAGACTTGCAGAAAGTCCCTATCTCATTTTCATGAGCCATGACGCCATACCCATTGACCACTATCTTTTTGAACATCTGCTACTACAGCTTGCTGGGCCAATGGTAGCCGGTGTATACCCCCGGCAGGTGCCGAAAGATGATGCCAAGCCACTGGAGCGCTTCTTTTTACAGCGGGTATATCCGGCTGAATCCAGGAGGCTAGTAGAGAAGGACCTGGACAAACTGGAGCCAGGAAGTATCCTCTTCTCTAACGTGACCTCTGCCGTCAAGAGAGAGGTGCTACTTCGATACCCATTCTCCGACAAGCTCATCATGAGCGAAGATCAAGAGTGGGCCAAAAGAGTGATCCAAAAGGGTTTTACCATCATCTATGACGCACAGTCCCAGGTCATGCACTCCCACAACTATGGCCTCAAAGACCTCTTTCAAAGGAACTTTGACAGCGCCTACTCATTGAACGGGATCTTTAGCTACGGCTATCTAGACATGCTGCGGTCCGGTTTTGCCTATTTTAGGGATGAGGTCGCCTTTCTCTGGTCTAATGGGCACAGGACCTGGATACCGTATGCGTTAGCCTATGAGTCGATACGAGGCATGGGGCTTGTCTTAGGAAAGAGAGCAACACTATTCCCCCATAAAGTTCGCAAAGCCCTCAGCTCCAACAGCAAATACTGGGACCAGGTCAGGGCTGAACTCCGAAGGAACATATAGCAAGTTGGACGCCGCGAAAAGTCGGCTAGACAATTCTCTTTGGGCAACAATTTCAAAGTGGGCATTGATTGTCAGCCTCTTTGGTGTTTTGGGTAGCATCTCTAATCTACCGCCTGCTATAAAGATCGGGGTTGCTTCGGCTATTTTCATTTTGGTGCCGCTGGCTATCGGCAGTGCGCTTTGGGCCGCAGTTTTTGGAAGACTTAAAGATCCTGAAATTAGTGTTCAACTTTTCTCGGGATGGACATTAGGGCTAATTCTTATAGCATACCTTGCAATCGTTGCGTCAGCTCTTGGCCTGCGGTGGCTTGTGACACAAATCCCGTGGCTCACAGTTGGGGCCATTGCTATTTTGGCGATACTGGGAGCTTTGCGAAAAGGTGAAGCGGATTTGATTCTTAAAACGTCAGTTTCAAAGCTGTCTCCTCAAGGTTGGTTTACTTTGGGGGCATTATTTCTTCTCTCGTTAGTGCCAAAAGCGATAGGTTGGATTGGGACACCATATCCTTTACCTGACTATAATTTTTCAACGCCGAGTCTAGTAGCACAACCCGCTGAGAGGATGCTCCAATGGGGTTTCCTTTCTCTAGTGGAAAGCACTAATCTACCACCTGTTGTCATAATAACAGCAGTGGTTTCGGCTATTTCAGGGCTAGAGCCAATGAGTTTTGTCTGGGCAGCACCAATCCCTGGCTACATTATCTTTGTGTCGGGCGTAGGAGTCTTTGCTTACAAGGTATCTCACAGCCGAATCGTTGCTCTTATCTCAGCATTCCTAGCAATCTTTATCCTTACAGGGGTTCACGCCACAAATAACACGGCTATGAACTTTAAGTCAAACGCCTTCCTTTATTTTCTATATCCTTGGGCATTATCTGTCATGTTATCTCTGGCGTTAGAAGTAAGAAATGAGGCACGCCGCGCTACCATCATGCTAGCTACTGGGATAGTAGGCTGTTTGGGTATGGCAATAGCTGTATATCTGCCGACATTAGCCGGCCTGAATCTAGCCTTGAGGCCTCTTCTCCTCGGCCTTGTGTCTTCACTATTTGGTCTTGCCGCATTAAGTTTGTTGCGTAGGGGCTGGCTTTCAGCCAGACTAAGTCTATTTCTGATCTGGATAGGGATTGTCTTCATTAGTATCCATACCTTGGAGGCTCTCCTGTTTATTGTACCATTGGGAGTTTTTGGAGCTTTAGTGGCCTCTGGCGATATAAAGACCGTACGCATTTTGGCTTACATTGTTATGGTCATAGTCATGCTGTGGATCTATGCTCAATGGATAGGACTAGTAGACGTTAAGTACACTGATCCCATCAGTTCTTTAGCATTTGGAAATCGATATGTAGTTCAAGAAGGGTTCGACTTTAAGTTCGGAATACTTAAATTTACTACTCCGCTAGTCTTCTGGCTAGCAGCAGCTGTAGCCGCTTACGTACTAGTTATTAACTTTAGTAGGATTAATCTCGCTCTTGTGGGCACGGCGGTCTCAGTTCTTGCCATCTTTTTTTACCCGGACACTCTAACATTTAGGGGAATACAGGCCCTCGCCCCTATTGTGGCAATTATACTTCCATTGGGCTTCCTTAATCTGTTGAAATGGATCGGCCAGTTTCTCCCTACTAGTGAGCTAAGAACGTTAACAAACTTACTTTTCATCGTGATCTTTCTTAGCCAAATCCCTAGTGTGACTAGGCCCTTCTGGCAATATCACACCACCCCCCTACTAAATAATGAACACCGGACAGTGCTAAAGGATTATGAGCTTGAAGCCGTTATATGGCTACGTAGTAATACAGAAGCCGCTGACCTGATCTTTTCTGATTATGTTTCTATGTTCGTATTATTACCGTTAGCTAATCGAACTCAACCAATTACCAAGCAGCAGGAAAGCTTTGAATTAAGTAAAGAAGAGGAACAAAAAATGTTGACTCTGAAGGAGCGAGTATTCTCTACCGACGACCCGCATACGTCAGCTTGTAGCCTTTTGTCGTTGGCAAATTCCCCACATTTTCACCCTGAGGAGCGGCAATTTGCCAACTTGTTAGGGGGGAAGTCTCCTAATGTTTATGTCCTCATTTCGCCGCGATCTCTTCACTGGGTACAGCAGCCTTCTATTGCACCTGAGTATTTTGCTTCGACTTTTCCCGAGGCACCTGATTACAAAGGCGGGGTCTTCTCCCTAAAGCCTTTTCACAACTCTCAGTTTTATCAAGTAATACACTCTGTCCAAGGCAAGTTGTATGTTCTTCGCCTTGTTTTGTCGCCAGAGGCATGTCGTCAAACAACTTAAATAACCTTGTTACTGTTTGGAGAAAGCTAAAGCTCAATTCTCTTATTTGAGGCTTAGGCTTTGTACCATATAAATAGCCAGGTCATTCATCTGGGATGGGGTCCTCCACAGACCCTTCGCTTGGCCAAGGAGGACAACGGAAAAGACCCTGGGTTGAGGGATACTCTAATTTGACAACATACCACGAACACATAACCGAACACCAAGATGTGATAGCGCGTGATCTGCGTATTATTCATAGCACTATCCCCCACGCCCGGCGAATCCTGGATATCGGGTGCGGTACAGGAGCCTTTTTAGGG